>Ga0209977_10001006_pt1 | contig 11955 bp, 10 predicted proteins | sample SumtaG_2_FD_183113 | JGI IMG/M metagenome (GOLD analysis project Ga0209977, IMG submission 183113) | Deep subsurface microbial communities from Indian Ocean to uncover new lineages of life (NeLLi) - Sumatra_00607 metaG (SPAdes) (version 2) | ecosystem: Environmental > Aquatic > Marine > Oceanic... | reverse complement strand
TGGGATGCCTTCTGGGTCGGTTTTGCCCCCTGTAAAAAATGTATCGGCAAAAGGAAGTAACACCGTGCTGGAGGATGGCTCCGGCACGCCGACTATGGCGCGGATTTTTTTCTTTATTAAGAATAGTTTTAAGTTTTCTCCTTGCTCATTTCCTCTATGATTTTTTGTGAGACCTGGGCAGGCACTTCATCATAATGTGACAGTTCCATAGTGAATATGCCGCGACCGCCGGTCATCGATCTCAGGTCCGGCGCGTAGCTTAGGCATTCGGCCATGGGTACCTGAGCGTTAATGATCTGATTTTTGCCCTTGCTGTCCATGCCGAGGACCTTGCCGCGTCTGCTGTTCAGATCCCCCATGATGTCGCCCATGCATTCATCCGGTGTGGTAATCGAAATCTTCATGATCGGTTCCAGCAGAATCGGCATAGCTTCTTGTGTTGCTTGTTTAAAGGCAAGAGAACCCGCAATTTTGAAGGCCATTTCAGAAGAATCAACCTGATGAAAAGAGCCAAAATCCAGTATAGCCCTGAAATCAACACACGGGAAACCGGCAAGGATTCCCTTTTCAGCGGCTTCAACAATTCCCTTTTCAACCGCGGGAATGTACGTTTTCGGGATGGCGCCGCCGACGATTTTATCAACAAACTCAAAACCTTTCCCTCTGGGTTGCGGTTCTATTTGAACCCAGCAATCGCCGAACTGACCATGGCCCCCGGTTTGCTTTTTGTGCTTACCCTGGGCCCTGGCTTTTTTCTTGATCGTCTCTTTATAGGGTACTTTGGGCGGTTTCAGTTGAACTTCAACATTGAACTTTCTTTTTAGCTTTTCTATCATGGCTTCAATGTGGATCTGGCCCAATCCGGACAAGAGAATCTGCTTGGTTTCGGAATTGCGGGTCAGCCTTATGGCAATATCTTCTTCTAACAGTTTTGACAGGGAAGTGAAAACTTTGTCTTCATCCCCTTTTGATTTGGACTCCACTGCAAAAGAAATGAGGGCCGGAAGCGGTTCCGTACATTTAAATTTTACCTTAACGGTGGCGTCGCAAAGGGTATCGCCTGTGGTTGTTTCTTTGAGCTTTGCCACGGCGACAACGGACCCCGGGCCGGCTTCAGTGATCGGTTTCTGTTCCTTTCCGGCAAGCTTTAAAAGCTGATTGTACCGTTCTTTCGTGTTTTTATTCACGTTAAAGATAGTTCCGTCTCCACCCATTGTCCCTGAAACCACCCTGAATATCGAAAGCCGGCCGGCATAGGGGTCGGCAACCGTTTTAAACACAAAAGCAGAGAAGGGTGCATCCGGGTCGGGATTACAGTCAAGCTCATTTTCACCGGTTGGATCCGTAACGATCCAGGGCCCACGATCAATAGGAGAGGGCATGCAGTTCACGATGAAGTCCTGAAGAAGATCGATACCGATATATTTTATGGCTGAGCCGCAAAGAACCGGCACAAACGTACGGGACAGCGTGGCCTTTCTTAACGCCGTGTTGATGTCATCATCTGAAAGGGATTCTCCTTCAAGATATCGTTCCAGGAGGTCATCGTCCGACTCGGCGATATTTTCCACCATCGCTTCCCGTTCGTTTTCCACCAAGTCCATCATATCCGATGGAATATCAACTTTCTTTGCTTTCCCTTTTTCGTCATATATGTAAGCTTGCATGCTGATCAGATCTACAACACCGATAAAATCATTTTCCTTTCCTATGGGAAGCTGAAGAATAATCGGCTTGGGTGTAAAACAATCTTGCGCGTCTTGAAAAGTACGAGAAAAATCCGATCTTTCCCTGTCCAGCTTATTGATAAAAATAACACAGGGCATATTGAATTTTTCAGCAAAATCCCATGCCTGTTCGGTTTGGACTTTCACACCGTCCACTGCGTCGATAACCACTACAGCTCCGTCGGCAGCTTGCAGGCAAAGTTTTGTGTCTGAAAAGAAATTTTGATCGCCCGGGGTATCAATGAGGCCAATGGTATGCTTTTTCCAGCCGTATTCATAAAACCCACTGCTCAAACTGATGCCGCGTCTTATTTCTTCCGGCTCAAAATCCATGACGGTATTACCGTCTTCGACACGTCCTATTCTGTTTGTAAGACCCGTATTAAAAAGCATCACCTCGGCCAGGGAAGTTTTTCCAGCACCACCGTGGGCCACAAGAGCAATGTTTCTTAAATTTTCCGCCGTTTGTGTCATCTTAGCTCCTTTCTGCTAACATTCTCAGAATCGACAATCTGTAGATATTAAAACTGAAAGTAAAGTTTTGTATATGTTTACCTGAATAAAATCAAGATGAACTTAACAATATTCTAATGCATTCTCATGGTTCTGAATTAAAATACGCCAAATAAATAATAAATTCTCTGTTTCCTTTAGGACCCAAAATGGGTGATGGGACGACAGAATTGCATGAAAGGCCTGTTTTTAAGAAAAAATCCGAAAGGTCTTTGATTACAGACTCATGCAAAGCCGGATCACGAACCACGCCGCCTTTTTCTACTTTTCCTTTTCCCACCTCAAACTGCGGTTTGATGAGTGCAAGGATTGTTGAACTTTTTTTCATAAACTTAAGCACGGCAGGGACGACAATTTTAAGGGAAATAAAGGAAACATCTATGGTAACGAGATCAACCGGTCGCGGGATAGATTCAGCAGGTAAATACCGTATATTGGTTCGTTCCATAATAATGACGCGTGGGTCCTGCCTCAGCTTCCATGCTAACTGTCCGTAACCGACATCCACGGCATAAACAGAGCTTGCGCCTTGTTGAAGCAGGCAGTCCGTAAATCCACCGGTGGATGCGCCAACATCGAGACAGACCAGACCTTCTATATTTATGTTAAATGCTTGTAGGGCTTTTTCGAGTTTAAGGCCGCCCCGGCTGACGTATGGAATGTCATTCTCTTTGAGGATGATATCATCACTTAACGAAACCGGAGCACCCGGCTTATCAATGGGCCGGTTGTTTACAAGAACCTTCCCTGTCATGATCAGAGATCGGGCGCGCTGCCAGCTTTGGGCAAGCCCTTTCTCCATAATTGCATGATCGAGCCTTATTTTCTTTTCCGACATGATGGGTTGGTTGATGGACATTCAATTTCGGATGATGGATATTCTTGGATAGGACCGAACATCTGTACATAGATATAAAGAGACTGTATCAAGCATCCGATATCAAGTGTTTGGCAGCTTTGACAATGGCAGGTGCGTCGATTTCGTATTTGGATCTGAGAAATTCCTGCGATCCGTGTTCAACAAAAATATCCGGTATTCCGATACGCTTAAGTTGAAAGCCTGTCATCCCTTGATCAATCAAACATTCCAAAACCGCGCTCCCGAATCCTCCATGAAGCGCATTTTCTTCCACCGTAACAATGCGTGGTATTGTTCTGGCGAGTGAAATGATCAGTTCGACATCAAGTGGCTTTACAAAGCGGCAGTTTACAACCGTAGTCGATATATTCTCTTCCCTCAAGGTTGATTGAGCTGAAAGCGCTTCATTGACTGAATTGCCGATGGCCAGAATGAGGAGGTCATTGCCATCTGTAAGTACTTCCCCCTTTCCGATCGGTAACATATCAATATTACGATCCAATTTTATACCTGTCCCGATTCCTCGCGGGTATCGAAAGGCGATGGGGCCTTTATGACCCAGAGCGGTTGCCATCATCTGTCGGAGTTCGTTTTCATCCTTGGGGGCCATAACCACCATGTTGGGAAGGCTCCTGAGATAGGACAAATCAAACAGCCCGTTATGGGTCGGACCGTCGTCTCCCACAATTCCACCCCGATCAATGGCAAAAATCACCGGTAGTGCCTCAATGCACACATCATGCAGGATTTGATCATATGCACGCTGTAGGAAAGTGGAATAAATGGCCACCACAGGCTTGAAACCTTCCGTGGCCAAACCCGCGGCAAAAGTGACACCGTGCTGTTCGGCTATCCCGACATCAAAGAACCGATCCGGATACGTCTTAGAAAATTTTGAAAGGCCCGTACCTTCGGGCATGGCCGCGGTAACAGCAATGATCCTCGCGTCGTCTCTGGCCAGTTCTACCAGAGTCTCTCCAAAAACTTGCGTATAGGAAGGAATGGAATCTTTATCGGCTGTAGCATTGCCGGTTTTGACTTCAAAACTTCCAACACCGTGAAAATAGGTTGGATTTTCTTCAGCTGGTGGATATCCTTTGCCTTTTTGGGTTGTGATGTGAAGGAGCACAGGCTCTTTAAGACTCTTAATGTTATTCAATATGTCAATGAGATGGTTTAGATTGTGACCGTTTATGGGACCAAAATATTCGAAATTAAAGGCTTCAAACAACATCCCCGGGGTGATGAAGGTCTTGAAAGATTCTTTTGAACGTTTTGCGAGCTGGTAAATATCGTCTCCGATTTTGGGCAGGGACTTTAAAAAATCTTTAATCTCTTTTTTAAAGTCCTGCATATACTTTGCAGAAAAAGTTCGGCTTAACAGAGAGGAAACAGCACCCACATTTGGGGCGATGGACATATCATTATCATTGAGTATGACAATAAGATCCTTCTGAATGTCTCCGGCCTGGTTCAGACCTTCATAGGCAAGACCGGCTGTCATGGAGCCGTCCCCTATAACAGCGACAACCTTGGTTGGTTCATTTTTCAGGCATTTGGCAGACGCAATCCCGAGCGCCGCGGATATCGATGTGCTGCTGTGACCGGTTGTAAATGCATCGTAAGAGCTTTCGCTCATGCGCGTAAAGCCGCTGATACCGCCATGTTTGCGGAGGGTATGAAATTTTTTTCTGCGGCTTGTCAGAAGCTTGTGAGCATAAGCCTGATGTCCCACATCCCAGATAATCTTGTCTTTAGGGGTATCAAAGACATAGTGAATGGCAATCGCCAGTTCGACGGTACCCAGACTGGGTGCCAGATGACCGCCGTTTTTAGATACCACATCAACAATAATACTGCGTATTTCTGATGCCAGACCGGGAAGCTCTGATCTGGACAGTTGTTTTAAATCTGTTGGTGAACTAATTTTTTCCAGTAAACTCAAAAGTTGCTGCTCCTCTTTAAATTGTAAATTTTCTATTGAATATTAAAGGAATTCTGACAATTTTAATTACAACAATTTCAAAAAAAACGGCGTAGCAAATCGACTTCCACAAATCGTCAATCTTCAATCTTCAATGTCTGTTACCGGTTCCTTTCAATGATATACCATGCAATGGCACGAAGCGGATCAGATCTCTTATCAAAATTATCAAGCGCTTGCAAGGCGGTATTCACAAGTTGTTTCGCAAATTCTTTGGACTGTTTCATTCCCATTAAAGAAGGGTAGGTGCTTTTTCGGCGGATTTTATCCGTGCCAGCCGCTTTTCCCATAACTTCAGGGTCTCCTTCGACATTGAGTATGTCGTCTACGACCTGGAAAGCAAGACCGATATTTTTTGCGTATTGTTCAAGGCACTTTATCTGTTTGGAGTTTGCGCCGCCCAGCATTGCACCGGAGTAAACGGAAGCATTAATTAAGGCGCCGGTCTTTAGAGCGTGCATCTCTTTGAGATTATCCAAAGTTAGCAAAATACCTTCTGAAGCCATGTCCTCCATTTGCCCGCCGATCATGCCCTGATATCCCGCAGCCAGGGAAATGGAATGGATTACACAGAGCCATTTTGATGCATGATCCTGCAAATCAGAGTCGATTGACGAGAGAACTTGAAAGGCCAATGTAAGCAAGGCGTCACCTGCAAGAATTGCAGTCGCTTCATCAAATGCAATGTGACATGTCGGCTTACCCCTGCGCAGATCATCATTGTCCATTGCAGGAAGATCATCGTGGATCAGTGAATAAGTATGGACCATCTCCAGGGCACAGGCCGTCTTAATGACATCCTCTGCATGACCGCCAACAGCTTCAGCGGCGGCAATGCATAATACAGGTCTTATACGCTTCCCTCCTGCCATGAGAGAATAGGTCATGGCATCTCTTATTCGGCTTGGATTTTGAGTACTCTTCAAGAGCTCTTGAAGCGCAGCATCGACTTGATTCCGTTTGGGAACAAGATACGAATCCAGATCAAAGTTCAGTTTCGTCATATTCTGAGTCGTTTTCCGAGGAAAAAGGTTTTTCGAAATAATCACCCTTCTGATCCTGCAACAGAATCGTAACCCGCTTTTCTGTTTCATCCAGTTTTTCAGCACAGAACTTAGAAAGTTGAACCCCTTCTTCAAATTTCTTTATCGCCTTTTCAAGCGGTTGATCTCCGGATTCAAGTTCATTAACGATTTGTTCCAGCTTTTTCATCGCTTTTTCAAAAGTCTGTTTGGCCATTGTCTGATTTCCTCTATCCTGTTGTCTCGATGCTGATAAAGATTCTCATAAATACATTGGGCCGAGTGGATAATCACAGGGTAATGCCCTCATCACTTCCAACCCTGTCGATTTTATTCATTTATTATTTTTGGATTGAACGTTTACGTATAAAGTACCTTTCGAAACCATCACTTCAAGATCCTGTCCGATATAGACCTTTCGGGGATCTGATACAACAGCAGCATCGGGTATGGTTCTGGTAATACTGTAACCCCGAGACAGAATCGCGATGGGGCTTAAGGCATGGAGCTTAGCGGTCAGTTCCCGCAACAGAGAATGCCTCATTGATATATATATATTCATATAATTTAATAATTTGTATGTTTTTTGTTCAAGTTCTTCATTAATTTTATTGATCCGTATGAATGGATTGTTTGAATATAGTTTGTCAATTCGCCAAATGAGTCGTTCTCGTCTCTGCTGTAGCTTATTGATAAAGATTCTGGTCAGTCGCAGCGTATAGTCATCGGTTCTCATCCTTAAATCATGTATTCTTTTCTTTGGGTCTTTCATCCGATCAGAAATATTGTTTAAATAGTTTCTTAACTGACTTAATTTATTGATAATTGTAGTTCTTAACGCAACTGAATTCTGAGTGCATCTCCTTTCCAGATCATCCTTCAGCGGCACCGCAAGTTCAGCAGCAGCAGACGGGGTTGGCGCACGAAGGTCAGCAACAAAATCGGCGATGGTAAAATCGGTTTCATGGCCGACCGCTGAAATTACAGGTATTTTTGAGGAAAAAATATATCTGGCGACTTCTTCCGAGTTAAATGCGTGAAAATCCTCCAAAGATCCTCCACCCCTGGCAAGTATCGCCACATCTGCGTCACTGAAGGTGTTTAAGGTCTTTAATGCAGATACGATTTCGCTTTCAGCGCCTTTGCCTTGAACTTTTATTGGTAAGATTTCAATATTGACCGTTGGAAATCGTCTGGTAATAATTTGAATAATATCATGAACAACAGCGCCGGTAGGAGAAGTTATTATACTGATTTTATTGGGTAAAAAGGGGAGAGGAGTCTTGTGTTTCTCATCGAAAAGGCCTTCGTCCGAGAGGCGTGCCTTGAGTTGCTCGAAAGCCATCTGGATTGCGCCAACACCTTCAGGCTCCAGATATTCTAATATGATCTGGTATGTGCCGCGGGGTTCATAAAGGCTGATCCGGCCCATTCCCGTAACACTCATGCCGTGTTCAGGAGAAAATTTCAGGTTGCGATTTTGGCCTCGAAACATCACCGCATTTATTTGAGCATTTTCATCCTTTAGAGTAAAATAAAAATGCCCTGAAACCGGGATTCTAAAGTTAGATATTTCACCAGAAATCCAAACAAATGGGTATTTTTCTTCAAGTAATCCTTTAATTTCTGAGGTGAGTTCTGAAACCGTATAAATCCGTTTTTGAATATGCAGGTTTGACACTTTCTATCTATTTATTAAATTTGTTTATTTAATTATTGATGGTTTCGTAAAAAATCTGATTTTGCTCTCTCCGTGAGCAATTTTGGGATTCATCTTAATATGATCAATACAGTATTACATGCTGTGGAAGGAAATCATTCTACAGACTAGGTAAGACTATCATAGAACATTATACCATTCAATGGTTTTTGCCGATATCAATCATCCCCCTTAAAAATCGCATTAACGTCTGATAAGATATATTATGTAAACTATTATTTATCGATACAGTAACTTCCGAACAGCAGGGACGACAAATACATCTTCGTGGGGCATTTTGCTGAGACAGGATGCCAGTAATTCAATTTTGTCTTGGATCGGTTTTTGCTTGTCTATGATAAATATATCTTTGCCCTTTACCCTGCATAAACCGCTCTTCGCTTTTACGGCTGTTCTACGGAAGTTTTCTTCTGATACGGTTACGCCAAGCTTTTCAGCAAGATCTTTTAAGTCTTGATATATATGTTCCGGTTTCATGTTGAAATCCTTGGCATCTGTGTTATATTGACAGTATATATTATGTATTCGCTGCTTCGGTACTTTTACATCTGAATCAGCACAAGAAATATATTTTAGGAGGAAATAATGCAGACTCTTTCAGTTCAACGGACACAGGCCCAGCTTCAAGTTAATACATTTATTCGCAGTGTTTACAACTGGATGGCCATCGGTCTCGGCATTACCGGATTGGTCGCATTCTACGTCTCAAACAGCGAAGCCATGTTGCAACTGATCTTTGGAAATCAAATGGTTTTTTTCGGTCTGATCATAGGTGAACTCGCGCTTGTTTTTACGATCAGCGCGAGAGTTCAAAAAATGAAGGCTTCCACCGCAACCGGAATGTTTGTATTGTATGCGGCGTTAAACGGCGCAACCCTTTCTTCAATCTTTCTTGTTTACACGAGATCATCCATCACTTCGGTCTTTTTTATCTGCGCTGCCACCTTTATTGCCTGTAGTATCTACGGAATGGTCACCAAACGCGATCTCACATCAATGGGACAGTTTATGTTCATGGGTCTTATCGGAATTATCATCGCATCGGTTGTCAACTTTTTTTTCCGAAGCTCGGCAATGGGTATGATCATCAGCTATATCGGCGTTCTTGTTTTTGTAGGTCTGACTGCGTATGACACTCAAAAGCTCAAAACCATGGCACTGACGCAACCTGAAGGTCTTGAAGCAGGCGTTGCCAGAAAAGGCGCGATTATAGGAGCCCTGACGTTGTATCTCGACTTTATCAATATGTTTATATTCATGCTACATATTTTCGGATCAAGAGATTAAAATGCTCAACTAACAGAAATCATTTATTTAAAACGCTCCGGTGCTTTAAAAAAGCAACGGGGCGTTTTTTATGCAAGTTTTGCTTTCACCACTTCTGCAATTTGTCGGCAAAACCTGTCGGTATCTTCCAAATTGGGTCCTTCGACCATTATCCTGCAAAAAGGCTGTGTTCCGGAATAGCGCACAAGCACCCTCCCCTTCTCACGCAGATGTGTCTCTATTGATTTTATGATTTCCATGATTTCCGGGACGCCTTCAATTTCGGGCTTGCGCCGGACTTCCACATTCAGTAAGACTTGTGGTAAAATGGTCATAATTTTAGATAGTTCGGACAGAGGACTCGATTCTTCCGTCATGGCTTCAATCAGGTTTAAAGCCGTCAGCATACCATCGCCTGTTGTATGCTGATCCAGAAAAATCGTGTGCCCTGAATCTTCGCCTCCGAGGGTCGCACCGGTCGAAATCATCTTTTCCACAACATGACGATCTCCTACCTTCGCAACATCGTAATCTATTCCCATATCTTTCAAAGCGATTCGAACCCCCATATTGCTCATGACCGTGATGACCACCCGGTTCCCCATAAGCAGTCCTCTTTTGTTCAATGATTTTGCACAGATAGCAAGTACCTGGTCCCCGGTCAGAACAGCGCCTTTTTCATCCACCGCAACAAGCCGATCCCCATCACCATCAAATGCAAAACCGATGTCAGCGCTGTTTTCCACAACCTTTTTTGCTAAAATTTCAGGATGTTGGGATCCACAACGCTCGTTGATATTTTTTCCGTCAGGGTTGATAAACAACGCATCAACGTCCGCCCCAAGTTCATTAAACAGCTGAGGCGCAACCTTGAAGGTGGCACCGTTTGAACAATCGATTACGATTTTCATTCCTTTTAATGAACAGGTTTCCGGCAGCGTGCCCTTTAGAAAAGATGCGTAACTTTTTACAGCATCATCCATCAAATGCACTCTGCCGGTTTCACGGACAGGCCCGGATATGGAAACCAATTTGTCACCCAATACGAGCTGCTCAATCTCCCTTTCTTCTGTATCTGCAGGCTTGTAGCCGTCTCCTTTGAATATTTTTATCCCATTATCATAAAAAGGGTTGTGAGATGCAGATATCATAATTCCGGCGTCTGCATTGGTTGAAGCGGTCATGAATGCCACGCCGGAAGTCGGAAGTATGCCAACAAGGTGCGCGATTCCTCCCATTGAACAGATCCCCGAGACGAGACCACATTCTATCATATCTCCGGATATGCGCGTATCCTTTCCGATGATAATCTTTGGCCTGCCGTCATCTTTCCTGAAAAGAAAAGCAACTGCCCTACCGATGTTCAATGCCATTTCAGGTGTCATCGGGTATTCGTTGGCAACACCCCGTATGCCGTCTGTACCAAACAAATTGTTCATATTTTTATCTAAACGATGGCATAATTTTGAGTGCTTCATCAACAATGCCATCTACAATTCCCTGAAGCCACAGGGTCCCTAATTCCGCATCATTAGGCTTGAGCCCCGTAATCACAGAAATATACTCTTTTCCCGATACAATGATACCAGAATCGGTTTTTTCCAGAAATGGATCTCTCAAGCTCATTTTTCCTTCTCTATTCGGGTGCTCTTTGAAATGTGCTTCCAGCTCAGTCCATCTTTCATAAAGCTCTTTTTTCTGCTTCAGAACCGGGGATGATGCATTTTCTTTTACAACCTCTGTGTATGTCCGTGCTGAATCGAGCATTTTTTGTGAAAACAATTTTAGTTTTGTTATTCTTTCATCAATTGCCACCGTCAGCTTTTCGACGAGTCCATCGTAAAGCGCATCCGGAAAATCTCGCGAAATGAATAAAGATCGAACATGCATGTACCACTGAAAAAGTGCCATGAGATTGGCAATATACACAATGTTGTTCAGCACTTTTCTTTTGATATCATACTGTATTCCCGGGATAAACGGAACACTTCCGCCCTTCCCTCCCTCTGAAAAAATTAATCTTCCCGGTTGTGGCTCATCTTTTCGATATGTTGAACCGGCAGCGATAACCGTACCAAATTCCAAACGGCAAGGGCCGACAAGCCCCCCCTGTCCGCCCAGGAATATCGGCGGCTGGTTGAGCATAACGCCTCTAGGAACATCGCCGATTAACGATGGTGTTGCTTTATCCTGGTTGGGAGTGTAATTGAAATGGACATAGGAACTGCCCACTTCACTGTGATTTTTCCGGCTCGTACCGCCGGACATCAAACAGTCACAAAAATTGATCAGGCTCCCCAGGGTCACAAATGGAAACAGGATAGTCTGCTTCAAACCGACCGTATGCGCTACATTCGCTTCTTCCTCCAGGATGGTCCCTTCTCGAATATAAGAACCCAAACCCAAACTGGCTTTCTTCAAAAAAACAGCGTTCCTGAAAAAACCACCTTTAAGGTCAACTTGCGGCCCGACCTGACAGTTATCAATGGTCACCGGTCCTTCATACCCTATTTTTGCGCCATGCAGAATAAGGGTTGAATTGCCATAGATTTTGCAGCCGGAGTAGATGACCGTTCCATCGCCCGAAATCTTTTCCAGCACAACATCGTTACCGATTTCGATGCTATCAGGATTCGGAATCGTAACACCTTTTTTGACCAATGCCTTGATTTTGGAGGTATTGTCCATTCTCATTTATGCCCTCAGATAATAAATTGAAAAAACAAGTACCTATAGCGGTTGTCAAAATAACGTTCCGTTTCAACCTCCGGGTAATACAGTTTAGGCCGGCAGCTTAATAAAATATGAACACAAGTGAATCAATGGAAATATATTTTTAGAAACCGCTATAACTTTAAAATAGT
>Ga0209977_10001003_pt1 | contig 11970 bp, 12 predicted proteins | sample SumtaG_2_FD_183113 | JGI IMG/M metagenome (GOLD analysis project Ga0209977, IMG submission 183113) | Deep subsurface microbial communities from Indian Ocean to uncover new lineages of life (NeLLi) - Sumatra_00607 metaG (SPAdes) (version 2) | ecosystem: Environmental > Aquatic > Marine > Oceanic... | reverse complement strand
TACGGTTGTTGACGTATCGACCAATCCAAACGGAGACGCTACGCTGGTCTGATTTGCGTAGCTCGACGCAAGGCGCGACAATGCGAGGGCAGGCTCATCACGGGTCTGCCCTTTCTTTGTTTGGAGAACCTAAATGGCCGCGACAGCAGCAGCAACCAAGAAAAAGACAGGCTCGAAATCCAAGCCGGCAGCTAAGCCGGCGCAGGAAGTACGGACTGATGTAGTCAGCCCCGAGCTTGAGACAATCCCGGAAGTCAAGGAAGCGCCGGCCAAAAAACCACTACTCGACAAACCACTCGACGTAAAGGCCAAGGCAGTGACCGTGGCCCGCGTCCAGCTCGCGGAGTCTGCGCGCAATACGTGGTATGTCAACGTCGATATGGAAACGACGCCCGAGCATTGCCTCGATGGGTCGTTCTGGGAGCACGTAGCCAAGCTGCTGCAGCCCGGTGACGAGATTCATGTCCTGCCGGATGATATGTCGTGGGAGCTGGTGCTCCACGTAGCAGGGCAGGAGCCGCTATTCGCGCATGTCGTGAAAAAGGCGCTCTACGATCTGGTGCCGGCGACAGCTCCAGTCATCGTGCCCTCGAGGTACAAAGTCCAATTTGCAGGTGCGCATCACAAATGGCGCGTACTCAGGGATGACAAGCCACTCAAAGACGGATTTGCAACAGCGGATCTTGCTCGGCGCTACGCCGCTAATCACCAAGCAGCGGTAGCACGGTAGCCGATCAAGGAATGAACACAGGCGCAGGGATGCGCCGGCCTGGAGGCCGATATGACTGATAAATTATCGATCTACAACGGGGCGCTCAACATCATTGGCGAGCGCCGGCTGTCGTCCCTGACCGAGAATCGCGAGACGCGATTCAAGCTGGATGACATCTGGGACAACAATTTCATCGACCGGGTGCTGCAACTGGGCCAGTGGAATTTCGCGGCCCGCTCGGCAAAAATCCCGGCATCGACCACGGTGACGCCGACCTTCGGCTTTGAGTTTGCATTCCCCAAGCCATTCGATTTCGTGCGCACCATGCGCATCGCCTTCGATGACTTTTTCAAGCAACCGATCACACAGTACAACGACGAAAGCCAGTATTGGTTTACCAATGATCCCGAGATTTTCGTCCAGTACGTGTCGAATGACATTCAGTTCGGCGGCGATTTCTCGCTGTGGCCATTCAATTTCACCGAGATGGCTGAGCACTATCTGGCCTACAAGGTGGCGCCACGGCTCACCGGGCTCGACTTCGATTCGACCGCTTTGCTGTCGAAATGGAAGCTGCAGCTCAGGGAAGCCAAGGCGGTGGACGCGATGGAGGCGCCTGCAAGGTTCGCACCGCAGGGCTCCTGGGCAAGCTCTCGTCAGGGCTTCCGCTCTGGCGAACGGGGCAAACGCACTCAACTGATAGGCTGATCCAATGGCTATGCAGGACAAGCGACTGCTGGCCTTCAATCGGGGGGTTATCTCCAAGATTGGGCTCGCCCGGATCGATCTCGACCGCATGGGTATGTCGGCCGAGATCCAGTCGAATTTCATGCCGCGGGTACTGGGCTCGATGATGCTCAGGCCGGGGCTCGAATACATCGATAACGTCGCCTCTGACGCCAATTTCCACCGCAATATGCCGTTTACCTTCGGCGTCGATGACAACGTGCTGATCGAGATGGGGCAGGGCACGATCCGCTTTCGCGTGAATGACCAGCTCATTGCGCGGCCCACGGTCACGGCGGTCATCAATAATCCGTTTTTTAGCTCCTCGGTGCCCGATGCCAACTGGATCGATGACAGTCAGGCCGGTGGCGTAGTCTCATGGGATGTGAGCGGTGGCACGGCACTGGTCAAGGGTGACGGCTCGGGCTTTGGCAGGATGCGCCAGACAGTGACGCTCAATGAATCCGGGGTCGAGCATTTTGTCAATGTCAATGTCAATGTCGGCCCGATCCGATTCAAGATCGGCTCGGCCATAGGCCTCGATGATTATGTCTCGGAGACACGGCTCGGGCAGGGCCAGAACTGGCTGGCCTTTACACCGACTACCGATTTCACCATCGAGATCGCCAATGAACGGGAATTCTTTGCGCGGATCGATCTGTGCAATATCGGCACGGCCGGCGACCTGCAGCTCACCAGTCCGTACACTTCGGCCGATCTGCCGCTGCTCCGGTGGGCCCAGTCAGGCGATGTGATCTACATTGCCGGCGGCGCCTTCGGGGAAAATATGTATAAGCTCGAGCGCCGCGGTACTGGTCGCTCATGGAGTTTCGTGCTGTACCTGCCCGAGGATGGGCCTTTCAGGGTGCAGAATGTCTCGGGTGTTACCATTGAGCCAAGCGCCATCAATGGCGACATCACGCTGACCGCCAGCGAGCCCATTTTCAGAAACTCGCATGTGACCGGCCGCTCCCTGTGGCGCATTGCTTCGATAGGGCAGGTAGTCACCGCTTCGGCCGGCGCGGATACCGGGGTATTTACTGATCCGATTCGCGTGACTGGCTCAGGCGAGGCGCGGCGATTCAGTGTTTTTGTCGAGGGCTCATTCTCGGCCACGGTGACGCTGCAATTTGCCTTTGATACCGGTGGCCCGTGGAATGACCAGGGCTCGACATGGACATCGCCAGTATCGACCACGATCCTCGATCAGCAGGACGGCCAGATCATTTTCTATCGGCTGATCGTCAAGGTCGGTGAGTGGGCATCCGGCACCGCGGTTATGACGCTGAGTTTTGCAGGCGGCTCGATTGAGGGCATTGCCCGAGCAAATGCTTTCCAGTCAGAGACGGTCCTCGATGCGGTGGTGTTGAAGGATTTCGGTGCCATCACTGCCTCGAGGGACTGGTGGGAGGGCGAGTGGTCAGATCGTCGTGGCTTCCCCAGTGCCGTCGATCTCTTTGAGGCGCGGCTATTCTGGGCCGGCAATGACAAAATATGGGGCTCTGTCGTGGACGCTTTCGAGAGCTTCGATGACAGCGTAGTGGGTGATTCCGGCACTATCTCGCGCTCGGTAGGATTCGGCCCGATCCGTGTGATCCATTGGCTCAAGAGCCTCGGCCGGCTGATGTTCGGTACTTCGGAAAACTCAGCACAGGTCGATGCCGCCAAGATGGATGGCAATTCCGTACTGGGCGCTCGCTCGAATTCATTCGATGAGCCGCTGACGCCGACCAATTTCAACATCAAAACTGCGTCCTCGAGGGCGGTCTTTGTGGATCGCACCGAGCAACGCCTGTATGAGCTGCTCTACGATCTCGACCAGCAGGACTATCGCTCGATGGATCTCAGCGTGTTCGCGCCTGATTTCAACGAGGTCGGCATCACTCAGATCGCGGTGCAAATGAAACCGGATATCCGGGTGCATTGCGTCAGGACCGATGGCACCGTGGGGGTGCTGGTGTATGACCGGCTTGAGAATGTGATTGCATGGATCGAGGTCAATTCACCGGGCGCCAGTGGTGAGATCGAGGATGTGGCAATACTTCCGGGCGTGGTCGAGGATCAGGTCTATTACATCGTCAAGCGCACCATCAATGGCGGCACCGAGCGTCATATTTCCAAGTGGGCGCTCGAGTCCGAGGCGCAGGGCGACACTGTCAGCAAGATCGCGGATTCGTTTTTTGTTTACTCAGGGCCGCCGACATCGCTGCCATTCCAAGGGCCGATGTCGCCGCTGCTTGGCGAGACGGTGGTAGTGTGGGCCGATGGCGTGGATATCGGCACCTACGTTGTGACAGCGCCGGGGCATCTGGACATCTCACCGGTGCAGGCATCAGAGGTAGTTGCCGGCCTTGGCTACATGGCGCGGTTCAAGTCAGCAAAACTGGGCGAGATGCAGGGCATTGGCCTGCTCGAGCGTAAGAAGGTCACGCGACTGGGATTCATCGCCAAGTGGCTGCACCATCTGGGCCTGCAGTATGGGCCGACATTCACTGAGCTGTATGATCTGCCTGGCGTCGAGGACGGCATGGATGTAGCGATTGGCACTGTGCATGAGGACTATCATGAGGATGATTTCGCCTTTGGAGGCGACTGGGATACGGATTCAAGAATATGCTTACAAGCAGCAGCGCCGAGGCCATGCACCCTGCTGGCGGCCTTAGCGATCATGGAATCAATCGAGAAGCGCCGAGGAGGATAACTGCCCGGCTGGCCACGCAGGCCGATCTCGAGACATATTACGGTCGTAAGCTCGAGGGCACGATGCGCGCATACGTGGGGCTGGTAGATGGCGAACTGGCAGGCGTCGTGGGTGTCGTGCGCGAGCGCCAGTGCGGTAAGTATTTCTGCGATATCAAGCCTGAGTTGCAGCCGTACCTCAGATCAATCACTATAATGCGCGCCATCAAGGCCTCGCTCAGGTTTTGCGACGAGTACCGGGGGCCCTTGGTTGCCGTTGCTGACGATGCAGAAAGCTGCAGGCTGCTGTTTCGGCTTGGGTTCACGCACATACAGGGAGAGTTATACGGATGGCTCAATTAGCGGTAGCTGCAGTCATGTTTGTCGCCTCTGCCTACAAGGGTGCGCAGCAGAAAAAGCTCAAGGATCAGGAAGCGATTGCCTATACAGAGGCCGCGGATCGGCGCATGGCCGCGGCGACTGCCGAGATGGCCGAGGAGCGCCGCAAAAAGGAATTCATGTATTCCAGGGCGCTGGCGGTCGCCGGCGCTCAATCAGGCAGAACCTCAGATCCCGGCATTACTACGCTCTTGGCTGATCTCAATGCCGAGGGCGAATACCGGATATTGTCGAAGTTATGGACCGGCCAGACCGAGGCCGAGGGCCTGAGATTCCGGGCCGAAGCTGCTCGGCGTGAGGGCAAGGCAGCCTATCAGGCCGGCATCATCAACGGCATCACCAGCGCTGTCTCGAGCTACGCCAGCATGGGCGGCTTTGGAGGGCCCACGAAACCGCCGACTGGCGAGACAGCGCTATGGGGTAGCGGCATCAACAAAGAGCTTGGTGTCGGCATCCTTGATGTACCGGGTTATCAGCCCGGAGCGAGAGTAGCCTGATGGCAACCATTCCACAGGTAATTGATTACGGCGCCCGGCCATCGCTCAGAACTGGTCGCGTCGATGTTCCGGGCACGGGCGATATCGCGGTAGCCGAGGCTATCGAACGGGCAGCCGGTACGTTCACTCAGGTCATGGTCGAGCGTAAGGAAAAGCAGGATGCTTTCAATTACAACATGGCCAAGCAGGAGTATCTGACTGCCGATCTCGCGGAGCGCGAGAAGCTCAAGGATGACCGGGATTACGACACATTCGATGAGCGCTACAGCACCGGGCTCGGCAAGGAACGTGATCGGATCACATCAAAATATCAACTGACACCGCATGACCGGGCGATTTTCGATGCCGAGGCTGATCTGATTCGTGAGCGCGGTAGGGCCAGTGTGGGCGAATTCCGTCGCCGGGTCATGATCGATGACAAGCTATCCGATCTCGATGGATCGCTGCTCACGGCCCGAGAGAAGGCCATCATTGCGCCGCCGGGCGAGCGCAACGAGATCCTGCTGACCGCGCTCGACCAGATCAATGCGGCCGAGGATGACCTGATTCTCAGCGAGGTCGATGCTGAGACAAAGCGGCAGGAGCTCGTACAGGATGTGGCTACGGCTTCGCTTGTCCACATGGAGCCTGATGAGCGCGAGAAGGTGCTCGAGGCATCCCTGGCATACCGGGAGACTACTGGCCCGCTGACTCCCGACGATATCCGCGGCGGCAAGGGCACCGGCTCGATTGCCGATTTCCTGCATGCTGATACCGCGACCAAAATGCTCAGGGCAACGCAGAAGGAAAACGAGCTCGAAACCACACAGCGCGATGCCTATATCGCCAGTGACTCAGGGTGGGACATATTCCCGGAGGAGGGTCAGGACGCCGAGCGCCGGGCCCACATTCGCGAGCTGACCAAGGATGATCCGAAAGCCCGCAAGGCCGCATTAGAGGCCAATCGGCTGCGGCAAGCGTCCAAGATCCGCTCGACCGCCCTCGAGCATCAGGACATCATGAGCGACATGATGGATCTGGTCGAGCAGGGCGAGACGTACAGCAGTTTGCCGCCGGGGCCGATGGGCAAGCTGACGGCAGCCGAGCGAAAAGTCATCGATGATTTTTCGGTGTCCACGCATGAGCGTGACGGCTTTGCCGATTACAACGAATGGGATGCTCAGCAGGCATGGGCTGATATGTCTGCACAAGAGCGCGCCGACGCCGATCTCGATGGTTTCATACCGACTGATCCAAACCTGGCGGATCAGCCTCAGATCAAGTGGAAAAGCCTGCTCACGCGCAAAGAGATGGAGCTGATGCAGGCGCAGCAGCGGGTGGCCTCGGAAAGTATAAAGTCCGGTAGTGTCGAGGCCGGGCTCACGCAGACACAGGCATTCGAGAATATGCTGCTGGCCACGCCGTACTTCGATCACAGGCCGACCAGTACCAGCAAAAAGGAATATCAGGACCGCTGGAGCCGCATGATGGGTGCCTACCATACGAGGGTCATCAATGCGGGCATCGAGGAGGGCAAGCTCTCACCGACGCGCAAGTACGAGATTATGGGCGAAGTGCTGCGGTTTGAGGTATTCGTGGCCAAGGATTTCGCGACCGATCAGAGATATCCGCTGTCAGCGCTGTCAGATGAGCAGGTCAAGAAGGCCTACATCCCGCTCGATGAGCCGCTCGGCCCGAGTGGCCTGAATGCCTACACCACACAGATCAAGGTGCCGGCAACCGAAAACGGGCCAGCATTCAGCGGCTACGCCTATACGTGGCTAAACACTGTTGGCAAGACGCTCGATCCAAACGGTGAATATCCCGATGAGGAGCTCTTGGAACAGGCCTATTTCTATCTGGTCACTGATGGAGTCGATGCTGCGATCAGGCAGCTCTCATCACCCGAGAGATACTGATGGCTGAACTGACAGAATATGAGAAGCTGCAGCAGGATTTTCAGGAGGAATTACGGCTCAATGTCGGCTCTCAGGTAGCACCGGATCCCACTCGCGCCGCCCGAGTCCTGAATGTCGGTGCTCACACCGGCATGCCCTATGACCTGATCGATGCAAACCTCGATGTGCTCGAGGCCGAGGTCAAGCGGGGCGATTTCAACGCTGATGCGTGGATGCGCGAAGCCCCGGAATTTGCCAAATTTGCATCTGAAAACCCCTATCACCTGTCGGTCCTCAAGCAGGACGAGGAAAACCTGACTAAATGGGAACGGGCATGGCGGCCGATTTCGCTCGGATGGGAGTCCACCTGGGCGCAGGTAGAGCAGTCGCGGATCTATTCGAGACATGCCGATGGCAATGTCCAAGAGGGCGACGAGCAGAAGCTCGCAGACTACGAGAAGCTGCTGCAGGACCATGATTTCGGTGCTGAAAACCCGTTTGCGAAAACCCTCGTCTGGACCGCCAAGAATCTGGGCCCGATGCTCTACACCATTGGCAATGCCGGCGATGAGATGCTGATGGGCACCAGCGCAGGAATGCTCACTGGTGGCGTCATGGGCACCGCTGCCGGCGGTGTCGGTATGGTTCCCGGCGTCATTGCCGGCGGCACCTTGGGCATGGGGATCGGCTTCAAAACCGGTCTGGCGATGGGCAGCTACGAGCTCCTCAAGGGCGAGGCCTACGGCCGCTATATCAAGATGGGCTTTACGCATGAGAATGCTGCCATTGCCGCCAAGTCGGCTGCCGCGATTGGCGCAGGGCTTGAGGCCTTCGGCATCAATATGTTTGTGAAAAGCATACCGGGCGCTGGCCGCATAACGAGCAATGCCGCTGCCTCAATCGCAGAAAAGATCACCGGCGATGTCCTTGCCAGACAGACCATGAAATTGGCAGCCGCTCGCGTGGCGCTGAGATACGGACAACTGCAGGGAGTCGAGATCACAACCGAGGTACTGCAGGATTCGGCCATGACCGTGGCCCAGAACATACTGGCTGACGTTGAACGGAGGCCCGAAAACAGGGTTTCCTGGGATCAATACTTGGATCAGGTCGAGGAGACTGCCGTAGAAACTGCCAAGGCAGTAGTGCTGATCTCAGCGCTTGGCCCGACCATGCAGGCGCCGGGTGACTACATGCGAGCTCGCCAAGCACAGAAAATGCGCCACGTATATCAGGCGCTTGGCGAGGCCTCGGCCGATTCCGAGCTCAGGAAAAATGTGCCCTCGGAATATAAGGCCTTTGTAGAGCGGCAAACCAAGGATGGCCCGGTCCAGAATCTAATGATCGACGCTGACCGGTTCACTGAGTATTTCCAAGAAGTCGGTCAGGATCCCAACAAGGTGGCCGCCGATCTGGGTATCGATCTCGAGGCAGCCAAAACCATTGGCACTGATCTCGAGATCCCGGTGCTGCAATACGCCGAAAAGATAGCGCCTACCGTCCACCACGGGCCGCTGTCGCAGGATATCAAGTCGCATGAGGACCAATTCAGCGCCCGCGAGGCTGACATCTGGTACAAGAATGCCGACGAGCTCGCCAAGGCGATGTTCGATGAGGAGCCGCCGCCTGACCATGAGCCGGTCATTGCAATCCTCGATCAGGTGCGCAACGAATTGGTAGCTGCCGGCACCGAATTCTCAGCGGCCGAAAAGCAGGCAGCGCTAACCGAGCATGCTTTTTCGGTACTGGCCAAGCGCAATGGCATGGAGCCCGAGGAGCTATTCGGCAAATACTGGGGCGGGGTGCAGCGCGATGTGCCCGGAATCCTACAGAAAGCCGATATCGATATCTTTGTCGATCCGCTGATCGACCGCTTGCGAACTGGTCAGGTGCCGACACAGCGGGACATCTTTGGCGAATCGATGAGCGATTTCCTGAAATCAAAGGGCGGCCTGATCGATCAGGGCGGTGAGCTCGCGGCCCGAGATGTGGCCGTGGAAATGAAAGGGCTGATTCGAGACGGCGGCATGACATTCGATGCGGCGGCCGAGCTCGCATTCGAGGCCGGGTTCCTTGCCGAATACGATACGGACCAGCTACTTAATGCGCTCGATCAGGAGCTCAGGGGTGAGCCAGTGTTCGGGCGTGGTGCTGATCCCGAGATGGCAGCCCTGGCCAAGAACCTCGAGGATCTCGGTGATCTGATCGATCAGCTCGGGGTCGATCTGGACACAATGAGTAACTCGGAGGTCAGGGCTGCGCTCACTGGCGAGCTCTCGCTCAGTCAGGATGAGATTATCGAGATACCGGGAGTGCTGCCCAGTAACATCGAGCGGGTGCAGGATTTTTCCGGCCTCACGATCACTCGGGAAGTGGCGATTGCTGGCCGTCCCGGTGATTTTGTGACAACATCGCAACCTGCTCAGACAGCATTTGATAGTGCGGCCGACCGTATGAGGTCGATGCAGGATCTACTGGAGTGCGTCAATGCCTGAAATGACAGCAAGGGAAGTGCTTAAACTGGTCTTGGACGATGAGACGCTCAATGTCGAGGACTCTACCAGATCAATCGCCGGATTCGATACCCTGCTCGACAAAATGGACAAGCTGTGTGATGCGATCACATCTCGCGGGGGAAATGGCGAGGATTACGAGGGCGGTGAGGGCGGCCACTCCGAGGAAATGAAAGCCTTAGTGGCTAATTTGCAGGCGATGAAGGAGCTGCTGGACAAGCCAGCAGTCGAGCTGCCTGACAATTCCGACATGCAGCAATTACTGGGCACCATCGCCAAGAACACCATGCGCCGCCAGCGGCCGTGGGAGTTCGACGTACAGCGCGACCGCCGCACTGGATTCACCGAAAAGATCATTGCGAGGCCCATAGGTGACTGAGCAAAAAACAAAGACTTACACGATGGATGATCTCGCGGCCATGCCCGAAGCTGAGCAGCAGGCAATCCTGAATCATCCGATGGCCAAAATGAAGGGCACCGCTGTTGTGCGCAGGGCCGATGGCAGCATCAAATATGATTCCGATGCGGAGCCGGGGAAATATCACGAAAAGGGAGATGGAAATGGCTGATCCGACTATCGCGGAACTGCAGCAGGAGCAGGATGCGCTGCAGGCAGATTTCGAGAAGGAGCAACAAAAGTTCCAGTCGCAGCGTAATAAATACGCTGTAGCCAAGGATGCGTATGTCACGTTCAATCAGCAATACGGCAAGATGCTGGCAGCGGCCAAGGAGGCGGCCGAAGCCGAAGCTGAGCCTGAGCCCGAGCCCGCGCCCGAGCCCGCGCCTGAGCCTGAGCCCGCGCCCGAGCCGATTGTCGATCCCGCTGTTGACGATGGCCCATTCGAGGAGCCTGTCGATACCACAAACGAGGAGTAAGGGATGGCCCTCACACTGGAATTAGGCCTGCAGAATGACCTGGCCAATCAGATCGATGATTCGATCAACACGGGCGGCGGCACCGCCAATATGAAATTCGAGACTTCTGCCGATGGCGAAGTCGCGACGATCAATTTTCAGAATCCTGCCTTTGGCGCCTCGGTTGCTGGCGTCATCACGCTGCAGGGTACGCCGCTCGAGGACAATAACGCCGATGCTGGCACCATCGAGCATTTTTCGATCTATGCGCGCAGTGGCACCAAGCAGCTCGAGGGCGTGGTGCTAGTTGCCGGTGGCGATATCAACATCACATCGCTGGTGATCGCATCCGGTGACACCGTTGAGCTGACATCATTCTCAATCACCGTCCCGGCCTAACATGAGGGCCGAGCATGGCGCTGACAGATACAGTTGTCTGGGTTTTTACACCCGACATTGGTGAATCGAATGAGCTGGCCGATGTAACGCATACCGACACCGATGGCGTGTCGAGCGGGCAGGATCCTGATAAGCAATTCGCTCCCCTCAATGCCACTCCCGGCGAGCTGCGCAAGGGCGCAAAGCAATACTACAAGCTCACTCAGGCGCAGGCCGACAATCTCCAGTTCCTACCGATCCACAACACCTTTACCGGGGCCAATGAGGCCAATCTGCCGGCGCTGGCCAAGGCCAGACTGCAGAAGCTCAGGGCCGGCAATCCGACGATGGGACTGCCGCTCTAATGGCGCTGGTCTATGAAAGCGTTACTGCCAAGCTCGAAACCGGGGCGGTAGATACCACTGATGTCACCGGGATTCCGGGCGGCACCGCTCAGTTCTATCTGGTCGGCATCACCCTCTACACATCGAATGGCACTCCGGGCACCAGCGATGTCGATACCCTCAGTGGTGGCGGCCTCACCTGGGCCCGTGTAGCCAACACGACAGCCTGTAACGGCCGCATCAGCCAAGCCCGTGGCGAATTCTGGTGGGCCTTCGGCTCACCCTCGAGCTTTACCCTGACGGTCGATCTGCTCGATGTGGTACGGGCCGCTGCAGGCTTCCACGTTACGGTCAGTCGCATCTCAGGTGCCGGCGATCAGGCGCCGATCAATGCCGACTACTCAAACCTGAACGGCGATAGCGGTGGGCCCGCCTGCACCGGTGGCTCCGACAATGACCTGCCGACGCTGGATATGACGGTCACTGATTCGGATTCGATGGTATTCAATCTGGTGCAGCCGCGAAACGGCACGGTGGACACCAAGGATGCCGACTACACCGAGCAGTATCTTGTCGAGCACAAGGACGGCGGTGACTCCACCACGCAGGGCCTTTACACTCGCATAGGCGGCGGCGGGCCGACTGACGAAATCCAGCACCTACTCAATTCTGACCGGCCGTGGTTCATGATCGGCTGCGAGATTCAGGTCGGTGCGGTCACGCATACCGCCAGCGGCTCACCGTCAATCGCCAAGCCCACCGCGACCGGTGCAGCTCGGCGCATTGTCACGGCGACCGGCACACCGTCGATCACCAAGCCCACGGCGGCAGGCTCCGCGATACGCAAGATCACGGCGACCGGGACGCCTGAGATCACCAAGCCTACGTCTGCCGGCACAGCTCGCAGGATCATCAAGGCCAGTGGCTCACCGTCGATCAAAAAGCCGACATCGCAGGGCAATGTCATCTCGATACCGCCGACCACTGATA
>Ga0209977_10001002_pt1 | contig 11973 bp, 10 predicted proteins | sample SumtaG_2_FD_183113 | JGI IMG/M metagenome (GOLD analysis project Ga0209977, IMG submission 183113) | Deep subsurface microbial communities from Indian Ocean to uncover new lineages of life (NeLLi) - Sumatra_00607 metaG (SPAdes) (version 2) | ecosystem: Environmental > Aquatic > Marine > Oceanic... | reverse complement strand
TAACTCACAGATTCGCTTTTTAGTGAGTTTCATCATCATTTAATGGTCTTTGTCTAAGAAAGGTATAAAAACAACTTCATTAATATTATTCACGAAATGGTAAGATTTGAGAATTTAAACATCGAAATCATAGACGTTGAACAGGGAATTAGGCAGACCCTCGAGAAGGAGCCCCTCGACGAGCTCGCCGCATCCATAAAGCAGCACGGAATCCTCCAGCCCCTCGTCGTAGAGCCCGGTGACGAGGGGAGGTACAAGCTTCAAATAGGGAAGAGGAGGATGGCCGCCGCGAAGCTGGTCGGGCTGGAGAAGGTGCCAGCCATAATCCTGGATGGACCTCTTGACTCAAAGGAATCCCTCGCCATTAGGCTCGTGGAGAACCTTCACAGGGAGGATCTGGACCCCATCGACGAGGCCGAGGCCTACGCCACCCTCAAGGAGATGGGTGTCAGGGTATCTGAGATAGCCCGCCGAGTGGGGAAGGAGAGACCATACGTATCTCACTCGATGAGGCTGCTCAGGCTGCATCCTAAAGTTAGGGAGGCAGTGAGAAACCGTACAATTCCAAGAGAGCACGCACTGTCACTTCTCAGGCTTGAGTTATACCAGCAACTCTCCCTGGCGGAGGAGGTCATGGAGAAGGGACTCACTATGCAGGTGACGAGGGATAGGGTCAGGAGGCTCCTCGGGAAGGAGCTGAAATGGCGCCTCGTGCCCATACGAATAGAGCCAGCCGTCTACGACAAGCTTGTAACTATTGCCCCCGAAGGAGACGTATCCAAGCTATTGAAGCAAGCAGTTGAGAACCTTCTACAAGGAATTCCACAATAATCTCTTATTTTACGCGCGCGCGCTACATTTATATATGCTATAAAAGTTGTGAGACCTATGCTCAAAAAAAAGGGGTGGAAATCGCGCGTATTGGTTATCGATGGGGTAGTTGTTTAAATATTTTAAATACTAAGTCGCCGTGGTGTTTGACGGGATTGTACATCTCAAGAATTATCATGCCATCGTGTGGGGCAATTAGTTTTTCTATAGTGTCGCCTTGTATATTTCCTATTTCTCCAAGGAGTTGTCCCTGCTTCACAATTTCTCCGGCTTTGACGTTTGAATAGAAAATTCCTGTGCTTTCAGTGAATACAAAATCTCCACTCTGCCACCTTGTTTGTTTATCTGGTAGAATTGGTTTGCCTTCAATCATGTCCAGTTTCTTCATGATGTTCGTTATTCCCCTGAAGGCCATGTCAACATAACGTGTTTCAAGTTTTCCACAGCAACCCACTTCAGCCATGGCCTGTGGTTTTCTAAGTGCGCTCTTACCAATTAGAGTTTTTTCGGGGGGGATTGTGTGCTCAGATATTACCTCTAAACCAAATGTTTTCGCGAGCATCTCTGATCCAGCATCTACTTCATCATCTCCTATCCTTGCGAATCCGGTTCGTGGATAGTAATCCTCAAGTATATCCCCGGCATGAATGTCGAATATGTAATCAGCTTTTGAAAGAACTTCCTCTAACATTGTTTTAGCAATTGCATAACTTATGGTTGTTCCTTCTCGTCCATATGCAGCAGATATGTCCATTCCATCTTGTAAGTTCACATATGGAGTACGAGTCCAAAATGAGGCGGGGTTTACAACAGGCACAATTATTAGTTTTCCTTTAAGATTCTCTGGATTTGTTTGTTTATAAATTTTTATTTCAGCAGCAATCCCAGCATATTCACAGGCATGTGTGCCAGCAGTGATGCAGAACGTTGGGCCAGGCTTTGATCCGTTTATGATCATTATTGGTATCATTACAGTTCTAGGTCTGGGTGGTCCTATTACAGTTTTGAATACAAAAGTCCTCATTGAGGCGGCTCGCTTAACTTTTAGGTATCCAAACTTTTTGGTTCCAACTTCAGCTGTCAAGTCTCCTATTTTCAAAGACATTTTCATGATATAATTTGATTTCATGTATAAATGTTTTTTCAGTTATTAGAAAATTTATTTAGTTGATTAATAAAAAAAATGGATTATAGGTAGTTTTGTCACATTTGTTCGCATGCAAGTTTTATTCTTCTTATGCCTTCTTCAAGCCTTTTTATAGGACTTGCGATGCACATTCTTTGATGGCCCTCAGCGGTCACTGGCCCATACATGTGACCAGGATTTAATGAAACATTTCCTTTTGATAACAGTTCAAATGCAAAGTCAGCAGAGGATGGATTTAACTCTCGGTGGTTTGGGAATACGTATGATGTTCCCATAGGCTTGTTACAGATTATTCCGTCTATTTTGTTCAGTTCATTATATACGTAGTCTCTGCCTTTTGTGTGTAAATTGACTCTTTTCGATCTATGTTTCTCTTCTTCTTTGAGAAAAGCTAAAAGGGCTTTCTGTGATATATAGGAGGAACGGATCAGAATGCTACTAGCAAGCCTCGATACAGCCTTCATAATCCATTCAGGAGCAATTATGAATCCGATGCGGAACATCTGCATTGATTCTGTTTTAGATACTCCCATGATGGTTACTGTCCTGTCCTTAACATCAGGTAGAGAAGCGAAGCTGATGTGCTCATAATCGTCATATACAAGCTTTTCATAGAGATCATCAGCAAATACAATGAAGTCTTCCTTTTTAGCAATTTCAGCTATGCCTTCGAGATCATCTCTAGTCATAAGATAGCCGCCTGGGTTATTTGGATTTGTAAACATCATCAGCTTGATATCTGTGCTTGCGACTTTTTCCATAGCTTCAAAGTTAAATCTTGTCTGGCCATCGTCATCTTCTTTGAATGGAAAGTGAACAGGTACGCCACCAGCGAATCGTATTAATCGGTTATAACCACTGTAATCAGGGTCAGGGATCAGAACCTTATCTCCTGGGTTGATAAGGGATTGCAATGTGCAAAAGATTCCCATCTGCGTTCCAACGGTTATATGGATTTCAGTTTTTGGATTCACTTCATATCCATTTTCTCGCTCGCATTTTGAAGCTATTGCTTCTCGTACCTCTAGTAGACCCGGGGCTGGGGTATATACAAGATCAGTACCTGCATGATCAATAGCATATTTGGCGGCTTGCCGTATATGATCTTCTGGAATATATGGATCTCGGCCTGCATCGGCATTTCCAAAAGCTAGATAACCTTCGGTATCTTCACTATCTATAGCTCTTTTCAGCGAACTACGAAGTTCGTAATATTTGTTAGAACGTGTTTCTGTCAAAACATTTGCTCTATCTGATAATTTCATTACCATTTTATTCATATCCATTTTCGTATTCTCCATATATAAAATTATAGATTCATTTTATCGGTCATGAAAAATTTTATAAACGAAAAGATTAGATAGAATCTGGAGAAATCCATGGAAACGCTAAAGAAAAACTACATCATAGTTATCATCGTTGCTGCTATCATTGTATTTTCTGGTTTTTACCTATACAACCAGAATCTTAAGGCTCAGCGAGAAGAAGAATTGACTCAGCAAGAAGAAGAACGAGTTGAAGCGCTAAGACAAGCGAAATACGACCGCTGGGAAGATTGGTCAAGGACTCTTTATGTTGGAACAAACGTTGTCGATTTCCATCCCGGAATCAATGTCGGACGAGGCGGTGCTACTAATTCTATTTCAATATATGGTCGAGGAGGCAAACTCTTATGGGTGGACAAGGACGACTGGAGCATATTTAACCCTGGAATTGCAGAGAGCTGGGAATGGAAACAAAACGCAGCAGGAGAAGCATATATCGAATACAAGATCAAGGAGGGCTTAAAGTTCCCAGACGGGACAACCGTTAATGCCGCTGCTGTGAAATACTCTTGGGAACAAGAATACTTTGAACTACCAGAAAGGGAGATACATCAGGATACATATCACCTTTATACCCATGAGATGGGATGGAAGAGATTAGAAGTCCCAGATGAATTAACATTATGGCAATTTCTTCCAGAAAATGCACAAACTTACATACCTCTTCCATTCGCATTCATGTATGCCCTTCCACACGCCACTATAGTTTCCCCTACATCTACTGAGCAATATGCCAAGGAGTCAAATGATATAGAAGATTTCTTGAACCAAGTTGGTTATGGACCTTGGTTACTTGAAAGCTTCGAGATGGGTGTTGGATATACAATGATACCTTTTGATGATTATCCTGTAAATCCTTTAGGTGGATATGCTGGTCCTACCAAGGTTACCAAACTTGATAGATTGGTAGTAAAAATCTATGGGGATCCAATGTCTATGAGAATGGCACTCGAAACAGGTGAGATAGATGTCGCTGCTTGGAAGTTAAGTAGAGCTGACATAGTAGACCTCCAAGATAGTTCAGATATAACGATCAATATAGCTGAAGAACTAGGATGGACAATGATTCTACGTATGAGTTATTATCCAGAGTTCGCGCCACTAAATGATACACGAGTCAGGAGAGCAATCCTTCATGTGGTAGACCCAGATCCAATCGTCGAAAAGGTACTATATGGAACGGGGATAGTCGCCAATACTCCAGTTCATACGTTTAATCCTTACTTCTATCCAGAACCTTTAGCAGAAATTAGGGCATTGCCATCTGCGGAACGAATAGCGATTGCCAAGGAACTCATGATAGAGGCAGGATATCCCGACGGATTCACGACTCAAATCTTCTATGACGGAGCAGATGAAACTAGGGAAACCGCTACGATATTGCAACAACAGTTAGCCCAAATCGGAATTACACTTGAAATCAAACTTGTTGAGGCTGGTGTCTATCGTGAGATGTACCGTGGTGGACAATGTCCAATGTATCTATCAGGCTGGTCACCAGATTACAATGATCCTGACGCGGAGCTATGGTATCTACTACGACATGAACACTTGTATTCGGACGATGGCTACTATGATCTAGAAATGGATGCGCTGTTAGAACTGGGAAAGAACCTGTACAATCCTTTGGGCGATCCGCCCGAGAGAGAAGGAGTCTACAAGGAAATCCAACAGAAGATTGTAGATGAAGCAATTGATATAGTGCTCTACTATGATAGCTCGTGGATGGCACAAAGAAACTGGGTAAAGGGCTATGAACCTTGGTTAACCACGGCTCGTATCTACCTTGGAACTTGGAACGCCTATAAAGACATTCCCGCAGACTGGGAAACATCAGAACCTCCCCTCTAATTTTTTTTCATTTTACAATGCAAAATTATTTTAATCACTATTTCTATGCTTTTACATGTGAAACTCAGGTATTATATCATCTTTAGAGTCTTGATGATTATTCCAACGATGTTCCTTCTTTTGACCTCAGTTTTCTTCTTAATGCATATTATACCAGGCGACCCAGTCAGATTAGCTTATGGAGATGAAATGCCAGAGGAATTTATCCAAGATATTAGACACCGGATGGGTTTAGATAGACCCATCCATGAACAATATATCGAATATATGAAGCGATTCATTCGAGGTGATTTAGGAATCTCTTTCACATATAAAATACCAGTCCGATATAAAATGTTGGAAAGATATCCTACAACTTTAGAGCTTACCCTTGGAGGTATAATATTAGCTGTCTTTTTGGGTGTTCCTCTCGGAATATTGGCTGCTTTGAAAAAAGGAGGAGCTATCGATCATATTATCAGAATTATGTCTTTATATCTCTATTCAAATCCAAGTTTTTGGCTTGCTCTCTTATTTCAATTATACCTTGGAGTCGTACTTGGGATTTTTCCTATAAGTGGACGATTCAATTTAATAGGTCGTGTTCCTCATGTAACTGGGATTATTTTATTTGATAGCCTTCTAGCACAAGATTTTCAGGTTTTTTGGGGAAATTTTCGTTATATGTTTATGCCATGGTTAACAATTGGGATAGTAAGAGTACCGATGTTGAGCCGGATTTCGAGAGCTTCTATGTTGAATGTCTTTGGAGAGGATTATATGACAACAGCCAGAGCAAAAGGTCTACGAGAATGGCTCGTAGTCTACAGGCATGGATTACGAAACGCTATTCTGCCAATTATTACATCAATAGGTGGAAGCTTCACATGGCTATTAGGTGGAACTGTCATCATTGAGAAAATCTTCTCATTGCCTGGTATGGGCAGTCTTCTCATGGATGGATTGATGGGAAGGGACTTTGCCATGATACAAGGTATTGTAGGGATATACGCCATAATAGTTGTATTAACTAATACTTTTATAGATGTATGTTACGCTGCTGCCGATCCACGTGTAAAATTCTGAGGAGAAATGATGAAGTTTGAAGTTAAATAAGATTAAATTAGGTGAAAGCAATTTAGTAAAGTTATTCAAAGTAGCACCTAAATCTGCTCAGGCAATGGTGATAATTGGTTCATTTCTGGTTTCCATACTCTTATTTTTTATCATCTTTGGCCCAATTATTGCACCTTATGATCCATTTGAAATGGTTGAAATAAGTTGGGAACCCCCATCTAATAAGCACATAATGGGCACAGATGCTCTTGGTAGAGACCTATTCAGCAGATTGATAATTGGCACGAGATATTCATTAGGAGTTTCATTAATAGCTGTTGGTTTTTCTCTCTTAGTTGGGACAATACTTGGATCATTATCCGGGTTCTTCGGAGGTCCATTGGATAAAATACTTATGCTCATAATGGATGCTTTATGGGCATTTCCAGGATTTATTTTTGTGCTAATCATGGCAGTAGTATTGGGTCCAGGCATTCTTCAAACAGCATTTGCTATATCAATCGGTAGGATTCCGGGCAACTTCAGAATGATACGTAGTCTTACTCTATCTATTAAGGAGCGTGGATTCATTGAAGCAGAAAAAGTTATGGGTGCAAACAGTTTACATATAATAAGATATCATATCGCACCTTACTATCTATCTATTTTATTTGTGACAATCTCTTTGGGAATGGCTAGAGGAACTCTCGCTGTATCTGGTCTCGGTTTTCTAGGACTTGGTGTTCCTCCACCGACTCCAGAATGGGGTACAGAGTTAGCATATGGTCGGGTGTTCCTTCTTGCCGGAGGTTGGTGGATGGTAATGTTCCCTGGATTTTTTGTATTATTATCAATGTTAGGTTTCAACCTATTGAGCGAGGGGGCAGATACTATATTAAATCCAACTGTGAGGAGATTAAAATAATTTCAGAGGAGGTCTCATTTGAGTCTATTGGAAATTAAAAATCTCAAGACATATTTCTATACTCCATTCGGAGCTGTAAAAGCAGTGGATGGGATTAGTTTTGTATTAAATAAGGGGAGGTCTCTAGGATTAGCTGGAGAATCTGGATGTGGTAAAACAACTGTGGCGCTATCTATAATGAGAATTCTTCCATATCCTGGGAGAACTATAGATGGAGAGATATTTTTTAATGATGAGAATATACTTACATTAAATGATTCCCAACTTAGAGAGTTCAGATGGAAGATTATATCAATAGTTTTCCAAGGAGCTATGGCTTCACTTAATCCCCTATTCAAGATTGGAAATCAAATCGCAGAACCTATCATAATACATGAAAAAATTAAGAAAAAAGAGGCTATGAAAAGAGCCGAAGATTTGTTAGAAATGGTTGGTATAGATTCATCAAGAGCAGGTAATTATCCTTGGGAATTAAGTGGAGGAATGAGACAACGTGTAATGATAGCTATGGCATTAGCATGTGAACCAGAAATGGTGATAGCAGATGAACCAAATACAGCATTAGATGTAATTGTTGCCGATCAAATAATGGAACTTATAAAAAAATTGAGGGAAAAATTAGATTTATCAATGCTTTTAATAACACATGATCTCTCTATGATAGCCCAAACATGCGATGAAGTCGCTATTATGTATGCTGGCAAAATTGTTGAGAAAACAGATACACCAACTATCTTTTCCTCCCCTCTTCATCCATATACGCATGCTCTAGTAAAATCTTTTCCAAATATCAAAGGCCCAAGAAAACATTTAAAAGGAATATATGGCCATCCACCAGACCTCATTAATCCTCCTTCCGGTTGTAGGTTTAACCCAAGATGTGGCTATGCCGAAGATATATGTAGGAGAGAGAATCCTGAGCTTAATAAAATCAGTAAAAATCATTTTTTAGCCTGTCATTTAATAGATAAGATATTGGCAAAGGGGCATAACAATGGAAACTAAAGTACTTTTAAAGGTATGCAACTTAAAGAAATATTTCGACCTTAGAGAAACCATACTAGAATCATTCTTTTCAAAAAAGGGTCGATATTTAAAGGCCGTTGATGGAATTGATTTAGACATCAGGGATGGAGAGATATTTTCACTTGTTGGAGAGAGTGGATGCGGAAAAACTACAACTGGCAGACTCATTATGAACTCGATTAAGCCAACGAGCGGAGAAGTTTATTTTGATAATATCGATATATTCTCTATTAAGAATAGAGAAGAAAAAAAGCAGATGGCTTTAAAAATGCAGATGATTTTTCAAGATCCTTATGAATACTTGAGCCCTTGGTTAAACGTTCATAGAACTTTAGCTGAACCACTAAGAATTCATAACTTAGTTGAAAACAAAGATGAAGAGTTATCCAAGATTATTGAAATAATGAATATTGTTAATCTAACTCCTGTCAATATGATATTGCCTAAACACTCATATGAATTGAGTGGAGGTCAACGACAGAGAGTAATTGTAGCTAGAGCTCTCCTATTAAACCCAAAATTCATAGTCGCAGATGAGCCAGTATCAATGATAGATATCTCACTGAGAATTGGTATCCTAAACCTATTGCTTTCTTTAAGAGATGAATATTCAATTACTATCCTATTTATTACTCATGATATAGCAATTGCTAGGTATATGTCTGATCGTATCGGGGTTATGTACCTAGGTAAAATTATTGAGAAGGGACCCACGAATACTATTATCAATAAACCACTTCATCCCTATACTCAAGCATTAATTGCTGCGGTACCAGTTCCAGATCCAAGCATCAAAACTCAACGTAATTTAATAAAAGGTAGAATAACAAGTGCTATCGATCTACCTCCTGGTTGTAGATTTGCTCCTAGGTGCATTTACTCTAAAAATATATGTTTGAAAGAGGAACCTGAACTTAGAAAAATCGGTGAAAAACACTTTGTTTCTTGCCACTTACATAATGGAGAGAATAGTGATGAAATCTAAATCGCCTAAAAATCTCGGACAGCTAAATATGGATCGTAAAAAATCATTGGAAGTTATTAATAGGAGACTTGAAGCCTTCGCACCTTGCTTAACCAGACGTTCTCGAACGCATGTCATAGCTGGGGGAAAAGGCATCTATTTGACTGATCTTGAAGGCAATTTGTATATGAATTGGGCGGCACAATCCCTAAATATAGGATATAATCACCCCAAAGTTGTTTCTGCTATTCAAAAGCAGGTGAGCGATGACTCAGATCCTCTAGTTGGTATCAAACTTGCAGAGATTTTAAAGAAAATAGCTCCTGGCTCTCTATCATCTGGAAAAGTGTTTTACTCTAAAGGTGGAGCCGACGCAGCGGAGTTTACAATGAAATTAGCCAGATATATTACTGAAAAGACAATATTCATCGCTTGCCAAGGATCATTTCATGGTGGCACGCTAGGTGCTCTCTCAATAACATTTGCAGAGTCTAAACTAAGCGGTTATAGCCACCCTCTTTTATCTAGCGTTGTACATGTCCCATTTCCATATTGTTATCGATGTAGCTTTGGGCAGAGCTATCCGAACTGTGACTTTGAATGCATAAAATACATTCGTTATGTATTGGATACTGTTGCATATCCAGGGGCAACAGCGGCTTTTTTCATAGAGCCTATACAAGGACATGGTGGAGGCGTAGTAGTGCCTGATGGATACTTTGAAAAACTCAGGAAGATATGTGACGAGAACGAGATATTATTAGTTGATGACGAGGTCGTATGTTGCCTTGGTAGAACGGGAAGAATGTTTGGAATAGAACATTTCAATGTTGAACCTGATATAATGTTTATGGCGAAACCTCTTGCGAGTGGGATGCCTATGGGGGCAGTCATCGGTAAGAGGGAGATTATGGAAAGATGGGATGAGGCCCACCCTAGGTCTTCAGGTATCGGACATAGTGTTTGTTGCGCAGCAGCATTAGCTACGATTGATGTCATACAGAAAAAAGATTTACTCGCTAATTCAAGGAAGATTGGAGAATATATGTTGAAGAGACTCAATGAGTTATATGATGATTATTTATTGATCGGAGATGTAAGAGGTAAAGGCCTATTCCTAGGCGTTGAATTCGTTAAGGATCGAGATAAAAAAACTCCAGCTACAAAGCAAACTAGAGAATTAGTTCAAAACGCGTTAAAGAAAGGTCTCAGACTAATGATCGGAGGAACTTATGGAAATTCTCTCAGAATAGTGCCTCCATTAACAATGACTGAAGAACAAGCTGAAGTAGGATTAAATATATTAGAAAACGTACTTAAAGAAATGATGTGATCACGCTGCGCGCGCGTGAGCCAGAGATTATTTTTTTTAGATATATAAAACCTTTTATATAATAACTCAGAATAAAATTCTTGATTAAAATGGTACATAAAAAAATTAAAGTAGGAAACATAGTTGTAGATAAAGGGGAATTTAAAAAAGGATTCATCAAAGGCATCGAAATCTCAAATAGTATAAGTTTAGATGTACCTATTCTCGTCATTAATGGAATTGAGGATGGGCCGACTATACTTCTAACATCAACAGAACATGGAACAGAAATCCAAGGAATTAGGATCATACATAAAATTATGCGGGAAGAGATCAACCCGAAAAAACTCCGAGGATCTATTATTGGAATTCCAGTAATGAATCCAACAGCTTTTTTCGCGGCTCAATATCGTTCATGGCTTGATAATCTCGATGTAGGCCGTGTAGTGGCAAATAACCCGAACGGAAGTGCAATGGAGAAATTAGCATATAATTTGTGGACGGAAGCACTAAGTAAGGCAGATATTTGGATTAACATGCATGGCAACGTTAGGGCTGATTCTATCTTTTTTAGTGAGATAAATACCAGTGATCCTAGAAACCGTGAGCAGAACATCAAGATGGCCGAGGCTTTTGGATACACCATAATATATTCTGATAAGCCAATAGGAGATAATGCACCTCCAACCTATCGTAATCTGGTTACTAAGAAGGGTGTTCCTTATATCCTTGTAGAATTTATAGATTGTAGATTTATTTCCGAACCTTCTACGAGCACAGGTATAAGAGGAACTCTCAATATAATGAAACTATTCAAAATGATCGATGGCGAAATAGAACCACATCCTGAGAAATTCATTCTTATACCTGGAGTTAATAGAGACGGTGGTCTCCTAAGACCAAAAAGGGGCGGTGTTATAAATTTACTCAAGAAACCAGGCGAACCAATAAAAAAGAATGAAATTGTCGCGGAGGTCTATAACTTACATGGAGACGTATTAGAGAAGGTGAAAATGCCCATGGATGGATACGTATGGTCCTACCCACTCGGAGAATTTGAAGGCACCGAAGGTCTCTTACAAACTGTTAACACAGGCTGCCGTCTCGCATTCATTTTCAAACACGAGAATGATGCGCTATTAAAAGAGCCTTATTAATATTTTTTTATACCATCTTGCGCGCTCGTCCGGGTTTTGTTCACCCTTGCTCCAGGGCCGGCAACACTCCCCCTAATATGATCTCTTATAAATATGATACTTTCTTGTTAGCGCAAATATTAAATGTTGTTCATTACCCCTTAAGAATACAGAAAAAAGGAGAAAAACTGTAATGGCATTTCTAATAGCTGGAAGAATATTCGGACTACTATTACTAGCAGTCATCATGGGAGCAGTAGCATACTACATCAAAGGCGCGGAGAAGGGCAGAATCCCCAAGCTCAGAAGGATAGCAGGCATCGACGCTATCGATGAAGCCATCGGTAGAGCCGTCGAGATGGGTAAACCGGTTGTTTGCTCCCACGGGATAGCCGACCTGAGGGGGGCGACATCCGGACCC
>Ga0209977_10001001_pt1 | contig 11973 bp, 5 predicted proteins | sample SumtaG_2_FD_183113 | JGI IMG/M metagenome (GOLD analysis project Ga0209977, IMG submission 183113) | Deep subsurface microbial communities from Indian Ocean to uncover new lineages of life (NeLLi) - Sumatra_00607 metaG (SPAdes) (version 2) | ecosystem: Environmental > Aquatic > Marine > Oceanic... | reverse complement strand
TTGTTCTTTTGCTTATGTCAGTTTTTGCCGCATACTCATATAGTATATCAAACCAATCCCAAATATATGGTAGAACAAATGGCTCTCCGGCAAATAACTCCCAATTTGCATACATTTTATTTTTATAAAGGAAGTTCATTAATTTCTCTGTATTTTTTAATATATCAGAGGCTCTTACAGGTATATTCTGGTATAGTTCTTTCCCAAACCTTTTATAATAACAATAAGAACATTTTAAGTCGCAAGCATATCCGATATTCATTTCTAACTGAGAATAATTTAGAATAGCGAAATCTTCTTCAGGGTCTTCTTTTCTATATGACTCTCTCCAATTTTTAAAAAAAGTAGTATTTAAAAATGTTTTGAGAAATTCTTTATTTTCATCTGTATATTCTTTCTTCATATTTACTCTTAAAACTTTATAGATTTTTTCTTCCAAAAGGAAGCTTCGGTTTCTCCGTTTACTAACTCTTTGTCAATCAAGTCTAACCATGCTTTTTGGTACTCTTTAGATACTAAATTTAATTCTAAAATCTTCTCAACAAACGATATCAACTTTTTAATCGTCTGATTCATTTTTAACATAGTAGTGTAATATTTCTTTTTAGTTTCAAGTATAGTTATCTCATTAGACATTATTTTTATCCCAGAATTTTTTTACTATATGCTCAAATGTGCCGTTACCATATATTCTGTATATACTTAATGGTACAACCGATGGTGAACCGGTCACAATCATGTTGTTCATCCAACAAGACGATTTAAGTGCTATAAATACAGCGAATATTTTTGCCCAATTATCATTCTTAAATATTGGATTAAGTTGTCCAGCCAAAGTTAATATTTTAATAGTGCTTAGTTTTATATTAAAACAATTATCGAGGTCGTATGTATACCCCTCTGTTACAGCCTTTACTCTAGCATCGTTATAAGCATCTCTATAATTGGCCATATAGACTCTCATCATTTCCCAGTATTTTTCTGCGTCGTAATCTACTATTCTTTCACCACTACACCAGTCTGCTAATACTCCGCTGCTCTCTAAGTATTCTTGATAATTATACCAAAACGATCCATGGCATCCATGCATAGTACCATCTGCATCGACAGCTTGCATCATAGAGCCAGCCGAACAACTAAACATAGAATTATAATCTTTAGTATTTATTTGAGATGAATTTTGATATAACTCTGTCCATCGGCTTTCATATTGACTAACAGAGCTCCAATGTTTAAATTCACTTTTAAGTAAATCATCTAACATTAAATGATATTTATAAAAATTTATACCATCTTCTTTTACATAATCTCCAGGTAATGCTAAAGTTGGCACTCCTAATAGATTTATCTCTAATCTATCTATCCCTTTAGCGTGTTCTGTAACTTCATGATGTAATTTATCAAAAGCGTTCATGAAATCTCTTAACGATTGAGGGTTTTCTGCAAACTCTTTATAGTCTTCATCTGTATTAGTTGCTTTATTGAAAATAATAAATTCTATATTTTTCGTTTCTTTTATTATGTCGATTAACTTAATTAAATTAGTTTGGACTTTCTTGTAAACACCTTTTCCTCTATTCTTATCAGTATTTTCTTCTGTACCGTCTACAGAAATTTGTATACTGAATTTTACTTTTCTTCCAAATGTCCCTCTGTCTAGATCTATTGATTCACTTAACACTTTGTCAAGCGCTGGTATAAAAAATTTCCAACCACTAAAAGTAGTTAAATTTGTCGAAGTGCTAAGAGATTTAAGTCTAGGAAAATTATTTATTAATGTAAATATATCCTTGGAGTCTTTAAAGCCCATAGATGGCTCTGCGCCCCAGAGCGATATTGCTTCTAATGAGTCTCTATTATAAAATTCTGAAAGTATTTCGTAATATTTATTTGATTTGAATGTTTCTGCCCATTTATTATGAATTTTAGCAAGTGCTTTATTTTTTGGTATATAGCAATAAACGCAGTCAAGATTACATATTGAGCTTTGTGGCATTTCAAGAGATATAAATTTATGTTTCATATTACCTCAATTCTAATTATGTCAGAATAGTACATACAGTTGTACGATTTCCCAAATGTTCAACTGATTTTACATTAGATTTAACATCACTACGAAAAATACTATGATATGTATCACGCCTAGCATCATATTGTTCAGAATTATAACTTTCAAGATCTGCAGTATAATAATTTGTTTGTACTGTACCATGATATGTTCCGTTTACTGAAGCACAATAGTAAGGTGCATAGTTGGACCATTCAATAACTAAACCCCTACTAGCGTTATTATTACCAAATCTAGTACTATATTGATAACCATATCGAGATGAGCGTTGTGTTCCACAATAAGTAGATTCTACAGAATCATATCTATAGCTCTTATCTGAATTTTGATTAGTTGCATATTGTGTACTTCTATCATCGGTGTAATTTGTTTGATATCTAGTATCGTATTGAGTAGTTTCATTAGAACTACAAAGTATAAGTTTCTCACTAAAACATGTTTCTATGTTGCTATGAAGGAGATCTGCGTTATTTTTAATTTCATTCGCTTTTGCTGATAACGGATAGTCATATTGTTGGATATTATCGGGCGGCGTGTCTGGATGTGGAGTTGAGCTCCATATAAAAGGGCCTGGAGAAGTAGGATTAGTAGCCATCATCAACCTCCATTAAGATCCATAAGCTGGAGAATTTACAGTTCCATGATATGTCCAATTTACTGAAATACAACCCGCACGAGAACCTTGATGGTCTCCATAATAATTACCGTACACTGGTATATAATTGGATGCATAACGAGTGTCGTACTTTGTACCATGTCGAATAGCATAACGAACTGCATGATCTGTACCATTATCTGTTGTGCGTTTATCGGTATGTCTTGTTATGTAATCAGTAACTTGGTCTGTTACTTCATTTGTAACAAAGTCGCCAATGTATTTATTACTATAATAATCTCTACAATAATTCTTGCTTTTTAAGTAATCCAAATTTAACTGTAACTCATCCATTACTGGATCTTTATAATAATTATATTGTACTAATGGCTCTATAAAAGAAATCGGAGTAACTGACGGTGTCGGATTGGTTATACTGGTAGAAAGAGTGTTCATGTTGTTTCTTATTTCTGTAATTTGTACAGCTTTAACATAATCACCAACATTAGTAGAGTTTACCCAAGTAAATGCCATAATTACCCTCTTGCTAAATTTATTAATGCTACTTTATCGTAGTTATTAATAATTAGTTTTTTATTTTCTTTGCTGAAAATAAATGTGTTTTCTTTTTTAACGAAACTATCGCTATCACTATCAAAATTATTATATATTGATAGCACCAGTAATTCTGAAACATCTGATAACACGAAACTATCTAATATCATTTTTATATTATCATTTAAGTAATATACTTTATCTTTAGTGTCAAGAAAATAAATTAGTTTTTTTGTTTTACAGTCTTTCAAAGTATTTATATCGCTAATGTTTGTATAAAACATTTTCTGTAAATTAAGATTGCTAATTTCTATGAACTCATCGCAAACTATTTTAAAATTTACGCTATTAAGCTTCTTTATTAAATTTTCATTGACTTCGCTGAATTTCTTTTTTGCTTCATCAATTAATTCTTCGAGTATAGGGAAATATTCTAAAGTCGCATACAAAATTATTGATTCACTATCACTACTTAATGTTTCTGAAGCATACAGAAGTTCACTTAAAAATTTTAACCAAAAGACATTTTCATTTACATCTTCAAGATTAGGAATCTTTTTAAGTTTATCTACAATCGACACAAGGGGTGCTTGCAAATCTCTATTAAGAATAATCTTATCCGATTCTTCATAATCGTTTTTGTTTATAGTGTAATGAGAGTTTGTTATAATTCCTAATCCATTCATTATTTAATTAATACCCAAATTCTTTTTGCAGAATTATTTTTTGATGCTTCTAATACTTTTCCTATAATTAAGTCTGGATAGTTTCTCCTTTCTTCGTCAGTTGCCTTGGTTGCAAAACCACCAACGTCTGAAACTAATGGTGCACCAATTTCTAGACATTCTTTTACACATACTCTAATTTTACCCATCAAACCAATAGGAAGTTTAGTTCCATCAGGGTGCTCTTCGTCAAATATTCCTGCAGAACCCATCAATTGACCATAAGTGTCTGAGTAAATTCCAATTGTAGCAGGATCGGCTCTTCTTCCAGTAAGAATTATGCCATTCTCGGTCATCTTGTATACGAAGCCAGGTTGTGGTTCTGGTACTATTGTTTTATCAAATTCAAAAGCTTCAGCGTAGTCATTCCATACTGAGTGGTAAATCCTGTAAGCAGTCATACTTCCATGACAATACACTCCATGAATTGAAGTTCCTGTTGTTTGGTTAGGAGCATCTGCTGTGTAAGCAAGTCTTGAGTTTGTTCTATCTGATAAGAAAGAAATTCCTGAGTCTGAGTTATCGAAAACTATATCGCCACCAGAAACTCTTACTTCATCGGCATCTACAGTCTTGATCTCCCAATATGACGGTGAAGCTGTTGGTGATCCGTATCCTATATAGCCACCTTCATTTCCACTATCATCATATACAGCTACAGTTCCGAAATGAGTAGTAACTGAAGATACAACAGACATTGCTCTATTAACTGCTAAATTAGCATCGTGGTCTGTCTTTGCTGCTGCTGGGATTGTGCCATCAGTTCGTCCTACAACTACAGTTTCACTTCCAGCATCTACGAAGAGCATATGAGGTTTAGAAATTGATTCAACTATGAAATCGACATCGTTTCCAAGATCATTAATTATTACTGAGCCTGGATTGAATGATGCTCTTTCTGTGCCTGTCGTTCTTGCTTTTGTTCCATCTCCACTTCCAGCATCAGTACTTGAGTTAGTAAAGACCTTAACAGAACCAGTTCCATTAGATGCAATATTAAAATCGTCATTTGCTTGCCAAGTACCAATTGATATACCATCAATAGATACTTTATTTGTAGTTCCATCATGGACAGTCCATGCTTTATGTGACTCATCCCATCTTAACTCAGAGTTTACAAGGTTACCTCTTTCTATTTCGAAATAACCATCGTTAGTTGCTGGAGGTGAACCAGAAAAACCGAATCTTAGAGTCAAGTGATCGTCTGTTGTATTTATTGTCGCTACTGTAGTTGCTATTAATGTTCCAACTCTCAAACTACCATCTATCGTAACTCCAGTCGTTCCGAATATGATTATATCTTCTCCATCATGTCGGATCGTGACTTCGCTAGCAAATTCATTACCTTTATCAATTACTAATCTCCACGAATCGTTTACTTCTTCTGTATAGATAGTTTGTTCAAATTGGTCTGCTGAAGTCAAACCAAAGAAGCTAAGAGATTTTACATTTACAGATCCAATATCAGTCTTATTCTGGTGAAAGAATGGGTCTCTCTTTCTAGAAAAATCTTCTACCTGTCGGCACCCAAATGGTTCTTCACCAAATCTTATTAAGTCGTAGATACAATCTGCTGCTACTGCTGTTGTCTTTCTGTTTCCTACGAGTGTCGTTATGCTGGCTGAAAAATCACCAAGACCGATACTATTATTAATATATTGCTCGTTGTCAATTCGTAGATCGATATAATCAGCTTCCACATCCCAATGACATATAATATTATGTTTTGATCTTAGATCTGTTAATTGTCTTTGAGTCAATGCTGTTCCATATTCATCAGATTCAACTTGTACGGTTGTACCGTTTAAATCTGTGATATAAAATTTGAATTTGTTTACTGCTTCATCGTAGTAGAGCTCGTGAGAAATATATTCAGATCCAGTTTCGTCTTGAGTATATGCTGAAAATAATGTATGATTAGAGCCAGAGTTCACGGCAAAGAATTCAGGAACTACTCTTAGAAATACGCTTCCCTTCGATTTCATTGCATATGGATATTCAAGATATCCATCTTGTTCTGCCTCTATTGAAGTTGGATGTTCATTTTCTTCAACTTTTATATTATCAATGTAGAATTCATCGATCTGATCGCCTACAGAACTCTCTGTAGATTTCAATCTTACGTTAATAGTTCCTGTATTATCAGGTACAAATTTTATTACATGTCTTCTAATCTTATTGAAATTAATTTCATAGTTTTCTACAAATTCTACTGTGTCTTGTGTTACAGTCTCATGTACATATGGATCATCGTCATCAAGATTGAATGTAAATTCAATTGGATTGTTTAGTGCTGATCCTTCTAATCTCATTACCCAAGAACCAGATATAATCCAGTAGTATAAGCCGATGAAATGCTCAACATCAGCTGTTGAAATAGTTATGTCCTGCCAAATCTCACCTTGTCCGAGACCAGCAGTATAAGCACCAATATAGGCATTATCAACTTTGATGCTATCAAAGTAAAGCTTAGAATTAGATGATGGCGTATTGCTGGTCGCTGTTGCAGATCCTATTCTAGATGAAGTTATTCCAGTTTCTGCTGAAGTATCTGTTGCATTACTTAACTCTGATGATTCATCAACCCAAATTTCCCAGCCGCCAGCTGCATTTATATGATACCTCATTTCAATGATGTGGTTAGTGCTATAGTCGATTACACTAGTTGCTGTTGTTGCATCTCCGTAAGCTGTTGTTTTTGCAACGAGCTTGAATTTACCATCGCCACTAAGTAGAGGGTCATTATACTCTAATAAGAGAATTAAATCATCACCACCAGTAGTTCCTATTCTTGCAATTTCTATTTGTTTTGGATCGCTACCAGTTAAGCTGAAGAATTTATCAACTTTCAAATAGAATCTAGTATAAATATCTGTTCCCCAAGCTCCACTCTTTGTAAGTCTTACATCAGCACCAGTTCCATTATATGTTAATGTGTATCCTTTTGTGCCGTGAACAGCTGCTTCTGTAGTTTGTGCAAAACTTCCATCAGAACTTGCGTATGTAGTCCAAGGTGGAATTAACGCTGCTTCTTCAGCTGATGCTACGTGATATGATGATGTTTCTCCAGTGCTCTGTTGGTGGTTAAATCTATGATAATATGCCCACCCAAATAGAGTTCTAGTTTTTTCAGCTGATACACTAAACTCATCATAAACTCCAGTGAAATCTTTAAACCATCTCGATGGAATGTCAGTTTCTAATTCTATTACATTTCCAGCATCATAAGACCCATCGTTAATAGTAGTAGCCATGGCTATACTACCTTCAGTTGGTAGACCTAAGAAGATTCTATTAGTTGTTGCCTCATCAAAGTCTCTCAAATATGGAGAGTTAACTGCTTCACCGACTGTAGTACCGACTTCTTGATAAAGTCTAAAATGTATATCGCCAGTAACTCTGTCTCTAGCTGCAAGTAATACTTTGAAATCTCTTTGCTGTATAAAGTCATCAGTCATAGAATCTGGAGATGCTGTTGAGAAAACCTCAAACGGAGGCTCTAACTCAGTACCTTCTCTGTTGAGATAAGCAGCTTTTACAGGAGAGTTTGCTCCAACATTATAATCCTTCCATTTAACAAAGATTTGTCCGTCTATGAAAGTTGTAGTCTTAATATCGATTGGTTCTTCACCGGTAATTAATGTATCAGGAGGAAAGACTACTGCTGTAAGATCTTCTTCATACATTACAAAGTTTAGCCAATTAGATGATGCTAATCTATAGAAGAATGTGTATGATAAATTTCCATCCTTATCTGTTGTTTCTGTAATAGCATTGTAGGTAATATCTGCACTAGCAGTAAATGAGGTTGCCGCAGTTACTACAGCACCATTATCAGTTCTCATTATTTTAGCATAACCAAGTGCTGCAGTATTATCTCTATAAGCAAAAGCAACTTGAGAAGATGAATGTCCACCACATATTGATATGTAACTTGTTGCTGCTGCATTGATAGTATAAGGACCACCTTGAGTTGTTCCGTCATAAGTTTTGAATTTGAATTGACTACTACCATCGATGTAAGCTATTACTATTCTAGATCCAACTACTAAAGCTATTACTTCAGATAGAGAAGCTCCAGTAAGCAACTGAACAGACTTGCTTACATTAGCAGTCACTGGATCTACGTATTTCAAGAAGAGGTTGCCACCTGTGTCTTCTGTTACAATGACTACTTCTCTTCCACTTAATGCACTTACGCATCCCCAAGTTATCCAATCTATTGTGGTGTCCCATACTCTTGCTTCGCTTCTATCAAACCAGTCTCCTCTTCTTATTCTTCCATCAACTACTAAATTAGGTGAAGCACGTTCAATAGCAATTCCATGCGATTCAAATCCTTCATATTGTCTAAAAGAAACATTTGCTGTATCGTATGGCTGTAAGCCGTTTTCAGAGTAAGGATGTGGATTATCACAATGTAATATGATTCCAGCATTCTTGTCGTCGTATCTTGCTATTCTGAAATCATTCTCTTTTATGTCTATTTTTTCTTTTGCACCAAAATCTTTTAATATATTTAGCGGAATTATATCAGAGCTTACTAAGAAATCGTCAACTACCATACCGTATCTAGATTCTGACCATGTAGACCATTCTTTACCACCGGCAGCCGAGAACCATGTAGCATCCCATCCACCACCAACATTAAAGAATCTTCCTATTGCATTTTCAGGATACCACATACTAGTTGGTATTTCGTTTCCGCCAGTATCTTCATAAGGTTCATTCTTTAGAGCGTAAGCTCTATCGACGTCTCTGTCGAACATTGTAAAGATGATCATTTGTTTTCTTTCTTTGTCTTCGCTTTCTATATCGGCAAATTCATATTTATTATTATATGTGTTTTGATAATACATCAAAATACTGATTTCGTGCCACTGATTGTATTCAGTATTATCATTTACCGTGAAGTAAGGTCCTATTACTGAAATGCTAGTCGATGATCCATTACTTGTAATAAATTTGAACGAATATTTATCAGCAGTAAGTTCATTTCTTTCATAAGTCTTGTTATCGTATACGATCTGAATAAAATCTGTTGCATTTTGGTTAAACAACCCACTAACATAATCGAAATCACCATCATATCTAGAATCAAATAGTATACCCGTTTGCTGGTAATCAAGTAGAGGCTTGAATCTCATAAAGAATGAAAACTTATCAGACACTATATTGTATCTAAATTGAGTCCTAGTATTTTCGAAGTCTAAATAAGATTCATTACTAGAATGTTGTTCATTATTCTTTATTGTACTAAAAATTCTTTCCTCTAAAAAGGCGCCAGGATCTTCTTCTCTATTAATGTAGTTTAGTGCTAATGAGTCTGAACTATATCCTCGTGCTATTGATTCAGGTGCACCAGATGCAGAAATTACATTGATATCTCCAGGGCTTACTAATTGACTGTCATTTGTGATTACAGATCCAGTTCCAGAGTTACTAATTGCATAAGCCATTGATTCGTTAATTACAATAGAAGCATTTGAATTAAATACAGAAGATGTATCAGATGGTAATAAGCATTTATTAAACTCGATAGAGATTCCTGTAGACTCTGGACATTCTATAATATTACCAGACGAGCTCATATCATTCGTAACATTATTAAATACGAAAGTATTTGTTCCTGCGCTATTATAAGTTGTTGAATTAAATGTGAATATAGTTGCAGATTCTGCCACATAAACATGATCGAATATAATACTAATATCATCCGTCATATTCTCAGTTTGAGTAGTATAACCATCTCTTACAATAGAATTATATGCTTCTATATTATGTCCTGCTACAGAAGCCCCTGGTGTTGTGTCACCTTCGATAGATTGGAAATCGCAATATTTTATTGTAATAGATTCCGAAGTCAAAATTCTTAATGAGGTTAGAGTTTCTATTCCCTCTAAATAACATTCACCCTGTACAGAAATAATTGCAGCTGATAGAATTTTTTCTGCAATTAAGTATATTTTAAAACTTCTATTTATATTAAAGTTAGTAACTGAAATTTTACTTCCATCAATTGGTGCTTGTATAAATACATATGGTCTAGAATTAGAAGTAATGTTTATAGCACTTTGGATTGTTAATTTAGCGCTGTCTCTAGTAAACCCATTGTTTAAATCGTTACCAGTTACAGTATCTACGAATACAGTTTGCGAAGCATCTATTTCTGTGTAAGCACTTCTACGTTTTCTTTCATTATAAATCCCAATAGGATCTGTGATCTTGACTAAATCATAGTCACTGTTTAAAGCAATTTTGCTTACTAGTGCACTTCCGCGAGTTGCCGTTAATCCCCTTGTTGAAACAAGATCATTGTTTGGTTTGAAATATTGAGAAGTTCCATTTAGATATACAACACCCCTTTGCAAATTAGTAGATAGATACCATGGAATTGACAAGATGTCATTCTGTTCATAGTCTTGCGAATTTATAAATGTTGTATATAAATAAGCATTCTCATTTTGTTTAATTAGAGGTAACTCTATCCAAGGAGTCTCAGAATCTGGCCGACCTTTAGCGAAGTGTATTCTGTTTCCATATTCATCTTGGTCTTTTCTTACTGAAAGAATATCAAGTCGCGGTAAGAAGAATGAATAATCTGCAAGTACTGAATCATCAGTATCAGTACCCCATAAAAGTACTCCATAATGAAGAGCTGATAATCTTGCAAGAGATCTAGCAATAGATACATCACTATTTATTAAATTTCTTGGCTCAACAGCATGAAATTCATCAGATAATTCTGTTTGATCTACGGGTAATGCTACTCCAAGGTCTAATAGTCTAAGGATTTTTTGAATCTTAGTATCTACAAATATATAATCTTCTGGGGCCGTAAGACTTGGTTGCTCACCAACTACGATTTTCTTTTCTTCTAAGTTGTAAGTCCATTGACCTGCCGATGGAATATTATTAATTGGTGGACTACCAGTCTTTGCTGAAATCTTTGTAAGCTCTTTCCATTGCCAGAAGTCAAGCCAGATTGTTGCACCAGTATCAAGTCTAGTTGTTCCGTTAGGAATATATATCCTTATTTGCGAAGTATCTGGATGATCATATTCTACGAAGTAATCTGCATTTTCCCAAGTGTATCCAAATGTTTGACTTCCGGCTGTTGTCAATATAGTGTTTCCAGGTATTGCTTCGTTAAGAGTTGTATCAATTCCAGTCAATCCAAATAGATAAGTTCCAAAGCTAGCCAGCTTAATTTCAACTGAAGAATCATCGCCAACATAATTTGAAGTGATTACTATATCACAATATTCGGCTGTGCCACCGATTACCTGTAGGGAAGCAATTCCACCTGATAGACCAGCATTAATAGCATCTAGTAAGTCTTGAACATCAGAAATAGTACTTCCATCTATTTCTACAAAGTTTCTTATCGGTGCTGAACTAGCTCCTTGGGTAATAGATCCAATTGTGACTCCAGCATTTCCATCAGTAGCATCTATAACATTTCCTTCATCAGCATTAGTTACTGTAACTAGAGTACCTGATGGAGTTGCTCCGAAATCTACAATAGCAGCAATAGCTGTTGCTGTATTTGTTGCAACAGTTGTTGCTGCATTGCCTGTTGCAATATCAACTTCAATTCCAACCCTTCCAGAGATTGCTGGATCTATAGAGTTATTGTCTACATCGTACCATACATAGTAAAATTCGGTTGGGCTATTTAATAACCAATATGTTCCACTTAGTGATCCACTTGTGTCACCAGGACAAGTTACAGGAGTTACTTCTACAGCTCCTGTTGGAGTTAAGTTCTCATTGAATTGTACTTCAAATGTGTATATGATAGAATTCAAGTTTACTGTTGTATCAGTCTTGAGTATTCTACCAACTCCTTGTACCCAACCAATTTCATCTGTAGCGTTTGCTTTAAGTCTTAGACTTCCAGTGAGTAAAGAATATCCAGATGCAAGTACTGAACTGATATTTATATATGTATTCCCACTGAAGCTTAAGCTAGAAGATGAAACTCTCTTGACTTGAAAAGCTTTTCCAGTATTCCAATCAACTAATTG
>Ga0209977_10001000_pt1 | contig 11975 bp, 14 predicted proteins | sample SumtaG_2_FD_183113 | JGI IMG/M metagenome (GOLD analysis project Ga0209977, IMG submission 183113) | Deep subsurface microbial communities from Indian Ocean to uncover new lineages of life (NeLLi) - Sumatra_00607 metaG (SPAdes) (version 2) | ecosystem: Environmental > Aquatic > Marine > Oceanic... | reverse complement strand
CGTTAAAGAATGTTTGATTTCCTCGCCCCTATAATTAATATAATGAAAGGATTTTAGAATGGAGATTAAAGTTACTGTTGGTAAAATTGCTGAGATTAAAGCGGGTGCTATTGTAGTTAACTTCTTTGAGGAGATGTCACACCCTGAAGGTGACCTGGCAACCGTAGACAAGGCTTTAGGTGGGGTTATTTCCGAACTCATTAACCAGGGTGAGATTAAAGGTAAACTCCATGAGATTACTGTTATTCATAGCCTGGGTAAACTTCCCGCTGCCCGGGTGGTAATTGCTGGCTTGGGCAAACCGCTGGAGCTAACCGCAGATAAGGTTCGTGAGGTAATGGCTGAGCTTTGCCGGCTCTTGCAGCAGAAGGATATAGGCAGTATAGCCACCATTGCCCAGGGAGCAGGAGTAGCTGGTATCAGCGTGGAGGTTGCCGCTCAAGCTGTAACCGAAGGGGCTCTACTCGGCACCTACTCATTCCGTAAATATATAACCAAAGAGGCTGAGTATGGTGAGATTAAACAGTTCACCATTGTAGATGCCGATGAAACCAGACTACCGGGTTTAAAGCAAGGGTACAACCTGGGGAAAACCCTTGCTGAAGCCACTAACCAGGCTCGTGATATGGTCAATGAACCGGCTAACCATATGACGCCCAGTCGGATGGCTGAAACAGCCGAGCGGTTGGCTGAAAGTTATGGACTTGAGCTCAATATTCTGGAGCGAGAGCAAATGCAGGAGCTGGGGATGGGGGCATTACTGGGAGTGGCTCAAGGCAGCCAGGAGCCACCTAAGTTGATTCTACTCCACTATAAGGGAAGCGATTCTGCTGAAATTGATATGGCATTGATTGGTAAAGGAATAACCTTTGATTCCGGGGGAATTTCTATCAAACCGTCAGCGAAGATGGAAGAAATGAAGGGGGATATGGCTGGAGGAGCAGCAGTCATGGCGGCGATAAGTGCTATCGCCCGGCTTAAACCGAAGATTAATGTTGTGGCTGTTATCCCGGCCACTGAGAATTTGCCCAGCGGCAGTGCTCAGAAGCCAGGCGATATCGTGACTACAATGAATGGTAAGACTATCGAGATTATCAACACTGACGCTGAGGGGCGACTCGTCTTAGCCGATGCCTTAGGTTATGCCAATAAGCTTGGGGCCAAACATATTGTTGATGTCGCTACTTTGACTGGGTCTATAGTAGTAGCCCTGGGTGACATCTATACTGGCGCTTTTTGTAACAATCAGGAGCTAATGGACAGGATAATTGCTGCCGGCGCTGAATGCGGAGAGCTTATCTGGCAGATGCCCATGCATGACGGCTATAAAGAACAAATTAAAAGTGAAGTGGCGGACGTTAAGAATATCGGTGGTAGGTATGCTGGCTCAATCACTGCGGCTCAACTTCTGGTGGAATTCACTGGCGACACTCCATGGGTTCACCTTGACATTGCCGGCACCAGTATGAGTGAGAAGGAACGAGGCTATCTGGTTAAAGGGGCTACCGGAGTGCCAGTGCGTACTCTGGTGAATCTTGTTTTATCTCTGGCTAAATGAATTAAAGAGGAGGGCTTAGATTATGAAGATTAAATGGCTGGGACACGCTTCTTTCCTGATTACCTCAGATACGAAAACGAAGATAATTACTGACCCCTATGCTACCGGGGGTGGCCTTAGCTATGGCGAAATAACCGAATTGGCTGATATTGTTACCGTAAGCCATGAGCACGCTGACCATAACAATGTGACTGCGGTTAAGGGTAAGCCTGAGGTAGTTAGAGAGACCGGTATAAACAGGGTTAAAGGAATAGAATTCAAGGGTATTGCTAGCCACCATGATGAAACTGGTGGACGCCAGAGAGGCAATAATATTATGTTTTGTTTTGAGGTCGATGGCATAGAGGTCTGCCACCTCGGTGACCTGGGGCATCAACTTAGCGACAAACAAGCAGTTGATTTAGGTGATATAGATATACTACTCATACCGGTGGGAGGTTACTATACCATTGATGCTAAGGTTGCTACCCAGGTCTGTGACCAGCTTAAGCCCAAGGTGATTATCCCTATGCACTTTAAGAATAGTAAGTGTAGTTTCCCCATAACCGGTGTAGATGAGTTTCTTAAGGGTAAAGAAGGGGTTCAAAAATTAAACGCCAGTGAGGTGGAATTTAAGCAGGTAGAGCTTCCAGCCACCACCCAAATCATAGTTCTACAGCCAGCGTTGTAGCTTTAGACGGTTGACAAATGTGGTAAAATAGTATATAGGGGTTGGGGCAGGGAGAAGGAAGTTAAGAAATACCTTGGAAATAAGTTGTATTGTTCTGGCTGGCGGTAGGGGCTTACGTTTAGGGCGTGACAAGACTTTAGAGACCTTTGGTAATACCAGCCTACTGGAGCGGGTAGTATTCAACCTCAGCGTGCTTGATAGCGATATTATTATTGTTGTTGCTACCAAGCGAGCTTTACCCCAGTTGGTTAACTACCCCAAACTGAGAGTTGTGGCTGATATCTACCCGGGTAAGGGTGCCTTGGGTGGTGTCTACACCGGTCTGGTAGCCTCAGAGTCGCTCTATAATCTTGTTGTTGCCGGTGATATGCCCTTTTTGAACCAGGCGTTGCTGCGTTACATGGTACAGCTTGCTGATGGCTTTGACTTGGTATTGCCGCGATTGAGTAATAATATGGTTGAGCCGCTTCATGCGGTTTACTCCAAGAATTGTTTAGCGACCATAAAAAATTTACTTAACCAGGGTAAAATGAGGTTTACCGACCTGTTGACCCTGGTTAAGGTAAGATATGTAGAAGCTGAGGAGATTGACTGGTTTGACCCCAGGCACTTGAGCTTTTTCAATATTAACACTGAGGCTGACTTGAAGACAGCACGTGAGTTAATCAGAGAAGGAGACATTACATTTGCTAAGCGTTGAGCAGGCTCTGGAGAAGATTCTTGGTTATGTAGATGTTCTGGAAGTGGAACCAAGGCCTGTCCTTGATTGTCTGGGGCAGGTTCTGGCGGAGGATGTATATTCCACTATTAACATTCCGCCGCTGGACAATTCGGCTATGGATGGCTACGCCGTCAGGGCAGAGGACACCCGTGGTGCCACTGAACAGACTCCTCGGTTGCTACGTGTCATTGATACCGTTGCCGCTGGTTCTATCTCTGAATGTGAAGTAGAACCGGGTACGACGGCTCGCATTATGACCGGGGCTCCGGTGCCAAAAGGGGCTGACGCAGTAGTAAGATTTGAAGACACCGACGAAACTCAACGCCAGCGGGTTTCCGATGAAATAGGCATTTTACGTGAAGCAAAACCCGGTCAGGATATTCGGCGGGCAGGTGAAGATATTGCCCGGGGGTCACTGGTGCTCTCTAGAGAGGTAGTAATCAGACCTTCAGAAGTTGGCGTTCTAGCTTCGCTGGGACGTAGTAAGGTGAAGGTCATCCGTCGCCCGGTGGTGGCGGTTCTGGCTACCGGCAATGAGCTGGTGGACATTAATCAAGCACTGCCCAAGGGAAAGATATATAATAGCAACTCTTACAGTGTAGCCGCCCTGGTTCAGCGTTATGGTGGTATTCCCAAAATTCTCGGTATAGCCTTGGATAGTGAATCTTCACTGGTAGCTAGTCTCCGTAAGGGACTGGATGCTGATATGCTGATAACCACTGGTGGGGTTTCTATGGGGGACTACGATGTCGTCAAGGATGTTTTGGTTAAACAAGGCGAGATTGCCTTTTGGACGGTTCGGATGAAGCCAGGGAAACCTCTTGCCTTTGGTATGGTTAAGGGACTCGATGAGGCCGGTGTGACCAGGAATATACCCCACCTTGGTTTACCTGGTAATCCAGTTAGTGCCATGGTTACCTTTGAGCTCTTTGCGCGCCCGGCTATTCTTAAAATGATGGGCAAGAAAAATTTGGCTAAACCGGTCATAGAAGCGGTGATAGAAGAACCCATAGTAAATAGTGACGGACGCCGTGTCTTTACCCGGGTGATAGTTGGAAAACGCAGCGGTCTCTATTTTGCTCGGCTAACCGGACCTCAGGGTTCAGGGATTTTAACCTCTATGAGTCTGGCCAACGGCTTGGTGATTATTCCTGAAGACAAACCAGGAGTAGAGGCTGGGGATGTGGTTCAGGTGATGATGTTAGATTGGAATGAGGAAATGGGGTAACTTAAGATGAGTGTTAAGATAGTAAAGAGCTTGTTTGGCTCAGGAGGCAAGCTTGATATTTGAAGCTTCGGAATTTACTTTTAAAGTACCGCCAGCGATATCCAGGGCACGGCGAGTTTTGATTAAGCCCTGTGCTTCCTATCCGGTACCATACCCGGTAACTACCAGCCGGAATATGCTAGCCTTGATAATAGAAAGTATCAGACGGGGCAGCGATGCTGATATTCTCCTCCTCGAGGGCACCCCAGGAGGGAGCCCGGTCTCACCCATATATAAGGCCTTGGGTTATGATTTCCCGAGGGTGCTGACACTGGATGTGAAGGATTGTACCTGGGTGGAGGTGGATAACCCTTTACCTAAGCCCCTGGCTATCCCCACCTTCTGGGTACCAAATGTTCTCTTGTCTTGTGATTACTTGATAACTGTGGCCCCACCCAAAGTCTTCAATGGTAGAGGTAGCCTTAGTATAATGAACTTATTGACACTGCTACCAATTGAAAAATATCATGGTGAGGCATCGAGTGGCTGGGGAGGATTATATGACCTGGGAATTGAGAAAGTAGTAGCTGACCTTTATTTTACTTTACCCTTTGACCTGGGAATTATAGAGGCTCGCCAGAAGTTGGTAAGTACTGATGACCCTACTCAAGGTAGGATTGAGGAGTGTGGCAAGGTCTTTATTGGTGAGCCTTATGCAATAGATTGTGAGGCTTCAGTTGCGCTGGGGCTTAAAGCAGAGCATCTTGACTTGATTAAAGAGGCCGGGGTTGGATTAGAAGCCTGAGGAACTGGGAAAGCAGCTGAGCGAGTAGCGTGGCGGGGATACCTGCGGCACTTCGGCTGATATTTTATCTCGTCTACTTGAAAATGACCAGTACTATGAGCTAAGGCAGGTTCAGAGTTAATATCTTATGCTGAAATGCGAGTAACTCCCGGTATATTCTGACCAGCTAGTTTCCACCCTTTCTACCTCGGCTCCCGGCGGTCCAATCTTGAGGTAACCAATCAGCTCTTCCAATCGTTTCTTTTCTCCTTCAGCGTGAACCGCTACTGCTTCCCCACCGGGGAGGTTGCGCACATAGCCAGTTAAGCCAAACCGGGTAGCCTGCCTGTGTACGAAGTCACGGAAGAAAACCCCCTGCACAATACCATATGCTATTGCCTGAACCGAGGCTAGCTCAGCCATCACTTACTACCTTGACAATTAGTTTTGCCAGGCTGGATCTTAGTCATAGAATAAGCCTTGGTGGCAGTGGGAAGATAACTTTATCCGATCGGTATAAACCTTGTTGGTGAGCTAGGTCAATAGCTTCGATGAACTCCTGCCGCTGCAAGGAGCGTGCCAGAGATGGTATATCAAAAGCTTTATAGCAAGGGTGATATTGAGCCATAATGTTCAGATAGGTATTGGTAGACACCTCTTGAGCGAGGAAACGCACCACTTCTTGAGTTCCGGCTAATCGGTTAGGCAGGACTAAGTGGCGCACCAGCAGACCGCGCTGGGCTACCCCCTGTTCATCTGTCTTCAGGTCACCAACCTGACGGTGCATTTCCTTAACGGCGGCTTTGTTTACCAGTGGATAATCTTTTATCCCGGATAGTTGCTCAGCGGTTTTACCGTCGGAATACTTCATATCGGGCATATAGATATCAATAATCCCATCCAGCAGCTTTAGGGTTTCCGCCGAGTCATAGCCACCTGAGTTGTACACTAGGGGTAAATAAAGGCCCATGCCCACCGCTACCTCCAGAGCCTCCAGGATATAGGGCACGACATGGGTTGGGCTTACTAGGTTTATGTTATGGCAGCCCTGTGCTTGAAGGGAGAGCATCATCTTGGCTACCTCTTCTTTGTCCGCTGGGCTCCCCTCACCTAGTTGACTTATCGTATAATTCTGGCAGAAGACGCATCGCAGGTTACAGTAGGTGAAAAAGATAGTCCCCGAGCCATGCCTGCCCACCAGTGGCGCTTCCTCTCCAAAGTGGGGTCCATAACTGGAAACTATGACCTGCTGAGTAATATGGCACTTGCCATTTTCCCCAGCCAGGCGATTAACTCCGCACTGGCGAGGACATAGATGGCATTTCTCTAGGATTGATATAGCTTTCTCAACCCGAGTCCTTAATTCCCCGGTGCGGTGAAGCTGCTGATAGGCTATCTGTCTTACTCCTCCTCTGGTTCTCGTTTCTTCTTCTTAACTACTTCCACAGCCATTGGAAGTGGTAAGATTTCGATTGGTGATATTTTCTTAGGCTCTTTCTTGGTCTTCTTGGATTCTCTATGTCTGTAATCTCGTCGTCCCATGATAACACCCCTATTTTGAGGACTACTGTAACTCAAGTTTAGCAAAGGGAGACTGGTCTGTAAAGTTGTTTTGAAGATGCTCCAGTGCTGCGTGAGCCGCTTCGGTCTCGGCGGCTTTTTTACTCTTACTTGAGCCCCTCCCCATCACAGTATTATCTACTCTTACTTCAACAGTAAACCTCCTGTTGTGAGCTGGCCCAACGGTCTCTATCAGGTAATAAGCAGGTATCTGCTGTTGCCTAGACTGGATGAACTCCTGAAGTTGTGATTTGTAATCGGTCTTTACTCCTTGACTTACCACTCTTTGTAGCTCTTTGCTAAGTAACCTCAGGATAAAGTCTCTGGTGACAGCTAAACCCTGGTCAAGGAAAACAGACGCTATCACGGCTTCTAGCGCTCCAGCCAGGTTGGTCGGCTTATTCCACCCACCACTTGCCTCCTCACCCTTTCCCAAGTAGAGGAAATTACCTAGACTAATACTTCTGGCTATGCGAGCCAGGGCATCTCGGCTTACCAGTGCCGAGCGGAGCTTGGTCATCTTCCCCTCGCTGAGCTGGGGATAGCCCAGGTATAGCTTTTCGGCGATGACCAGGCCTAAAACAGCATCACCCAGAAATTCCAACCGTTCGTTGGAGAGTGGGGCAGAGTCGGGGTTCTCGTTAATATAGGAGCTATGCACCATAGCCTGCTCCAGGAGGGACAGGTCATTAAACGAGATACCCAGGATTTGTTGCAAAGTAGATAAAACAACCAAAACTGGAGTCTCCTTTCTTAAGATAACCATAAACGGTTGAGCCTGTGGTGTCAAATCAGGTTTAATTATCTGGTATTGGTTTTAGATATAGCTACCTGCTATAATTTCGGTGTGCTGGGAAATAATTCGAGAGCGATGGCGCCCTTGAGATTCCCACTTAAATTCTGGACTGGCGATGCAATAAAGGAGGAAAAATGATTTCATTAGAAGAAGTCCACGAATACGGAGCGGAGTTAGAGCAGTGGCTTCGCATGCGGGTCCATCCCATAGCCGTTAAGATGCTAAAAAGTAAGGCGGATGTTCCGGAAGGTGCTATTATCCCGACTCGCGACTGGGGGCATAAATATGCTCTATGCCAGAGCTATGCTAAATCACAACGGGTTGGTTTAACCATTGCCATGTTTAAAGAAGATATGTGGTGTTTTGAACCGGTGGTAGGCTTGGGTTTCGCCGAGCGTATTCCGTATTTCCTGGAAGGAAATCATCGTTATCCCGATAGCGTGAGAGACCTCAAAGATGCCGCCGTCTGGTGTCAGAACATGCCTTATCTTGAGTATGGTAAATATCAGGGGATTGTGTCCGCTCCCATCAATACCTGCAATTTTATGCCTGATGTCGTTGTTATGCACGTCAACGGTATGCAGACAAGCCAGCTCCTAATCATCAAGTGCTGGATTGATGGCAAGGATGTACACTCCCAGCTTTCCGGCCACGCGGCTTGTGTCTATGCTGTGGTTCCTTCATTGCTAAAACGTGAGTGCATGGTCTCCATTCCCTGTAAAGGGGACCGTCGCTTAGCCTTTGCCCAGGACGATGAAATTCTCTTTACGATACTTCCGGAGATGCTTCCAGATTTTGTTGCCGGGACGAGATTCCTTCAAGAGCATGGGTGGGGACTCCCCATGAGCCAGGGGTACAAAGAGGAGTATGATTTAAAACCAGCCTATGCCAGGCTCGGCGAGATGCTCGGCATGGACCTGAAGAATTCGCCACCGCGACCCCAAAAATATCAAAAAGATTAACTTGGCAGTTTAAAAGCGGGCTGAATAGAGACCTTGCTGGTGGCTCTTCCACCTTTTGTATCTTTCTCTTCCACTTTTGCCCAGAGGGATACGTGGTACTTGACGAGGGAGTAAATCTGTCATAGAATAATATCGTACCACGATATCGGAGAGCGTTATTATGTTGGATAGAGAGTTTTTCCTGGGATTTGTAAAGATTCACATCTTGTACCACGCTGCAAGAGAACCTATTTTCGGTGTAGAGATAACTGCGGAGTTGGCTCGACACGGATATAGCATTAGCCCCGGTACTCTCTACCCGACGCTACACCGTCTGGCAAAAGAAGGCTATCTGCAAGGCAGTTCAAAGGTGGTTAATGGTAGAGTGAGGAAGTATTATCAAGCTACTGTTAAAGGAAAGCTGATGCTGGAGCGGTCTAAGAAGAAAATCAGGGAACTGGTTACCGAAGTTATCGAGGAGAGGTAATTGACAGAGGTATCGGATACTGATACCAGCCGCAGGAAAATCTGGGGACTTAATCCTAATATTTTCTTTCTGGGTATCGTTAGTCTGCTAACCGACATCAGTAGCGAGATGATTTTTACTCTTGTCCCTCTCTTTTTGCGTAATGTGCTGGGGGCAGCTACCACCATTGTCGGCCTTGTCGGGGGGTTGTCTGAGAGCGCCGATGCCATCTTCCGGATATTCAGTGGTTGGTTTAGTGATAGGATAGGTAAGCGCAAGCTTCTGGCAGTGCTGGGCTACAGTATTTCTACCGTGGCTAAGCCCTTTATGTATGTGGCTACTAATTGGGGTATGGTCTTAGGTATTAGATTTAGTGATAGGGTTGGTAAGGGTGTCCGCACTTCGTCACGCGATGCTCTGATAGCTGATTCTGTCTCGGCTGCTGAGCGAGGCAAAGGCTTCGGTTTTCACCGGGCTATGGATACCTCTGGTGCTGTCCTGGGGCTGGCGATAGCCGCCATCATCATATATCTCGTCCAGGGCGGGGGATGGCAACTCAGCCTGGAAACCTATCGATGGATAGTGTTGGTAGGTGTTGGGCCAGCGGTGCTGGCGGTATTGGTGCTGCTAATCTTCGTTCGCGAGCGGAGAAGGCAGCCTTCACCAGGTGGGCTTATTCACCCGGTTTCTTTGACTAAATCGACCGGGGGATTTGATGCCCGCTTCAAGGTATTTCTGGCTATTATGGCGGTGTTTAGTCTGGGTAACTCCAGTGATTTCTTTGTTATACTAAGGGCACAGAATCTGGAAGCGCCCCTGATACAGGTGGTGTTGATGCTCGTTCTGTTTAATGTTACCTATGCGGCTGTTTCCTTACCGGCGGGCGTGCTATCAGATAGATTGGGGAGGCGGAGGGTTATCACCCTGGGCTGGTTTATTTATGCTCTGGTTTACTTGGGATTTGCCCTGGCATCAAACATATGGCAGGTATGGCTGCTTTTTGCCTGTTATGGAATCTACTACGGAATAGTAGAAGGAGTTGCTCGAGCCTTTGTGGCTGATTTGGTAGTTGAGGAAAAGAGAGGCACCGCCTACGGTCTGTATCACGGGGTAGTTGGTCTTACCCTGTTGCCCGCTAGCCTGATTGCCGGCTGGTTGTGGGATACGGTAAATCCGGCAGCCCCTTTTTACTTCGGCGCTGGGCTTGCCTTTATCGCTATGCTGGGTATGATGGCGCTGATTAGGGAATAAGGTTGTGATTGCCTGGAGCGGTTGTTTGCTATTTTGACTGGAGCTTCTTTAAAAAGGCGGTCATGGCTTCGTTTGGTTCGCTGGTGGCAAAGCAGCGACTGAAGGCGTCGATACTATAGTCAATAGCTGTCTCTAAGTCCGCAGGGAGCCACTGGTTTATCACTTTCTTCTGCATCTTCACTGCCATCGGGCTGTAGCTGAGAATTTTATCGGTGACCTCTTTGACGGCAATCTTTAGTTTATCGGCGGGAACTACTTTGTTTACCAGGCCAATCCTCTCTGCCTCATCAGCTCCGATGGGGTCGCCGAGAAAAATCAGTTCTTTTGCCTTGCCCATGCCTATCAGGAGGGGCATCAGGGCAGCCTCGATGACTGAGGGAATGCCTAATTTTATTTCCGGCAAGCCGATTTCGGCGTTTTCCGAAGCTATCCTCAGGTCGCAAGCCATTGCTAACTCACAACCACCCCCGAAACAAAAGCCATTGATGGCGGCGATGACTACCTTGTCCAGGTCCCGGATACTTTTGATGGTGTAATGGAAGTTTCTGATGAATTCCCTGGCGCTTAATGGGTTGAGGTCTTTCATCTCGTTGACGTCGATGCCAGCAGTGAAGGCACGCTCACCAGCCCCCGTGATAACCACCACCCGAATACCTTCGTCTCTCCCCATCTCCTCCGCTGCTTCCCCTATCTCATTTATCATTCCCCGGTTAAGCAGGTTTAGCTTTTCCGGTCGGTTGAGGGTAATGGTTGCTAGTCCTCCTTCTTTTTCAAGCTTGATGTTTTGAAACAAGATGCTCTCCTGTCTTCCCAACTCTGTATAACTTATACCACAAAGCGGATAATTTTTACAGCCATAGCTGGGTATTATGGCGCTAATTAGGAGTAGGTAAGGGGAATTCCTGGATATGTATTCGTGACTTTTTGTGCTGACCAGTATTTTGTTAATTTGACGCTTCAAATACGTGCTATACTGTTGATGTGAGATGGGAAGTTGAATACTATCGAGATAGTCAAGGTAATATTCCCGTTCAAGATTTCATACGTCGGCAGTCCGGTAAAGTAAAGGCAAAACTTTTAAAGTTTATTGACCTGCTGGAAGACTTTAACTTGTCATTAGGTCAACCATATGTTAAAAAACTTGCAGATTCAAATGTGTGGGAACTAAAGATACGACATAGTTCAAATTACTACCGTATTCTATATTTCGCTACTAGCGGACGTAGGTTCATTCTCCTGCATGCCTTCTTAAAAAAGACTGATATCACACCTAAGAATGAGCTAAAGATAGCTGAAGATAGAATATTTGACCATGAGGCACACTACGGTTCTTAGAATCGTCATTAGCTGGGTTGTGTTATATAACATATATGTTATAATGCCAATAGAAGTTACATAGCAATGTGGAGAATGTAGCTTCGCTCTAGCATATAAAGGGAGTGCATATGCGTAATAAGAGTGTAAAGCACAGAGATTTTAAGGCACAACTTTTAAAAGACCCAAAAGTTCGACAAGAGTATGAAGCTTTAGAGCCTGAGTTTAGGTTGATAAGGGATGTTTTGTTGCGCAGGAGCGAACTAAATCTCAGTCAAGCTCAACTAGCTAAGCTTGTTGGAACAAAACAGCCAGCTATATCACGTTTGGAAAGAGGCGATGGTAATATCACCATCAGTACATTGCGCAAAGTAGCTGATGCGTTAAATGCTGATTTAGATATTTCCTTAAAAGCTATGCCACACTCGAAAGTCTAGGTTGCATCCGTTAATTCACTATCGAAGAATAAAACTTAAGACTATACTCAAACCTCACGACCTTTCATTGCACCACCACATTATCTATCAGTCTAGTTTTGCCAATTTTTACTGCCAGTGATATCAAAACTGGTGGGTTAACCTTGTCTAGTTCCTCCAGGGTTTCGGGGTCAGCTACGGAGACATAATCAATATTTGCCAGTGGTTCTTTTTGAATGAGGGTTGTCATCTCCTGACGCAGGCACTGGGCATTGGTTGCACCCTGAGAGT
>Ga0209977_10000999_pt1 | contig 11988 bp, 31 predicted proteins | sample SumtaG_2_FD_183113 | JGI IMG/M metagenome (GOLD analysis project Ga0209977, IMG submission 183113) | Deep subsurface microbial communities from Indian Ocean to uncover new lineages of life (NeLLi) - Sumatra_00607 metaG (SPAdes) (version 2) | ecosystem: Environmental > Aquatic > Marine > Oceanic... | reverse complement strand
CATAAATTCCTTGTCTTATTCCCTAATGATTGGTATTTCAAACTGCCATATATTGTTTTTTCTTTTTTCTTGATTTGTTCTTCAATTTCTTCCAACTCTTTTTCTAACTTTTCTTTATCCATTATAAATTTTTCAATATATTCCTCTTTAGATTATGTTCTTCAAGAATTAAATCAAGTAACAAGATGTCATCTTCCCAAAAGTTAAAACCTTCATAATTATAAACTCCTTCACGAGCATTCAAAATCAGTTTAATCATACTAATTACATCCTCATAAAATCCATTTATTTGTTCAGAAGTTTTTGCTTTTCTTAATATTTTTCCAAAATGAGATTTTATATCTTCTTTTCTCATCTTTTGTATTTTTGAAATGTCAGCAAGTTCATTTAAAATTCCCATTTTAATCTTTTAAATTGATTATCTGGCACGGCTTACCTTTTAAACAACCATCATCTCCACCCTTACTTATGACAAATAATTTATCAAAATCATATTCTTCAAATTTTATGCTTTCCAAGTCCGAGTAGCCATCTGTGAGAAATATCACACATTTACAATCTTCTTCTTTTTCCTTTATGAGATTAAATACCTCTTGATGACTTGTTCCACCACCACCTTTTAGTTTTAAATTTTCTATCTTCTCCAGATTTCCGTTTTCAATCGTTCCACCCTCATAAGCGGAAGTGTCGTGTGAATAAAATTTCATAGTTATTTTTTCCTGAAATGCTCTCGCAAGTCCCATAATTTCTGAAACAAAGTCAGTATATTCTTCTTGTCCGATACTCCCCGACAAATCAACTACGATTGATACATTTATTTTCTCTTTAACTATGTCTGGCATATATGTTCCTATACTTACCGATTTTTTGTGCGGGTAGCGGTAGGAATGATTATAAGGAATAGCATTCATAATATAGCGTTGTAAGAGTGTTCTCCAATCTATTTTTTCCTCGTGAAGTTTTCCGATTAATCTCTCAAGCCCAGCAGGAACATTCCCCCTCATCTTACCGATTGTGTGGGCTTCTACTAATGCGTCTTTCCACTTATTTTCTATTTCTCTTTTTTCCTGCGAGGTTAAATCACCCAAACCACCCTTACCTTTTTTCTTATCCTTTCCACCTTTTCCTTCACCCTTGCCTTTTCCGAAAATAACTCCTCCATCTAAAACCTCTCCTATTTTTTCTTTCTTTTTTCCTTTACCACCAGAAACATAAATATTTCCGTTTTTATCTATTGTAATTCTCGGAAGTTCGTCGTAGATTTCTTCTGCGATTTTTTCCGAGCATTTCTTTATCTTTTTTCCAAAACCTGTTTTTACCTCGTCGTTATAATCTGGGACTAAAACACCTTTTGGAAGTATGAAGTTATCTCTTGCCAATAAACTATTAATACAAATATCAGTAGAAATATTCCAGCCGTCCTCGTCTCTGCTTCCCTTTCTTAATTCTGAAAGCCAGATTAAATGGCTTACCTCGTGGGCAATTACACCCCTCAACTCCTCATCGTTTAATTTATTAATCCACTTTTTATTATAATAAATATTCCCATTAATATCCACACACATAGATGGACATAACCCTCTTTCTTTAAACCATTCTTCTACGGCTTCGTGGAATGTCAGTTTATATGAAAGATAAGCCCAAAAAGGTTTGTCTTTCCATAAATTGATTTGACACCGCTTAATTCGTTCTTCTGCTGTTAAGTTTGTCATTTTAAATTCTCCAAAATGCTTAACTTTATCATTTTTAAGTATTCTCTTTTATTTAATACAATAACATCCTTTTTTATTAAATTAAATGCTTCTTTAATACCCATCCTTTTACAAAACATTCCGTTAAAAATGTAACCTGCTATCTCGTCTTTTAAATTAAAAAATGCGAAATTAGTTCTCTTTCCTTGAATTATAAACACATCTCCTAAAATTCCACGAGCATAAGCAATCAAACAATCTTTGTTAAGATATTTTTGTAATGTGGGTTTGTCTTGACTATAAACCCCTGTTATTTTTTTCAAGTCCCCCTTTATACCTAATAATTCACTCGGTTTCATTTTAATTTCCCATTCCAAAATCTTCATCAATAGAAGTTTTAACTAAATGTCTTTCCCACTTTTTATTTTCGTTATCAATTAAATATTTTCCATCAGCAGATGTGTTTGGAAACTCGCAACCACAAGAAATAAATTGTCCTTTACATTTCGGACACCTTTCAATATCGCAACACTCTCCGTGATTTTCTCCTGTCTTTCTTCCACAATCAGCACAGGTATGTAATTCTCCTAATACTTCTAAAATCTTTCGTTTAGTTTTTTTTATGTTCTTCATTTGATTATTCTAATGCCTCTAAAATCTGTGTCCTTCTGTGTTTTTTTATGTGTTCTCTTAATTCCTTTTCAAACTCTTTTAACCTCTTTCTGAATTCTTCTATTTCCTTTCTTGTCATCTTGACAAAGTAAAAAGTTAATAACAAAAAACAAACTATGATAGTAGGCGTCCGAACCTCTCAATTAGTGCGTTGTCCTTGCACTTTAAGAACTCTTGTCTAAACCTATCTCCCCCGTAAGCCAAGCAGAAACGCCATAAAAGTGCTGTAAATTCCTGACTTTTGTTTCTTTCAAGAACTTTTCCCGCTTTCATTATCGTGTCAAAGGTTACTTTCTTGTTTCCATATCTTTCAGACAAAGCAGAAACCAAGAAATATAGGACATCTTTTTCTTTTATCTTCTCAATCTTTTCTGGGTGCTTTATGTAATCTTCAAGGTTCAGTTTATCCTGTATCTTGCAGAAAGCCACGAACTTACTTGCAGTTCCCTCTCCTATTGCTGTCTGGGAAACCAAAGTCAAGATTTTATAGTCCTTAATCCCCCTAATTAGTTCGTGTAATCTTTCCCATCCTCTTGGAGTTACGAATTTTTGGTTGTCTTTGAAATCAACTTTATGCAGGTTGCTTGGTTCAAAATTGACAAATCCTATAATTCTGCTGTCAATCTCTCTCTTAACTGCCCAGTTCGTCCAATCATCTGTTTTTGGGACTTCAAGTTCGCATTCTCCGAACCTGTCTTGTAGCGGTGCTGGGAGGGTATGAACAAAAGCCCTGTCGCTGTCAAGGTTTCCTGCACCGATAATTAACCAGTTTCCAGAAACGCTTTCGTCATTCATCACTCTATCCAATATAATTTTATAAGCGGATTTCATAACCAATTCCGTAGAATTGTTGATTTCATCAAAGAAAAGAATTCCGTCGCTGTCTTTCTTGGAAAGAAGTTTTGCGAAAAGCGGACTTCTCCATTCAATAAATTCTCTCCCTTCCTTTTTGTCTCCGTTGCTTATGAAATCAGGCAATCCCTTTATATCTGAACTATCGTATTCTGAAAGGCGAACATCTACAAGAACGAAATACTTTTCAGGGTTTTCATAAATTTCAAGTTTCTTTTCCTTTGTTACCCTGTTCCAATCTATGAACTCCTTTTTTCTTTCTTTAGCCAACTCTTTCGCTTTCTCTATTATCGTCTGCGATTTTCCAATCCCGAAAGTTCCTTTGATATAGAGTGCTATTTTTTTTCCGTCAGAAGCGTTCTTGTAATAGATATTAACAAGTTCTTTCAGTTCGTTGTGATTTACTTTTCTTGTCATTTACTTTTTACCTCCTTTTAACTATATGTTTAATTTTAAAATCATCTTCAAAAACCAAATCCTGTGGTTTTCCTTTTCTTACTTTTTTTATCGCTTCTATTATTGTATTTAATTCGTCGTCATTAAATTGAACTTCCCAATTATGATGTGATTTGAAATAACTAATAAAATTTGCCAAAGACATTTTGAAAGTCAAACTAATCTTACCCGTTTCAATTTCTTTCTTTTTCTTAAAAATGTTTATCTTCATTTTTTATTTTTTATGATTTTTAGATTTTTCCTTTTTATCTTTCCTTAACTTTTCAGTAACAAGTTCTTTTAGTTCGTCCTTGTTTCTTCTCTTTTCGGCTTCACAAAACTCACAATTTTTATATCCAGATTTAAATTCTTGGAAAGAGAATAGTTGCTTACAATCCTTACAATAAGGGAGTTTGTTCCCTTTTAAATTAAGAACCATTATTACATTCTCTTGAAATATCATAACAAGGGTTTCATCTTTGAGTATCAATCTCTTATCAAAGTTTTCCTTCGCTTGTTTCCAAGTTGTGTTGGGAATACAAAAATAATTTTCAAACCCCAACTTTTTGGTTTTCTGGTATGCTTTGTTAAATCCTTTTATTTGTTCCATTTTTTATTCTTTCTATTTTTTCTTTAACTAATTCCTGTAATTTGTCCTTATTCTGTAAAAATGCTACGGCTTTTTCTTCATTAGTAAATAAGGTTTCTGAACATTCAGGACAGCAAAATTCCTCATCAGTAGCCCCATCATAAATGATTTCACCACCCTCATAATTTGCCTTTCCCCCCTTATCAATACTAAACCACATAGAATTATCTACTCTTTCATAAAATCTTAATTCATCAATTTCAGCGTTACATTTAGGGCATATATTCATTTTATTCTAAATTCTCCAAAATCATATATCTTTTAAACCTGTCTAATTTCCTTTTCCTTTTTCTTGCTTGACTTAATTCTTCTTTATGGTGTGCAATAGTTCTTAATATCATTTTATAATAGCAATTTAGGTGATAATATATTGATTTCTTTTTATCTTCATAATGTTTATATTTGACTTTGTAATCTGTTGTAATATCTTTATCACAATAACGACACAAACTTTTTCTTTTGTTTTTAACTATTCTTTCAGGCATTTTTAATTTTATTCTAAACTATCAAGGATAGCAAGTTTTATCACAATTTTCCCTTTTTTCCAATTACCTTTTTGTCCGTGTCCTTTTTCATAACCATTCAAACTATGACACCTTCCCAAATCACAATAAGGACATAAGGTAGAAAAACAAAATTGCTGTTTACCTATTTCTTTCCCACAACAAGAACACTTAAACGGCTCGTAAAATTTTCTCCAAGTATCAAACTTCATAATGACATAATCTCTTTCAGGCATTTTTAAAAACCTTCTTTAATAAGAGATATTTTAAGGGCAGTTAAGAAACAGGCAACACTCCAGAAAATAGTTTTTCCAAGAGTTTCTTCTGTTCCCATATATTCAAATAAATAACCCATAGCCCCTATTAAAAGAACAAATGTCGTTACGAAAGTTGCGGTTCTTAAAATTACTCTAATAATTTCTTTCATTTTATCTTCCTATAAATTCCAAATTTCATTCCATCTTGGTTCATATCTCTTATTTCAAGTTCTATCTTTTGTCCTATCTCTTTATTGTCCTTCTCTATCTTTTCTTTAACCATTTTCGCCACATCTACAAGAGAGAAAGTAGCCCAAGATATTAACTTCCATTCTTTAGTCATTTTTCTTTTTCTCCAAGATTATAGTAATATAAATTCATCTTTAAGGTATTTAGTTTAAATACACAATTCTCACAGAAATAATGATGTCCTTTATATGTTTCCCCACAGGGTTTAAACTTACGAAGAAGTGGAACGCCTATTTTAACACCACACCCCTTTTTACATTTTCTTATTTCTTTCATAAGTTGTTTTTTAATTTCATTCATTTTTATTAGTCCTCCTTTCAATATTGTATTCCTATCGGGAACATAGGGGTTATATTTATATTTCTGGCGACAACCCCAAAAACTACGCCACCCAACTTTTATTGTGGGAATATGATTTAATCTTTGTAATCTTTTCTGTTCCGAATATCTCTTATTAATATATCGGCAGAAGTGGGAGATGTGGGAAGAATAATAACTTGAAGTTTCTTATCTATAACCCTACTTATATGTTTAAGTAACTTTTTCTTCGTCCAATCTGTATAATAAATTTTCTTCACATCAAATTCTGGTTTTTTTCTTTCTTCTTTTTTCATTTTAAATTTCTTATATTTAATTATAGGGGGGAATAAGCATAACCTCTATTGGTTATGCCCCAAAAACCCAAAAAAATGTTTTTGTCCCTTTACTTCCCCTGAATAAAGAGTATGATTTGTGAATAATATTTTCCTATACCCTATACTCCAAATTGTCTTAATAAGGATTAAAGAATATAATTTTGCCTTTTCTCGCTTTAATATGCTTAAATTTGGGTGTTTCCATAGGAAATGAAGGTTCAATTAAAATCCTTATGTTTTACCTTTGTGATTATTCTTTTTCCGTTTCTTGCTGATAATTCTATCTCTGGCTTTAATACAATTCCTTCTGCCGTGAAAATCCCAAATTGAGATTTAAAGCCCTTTTTGGCTAAATCAATCGCTTCGTCTAAAGTTCCACTTCCGATTATTTTTACAATCCGAATTCCTAATTTTTCTGCTATTTCTTCTATATCTTCTCTTTTCAACCACCAATCACCAATTTTAATATCAAAGAGAATAAAATCCACGCCGTCTTTAATATAATTTCCACCACCTTTTTGAATTCTTGCCCCAAATCCCTCTCCGTAAAGGCACACACTATCTTCGTTAAAAACTTCTTTAAGTTTTTCTGCCGTAAAGATTTCCTGTAATTTTTCAAACAAGAATACGGGCATTTGTGCGTTATCTGTTTTTCCACCAAAACTTACTTTATTTCCGTCCCACATCACTCTTACATTAGTCCCGTCTATTTTCTCGGTAAAAATCCATTTATTATCTTTTAAATATTCAAATTCGGGCATAGAATATTCTTCTGTAAAGTTTCCTTTCTCGTCCCGTTTGAAAATTGAATTTATTTTATGATATTTTTTCATCTTTCTTTTCCATTCTCTTTTTAATTTCTTGTAGAGAAATATCCCATAAGGAGATAACTACCTCTATCGGATAGTCCTTAATCTCGTTTTTTATTTTCTCTAATTCTTCCTCTTTCATTTGCTCTGTAAGGTTTCAATAAAAATCAACTGAAATGCTACTTTTCATTTCCTCAATAACATCATCTTTTATTTCTTCAGCAATATCTTCAACAAGAGGACGCAAAAATTCCCTTCTTCTTTCTGCTTCTTCTCTCATAGAAGTTCTTAATCTTGTGATAATGTTTTCCAACTCTTTTATTTTTTCTTCAAGTTCTTTTTTTGTTTTCTGTTTTACCATTTGTTTTCCTCCTTTCATAACCTATCAGATAATTCATTTATTATATTCCTTCTTAATTCAGAAATAACCTGCTTTCCAAATCGTTCTTTACTTTCCTTTCCACAATTTACACAGAAATAATGACTTATTTTCAAATGCCTTTTATCCAAATAGATTTCTAATACTATCTTATGATTACACTCGTCTTTCATTTTTTCCCCTCGTTGTCATATTTTCTTAATATACAATCATCTTTTAAATGATTACTTACTAATTCAGTTATCTTTTCAGTTCTTTCATTACTAAATCTTAAATGTGCAGATATTCTTTTAACCATATCTGCCCCAAGAATTTCGTGTCCGATATAATTAGAATAACCTTTTTTATTTTTAGTTCTTACAAAAGGTTTTGCAATATCGTGTAATAATCCTGCCCACAACAAATTTAAGTCAGTAGTATCTTTTCTAATGGCTTCTACTACTTTAATTATATGTGTATCTAAATTGTAATTATGATATTGGCTATCTTGTTTGTAATCTTTCTGTAATTGCATTTCTGGGATTATGTATTTAAATAAGCCCACTTCCCACAATCTTTTTAATCCAATACCCACATTATCACACAAAAGAATTTTATCTAACTCCTGAACCCATCTCTCTTTGCTTATGTCTAAAATATGAATGGACATTTTTTTAATTTTCTCTAATGTCTTTTCTTCTATATCAAAATTAAATCTTGCACTAAACCTTATTGCCCTTAAAATTCTTAAACTATCTTCTTTAAATCTTATCTTTGCATCTCCTACGGCTCTTATTATTTTATTCTTTAAGTCCTCTTTTCCACCAAATAAATCAATTACTTTTAATCTGTCTTTTTTTAACCTTATAGCCATAGCATTAATAGTAAAATCCCTTCGTGATAAATCCTCGCTTATATTTTTCACATAATTAACTTTTGGTTTTCTATTTCTATTTTCATAAACTTCATTTCTAAAAGTTGTTATCTCAATCATTTGTCCGTCTATCTTACAACCTATCGTCCCAAATCTTTTCCCTGTTAAATATGCTCTTCTTCCACTTTCCTTTACCTTTTTTTCAATTTCTTCTGGTGTTGCAGATGTGCAAAAGTCATAATCTTTAGGAATTATTTTTAAAATATAATCCCTAACACAACCACCGACGGCATAAACAGGGTAAGGTTTTATTATTTTCCCAACTTCTTTTAATAATTCTTTCATCATTTGAATAACCTCATAGTTTCAAAAATCCAAAACTGCTTTTCTTTCATAATCCCTGTCGCAAGAGATGTTGGAGTTCCCATATTTACTTCTGTTAATCCCTCATCTATGTAGAGATAATGGGGTATTTTCCATTTTTTTAAATATTCTGCAATTCCAAATAATTCAATAGAATTTTTACATTTAAGAACAACAACACACATTCCATTCTTTTTCCAGATTTTTTTTAGTTTCTTACTCTTTTGATTTTCTAAAGCCATAAAAGAAGAATGTGCAACCTGACTTGCTATTTTTCCCTTACTCATTCTTGGTTTCTTTGGGACTATTACAAATTGTTTATATTTTATTTCCATTTTCCGTTCCTATCGGTTTATTTAAATTTACTTTAATATAAACACAATTCTTTTTTAATCCACAAATCTCACAAGTGCTAAATGTCAAACTTCTTGCTCTTTTACCTTTGTAATTTTCTTCTCTACAACTTTTACATATACATATTGTTTTTGTTTCCATTTTATTTAATAACTTCAACCCTCAACACTTTTGAAAAATCAACCCCAAAAACATATAATCTTTTTTTTGGTATTCTTTTCATTTGTTTTAAAACTTCATCTTCACAACTATCTTCTAAATTAAATGTTGTTTTATCTTCAAAATATAATTTTATCATTTTCTTATCCTATCGGTTTGTTTAATTTGTTTCCCACTAATAATATTCAACTTTTTAGCAAGAGCCATCATTTTATTATACTGCTCGTCTGTGAGTGGTTGTTCCAAACTTAAATTAGATAGTGCTTTAAGTTCTGCCGAATTTCGCATAAATTCAAAACTTTCTATTTCTTCTTTTCTTCTTTGTTCTATTGTTTTTTCCATTCCAACTTATTAGATTATTTAATTTTTAAAATTAGATTACCTTTCTTGTCTTTTGTTGGGTGAGATATGCTCTTTGCCTCTTTTAATAACTTTTTAAAATCTTTATTTGATATTTCACTTCTATCTATTATTTTAATTTCTTTCTTTTTTTTCATTATAACTTACCAGATAATTTATTTTTTGGGTTTGTAATTTTTGTAAAACTTCTTTTTTCTTTCCTCAAATTCTTCGTGGAGTTCCTTAAGGAATTCGTCTTTTGAACCCAAACAAATTTCAGCAAGAAAATCCAGAACACTCATTTTTGAAATGTCTTTAAATTCCCCAACCCTGTCCTTTATCTTTTCAAATGCCTTATCCATTTCCTTACTCAAAAAAGCAGTTTTAAATTCTTCTTTGTTTTCTTTCATTTCCAAAAACCAACCATCTATGATTTCAAAAACTATCTTCTTCCTATCGGCTTTTTTGGTTTCAGTTAAATCCTTTTCTAAATTCTTAAATGTTTTATTTTTTGTCATTTTGTTTTTTCCTTAAATCATCTAAAATCATTTGTCTTTCTTTTTCTGCCTTATCCAAATTTATTTTAAAATATTTTGCTAAAATCTGTTCTGGATTTAAATATATTGTAACTAATTGTTTTTCTTCAAATCCATAAACTTTTTTATATTCTGCTATGTGATAACCAACACTTCCCAACCAATCTAAGAAGTTTCCTATCTCTTGGGATTTATCGCTAACTTTTTTTATTTTATTTAATTCTGGTGTTTTCATTTTTTCTATACCCCCTTTCATAACCTATCGGATTATTTAATTAAAAAAATTAATTTCTTATATTTGGATATGCTTTCATAAGTTTTTCGTAGTTCTCTACAATAGCAATAACCTTTTCCCTACTCAAACCAGAAAGATAGGCAACATTATTAATAGCCATCATATTTGTTTGTCCTGTTACTCTTACTTCTTCGTATGCCTTAAAATCCTTTTCTGTTATCTCTATTGCCTTTTTAACTTTTATTTCTGTTTTCATTATGATTTATCCTATCAGTTTAATTAAAAAAATTAATTAAAAATTAAATCGTGTAAAAAAGCATTAACATTTTGGTATAAAACTTCTGTGTCGTTTATGCCCTCTAATTCTTCGTATTGTTCTGTGCTTAAATCTTCTACTTTCTTTAAAGGGTTCATCTTACCAAAAAGCATTTTTTCTTCTTTTGTTGGTTCTGCTTTCTTAAACCATTCTCTTAAAAGTTTTTTTTGTTTTGCTGTTAGTTCTCTCATTTTTTTCTTGTTCTTAATTTAATAATTATAAAAAATTAAACACTCCATTCTATTGGTTTTTTTAAATTAATTGCTGTCTTTAAGAATTTAATTAAATCCTTTAACCAACTAAAATAATACTTAACTTCTTTCTGTTTAAGTTTTTCCTTATCTTCAGTAAATATTGTGTTAGTGCTTTCATTCCAACCATATCTATTTATAACAAATGTTTTTTTCTGTTTAAGTTTTTCTTGTGCCTTAAGAATTAAATTAAGAAATTCTTTAATCTTATCTGGTTCAACCATTACAGAATTTTTAAACCAACCTTTTTTTTCTGCTAAAACCCACCAACTTAAATCCATATCTGTATTTGAATTTATAAAATTAAAAAGTCCATAATCATTATAACAATCTCTAAAATATCCAATAGAATACATCTTATCATAAAAATAAGTAACTTTTTTCTGTGCTTTTTTATGTCCCTTACTTTCTTCACTTAAACCATTTCTAATCTTAACATATTTATTAAAATCCTTTTCATATTTATTTAGGTTTTCTTTAAATATGTCTTTTATATATAAATCAGCCCCCATTATTCTTTATGCCCCCTTTCAATTTCTTTTTTAATTTTATCGTAATTATTGCTTTCATTTTATTTATTTCCCTTTTTTAAATATACTACAAAATATCTTCTAAAGATTGTTAATAATTTTGAAACATCTAATAAATCTAAACTTCCCCTATTTTTATTAAAATTAATCCACCCGTCTAATTCCTCTTTAAATTCTTTAAGTTTTTCATTTTTCATCTTAAATAATTCCACCTTTTAGAATGTAAAACCTTAACATCAACCTTATTTATATTTCCTAAATCTGCTTTTAATTTTTTGTTTTTATCTATTGTTCCATAACTTTTAATATTAAAAATTTCGCCGTTCTTATCTACCATAAAAGCCCCACTACCCCCAACATTTAAATAAAAATATTTTGTCTTTTCTTTAAAATACCATTTGTGTTCTTTTGTAAGGTTTCCGTTTTTATCAAAAAAACATTCATTCGTAAAGCCGTCTTTAATAAGCCGTTCTTTTTCACATTCATTTAAGCCGTTTATTATTTCTTTTATTTTGTTTTCCATTTTAAGATTATGAAAAAAAGGAAAAGGAACGGCGAAAATTAAAGCCGTTTGTTTCCCTTTTCTTTCAGGGATTTTTTAATCCCTATAACCTATACTCCAAAGTGTCTTAATAAGGATTATAATTTATGATTTTGCCTTTTCTCGCTTTAATATGCTTAAATTTAAGGGTTTCCATAGGAAATGAAGGTGTTATGTTTTTTATCATATACCCTTTACCCTAAAGTGTCTTAATAAGAAGTGCCTTAAATTGCTGTTTTAAGCCGTTCTGACAACCTTTCTTAAGAATTAGTATTAAAACTATACCCATAAAATAAAAAAAGAAAAAAGGGTTAAAAAATTAAAACCCTACAATAAAAAATAAAACTTCCTTTTCGTGTGTCTTAAAAAAATTGCTTACT
>Ga0209977_10000998_pt1 | contig 11991 bp, 13 predicted proteins | sample SumtaG_2_FD_183113 | JGI IMG/M metagenome (GOLD analysis project Ga0209977, IMG submission 183113) | Deep subsurface microbial communities from Indian Ocean to uncover new lineages of life (NeLLi) - Sumatra_00607 metaG (SPAdes) (version 2) | ecosystem: Environmental > Aquatic > Marine > Oceanic... | reverse complement strand
TGCCAAATGCTTATGGTTATATCTAATATGGCGCCAAGTGAGAATAAAGCAACGATGTAATATATTGTCTTCTCGCATGGGTAAATTACTTGACTAATATCAGAAATTCTGTTAAGATCAAACAGGTTAATGGTGTCCGGTAATTGAATAAAATTGAAAATTAGACGATCCGGCAAGGGATCTAAAACAACTATCAAAAAGTATGTGAACCAATCGAATAGGATTCCAAAAGACATCACGATATAACTTGTGCCTAAGATTAATCGTGGTTTCGTCATAGGATTATCTTCTAACTTTTCTTCCTTACTATATCTGATTCTTTCTAAAAAGTAAGTACCTCTTAAACTTAATAGGGTTAAAATTCCAATAATTAACAAAATTCCAAAAAAAATGTATTTAAAATACCTAAATAACAATTCGACAAAGAAATTAAATGTAATAAACGAATTATCAATCAATTTTAACCATTCTTCTAAATTATTTATAAGTTGATTGATTGTGATTAAAAAAAGAGAGATTATCATTTATAATGTATTTTAAATAATATATTTAAATACTACAGAATAAATCAATTTTCTAATGGCGTTAATTTCTTAAATAAATTGAAATTAAGACGTACATTATCAATTATTAGATATAACAACTAAGGGATTAAAATGGATTTTTATGTTTTTTTAGTTACAGTTCCAAATATTGAAGAAGGTAAAAAAATAGCAAGAGTTTTGGTTGAAAGCAAGCTAGCCGCATGCGTAAACATAATTCAAAATATACAATCAATTTATTCGTGGAAAGGAAACATTGAAGAGGACAACGAACATCTATTAATAATTAAAACAAAGGAAAGCAAAGGAGAATTAATAATTCAGAAAGTTAAAGAGCTTCATTCCTATTCTGAACCGGAATGCATTGGTTTGAAGATTAATAAGGGTTCTAAAACATATTTAAATTGGATTAGTGAAGTTGTAGATTAATTAAAAAAAATTGTATAAATATTATGGCTTTCAATATCTTTCGAGTTGATTGGATTTTAGTTGATACTATCATAATAATTTTGCTAGTTTTACTTCTTATCAGCGTAAAAATATTTAAAGAGGCGTATAGATGGAGGTTTTCTTTGTCAAACGAATTTTTGACGCGAACAACGGCTAAGTCTCTAAGTTTTAACTTAGATCGCCCCTCAATTTACATAAAAAAGTGGAATTTAACTAAATCCAAAGTAATTCAAGAAGAAATCTCGTCTAAACCCTCAATTTTTATAATAAGAACGCATAGAAAACAAATGTTATTGAAAATATTGACGGAAGGTTTAAGCACTTATGGTTTTAATGTAGTTAACATTTGGCTTAAAATCAAAGCTGATAAAGGAAAAAGTAAAACGATTAGAGATATTGAAAGAAAAATTCAACAAATTATACCCTCATTTCTCACGATTTATAACCAAGATCTTCATTTATTGAGTCAGAGATATGTTGTCGTGAATTTTGATAAAAAAATTATTCCCTATAATTTTATTACAAAAGATTCAAACAGTGTTAAACTAATTTTAATTAATCCACGGTTAAATTTGGGCAATATTAAAATTATGCAAACTTTAGAAACTGTTTCAAATCCACAGTTCCAGTTATTTATTATTTTTAGTGAGCGTTTAAATCCATTTTTTAAAAATAGGAATTCAAACAAGAAGATTTTAAGCAATAAAACCTTGAAAAATTCAAATAAATTCAAATATCATACCATTCAAAAAGCAAAAAGCACATTCAAATATTACGAAACGGTACTTTTAAGCATAATAATAAAAAATATAGATAAAATAAGTAAATAAGATAAAATAGAATAATTTCTGATGAAAAAAAATACTATTTTAAGAGATTATTATAATACCGTAGCATACTCTAGAGATCATTTGAATCTCTTAAACCAAAAAAGAAAACGTTCTAGAGAATTACTGGAGATGTTTGCTAAAGAAGGTTTAAACCCGTTTATCTACGGAAGTGTTGCTCGTGGAGATGTTCATAGGGATAGTGATATTGATATTATCTTTTTACAATTAATACCACCTTATCAAATAGAAATTATTCTTGATAAATACGGTATCAACAATTACTTTAGAGAAATTATAATGGCAACACCAACGGATACATTAAAATTGTACATATATTTAAACGAGTTAGAGAGTATTACTATTCCATTATCTAAGTTTGATAAAAAATCAGAGGAATTTTATGATTTTGGAGGAAAAGCCAATCTAAACCAATTAGAAGATAATCTCAGAGTCCCTGGAATAGACAAGAGATTAGTATTAATTAAACCTACCTTAGAAGGCCATGAAGAATATTCAATAATTGGAAACGAACATCTGGCAGCAAAACAAGTTAATGTAAGTATTGATTTAATTAATGAACGAAAAAGAGTTCTTTTAAAAAGAGAAAAACACGGTAGAACTGGTGTATTTCTAAAAAGATTACTTGATCTTAACGAATCTACCGAAGTGGTACTAAAAAAACTTGCAAATAAAAAATCATTTGTGAGAAAGAAGTTATTTCAAAAATGAGCGAGTCCAATATAGTAGAATCTAAATCATATACTTTTTTCATTAAAAGTAGGGGAATTCCCAAAGGGTGTCAGCACTGTTTAAATGGCACTAAAACAGTGTTATTCCTAAACGGAATCTGTCAGAATCCAAAACATTGTTGGTGGTATTGTCCGATATCTGAAAAGAGAAAAAATAAAAAATTAACTTTTGCTAACGAAATACAAATTAGTTCTAAAGAGCAATTATTAGACGAGCTTAACAAAATTAAAGCAAAAGGGATGAGTATCACGGGAGGAGATCCCTTATTTGAGCCTAACTTCCAAAACACTTTAGAATTTATTAAATTTGTTAAGGCAAAAAAAGGGAAAAAATTTCATGTTCATCTTTATACAAATGGTCTTGATTTTAACGAATCAAAAGCAATTAGTCTTGCTCGAGCAGGGTTAGACGAAATTAGGTTCAACCCACCAAAAGAAAATTGGAATGTTATAAAATACGCATTGGATAAGGGGATGTCTGTAGGCGCTGAGGTTCCGGTAATTCCAGAAAAGGAATATGTTAAAAATCTTGAAGAATTGATATTTTATTTAGATGAAATAGGTGCAGAATTTATCAATTTGAATGAATTTGAGTATTGTTCACCAAATAGCCAAAGCTTAAAAGAACGTGGTTTTAAATTAAAAGAAGGTACAATAGCTTCTGTAGAGCGTAGTGATGAAACTGCAATTACTTTAATAAAAAAAATCGCTCCAAAAGTTAAGATAAAAATTCATTTTTGCACGATTATAGCCAAGGATTATTGGCAATTGAGGGAAAGGTACTTAAGGCGTGCAAAAACTATAAAATTACCTTATGAGGAAATAAATGAGGATGGTTTGTTAATATTCGCTCAAATAGAAGGTGATAAAATAAAAATAAAAGAGTTTAAGAATATTTTATTAAATCAATTAAAAGTTCCTCGTAAGTTTCTATCTTATGATGGGTTAGATATAAAATTGCCTTTATCATTCGCGATCGAGGAAGATTTAGTAAAATTAATTGATCAAAATAATTTAAAAGGATATATCGTAGAAATAACACCATTTCGAGAAGAGCAATATCAACAAATAACGGAAAAAACACCAATCAAGGTATTTAAAGAAGAGTTGGGGTTTAATGAGAATTATCACAGTTAGTATTAAGGATTTAGATGAAATATTCAGATTGGAAAGTAATACTTTCAAGAAAGATGCTTTTTTTCAAAATTCAATTCTCAATCTTATCATAAATAACACTTTTTTTTTTAAGTTGATAAATGATGATAATTCAAATGAAATTGTTGGATTCATTATTATTATTCAAGATCGAGAAGATAGAGTAAATTTAATCAATTTGATCATTAGTAAACAATATCAGAATAAAGGTTATGGATCACATCTATTAAAATATACTTTAAACAAAATAAAAGAAATGAACAATATTGAAGTGATAGTTTTAAATGTGAACTCTAAAAATAAAGTTGCCATTGGGCTATATCAAAAATTTGGGTTCCGAATTGTACAGAAAATAGAGAACTATTACCGGCAAAAGAAAAGCGCTTATTTAATGATTTTAAATATTTAATATTATCTAAAAACCAAGACTTATAAATAAATTCTATTATAATTTGTGTATAAAAAGTAATGTAATTGTACCCAAAAAAGAGAATAAAATAAAAAGTGTTGAGTAACAATGACGCCCGTAGGTAAAGAACTAAAAGAAGAAATCAAAAAAGGTGTTTCGCTCCAAAAGGTTGACGAAGAAGACCTCAGAAAACGTGAAGAAGAGAAAAAGAAACGAATGGAAGAATTAGAAAAGGTCAAAGAAGCTTTAGGAGCAAAATAATAAATTTTTTGTCTTTGTCGTATTTTATTATTTTTTTCTTTATTTTATCTAAGATATCAAACCTTAGATAGTTAGTCTTTAGATTTATACTATATTTAATTATATATATTAAATTTATAATTTGGAGTTTGATAATTTAAATGAAAATTCTGGAAATAGATAAAAAGAAGGAAGTTATTACAGTTAAAACAGAGAACTTAAACGATCTATGGACTCTCTATAACATAATAGCTAAAAATGATAAAATTTCAGCACGAACATATAGAAGAGTTGTTTTAAAGGAAGGTTCTAAAGGAGAAAGAAAACCAATGAGCTTAAAATTAAAAGTTGAATCTGTCGCTTTTCATGAATTTTCAAATAGATTAAGGGTAAAAGGTACTATTATAGAGGGTCCGGAGGATTTAGTAACTTATGGAACATATCATACTTTTAATATTGAACCTAACCAAAAACTAACAATAAATAAAGAGAAGTGGTTAAAGAGCGAAATAAAACGTCTTAAGGAATCGTCAAGATTCGAAACTGATTTTATAATGTTAATAATTGCAATCGAGACAGGGCTAGCTACAATCTCTCTAATAACAAATTTCAGTCATAAGAGAATAGCCACTATAAAAAAAAATATTCCTGGTAAAAGATACGAACAATCTTATAGAAATAAAGCGTATGAAGAATTTTATAGTGATATTCTTAGGCTTATCGACGAAAATATAAAGAATGCAAAAATAAATACAATAGTTATATGTGGTCCTGGTAGTACAAAGGTTCATTTCAATCAATTTCTTAAAGAAAGAACACAGCTTACATATCTACCAAAAATTTATAACATTCAAGCCAGCTCCGGAACTGAAAGTGCTATTTTAGAGACTTTAAAATCAAAAGAGTTAAAAATTTTAAAAAAAAATGTAAAAATATTACAGGAAACGGAAAAAATTGATGAAATATTACAATTATTTAGTACAGACTCAGATATTATTGCCATTGGTTTTGACGAGATTTCTAATGCAACAGAAAAAGGTGCTGTAAAGGAATTATTTTGTGCTGATATTTTAATTAGAGGTACCTCAAAAGAACAAAAATTAAAAATCGAGCATATCATTAATGGAGTTGAAAATTCAGGTGGTAAAGTTCATATTCTAAACAGTGAACACCCGACAGGACAACAGATTATTGATTTAGGATCTCTTATTGCTATTTTAAGGTATAAAATGTAAATAAGAAAAATTTCGACAATGAATGAAAACATAAAATATATCGATAGAACTACGGAAATTCCACTAGCAGGCGTTGATTTTCTAGGGATAATTGACAGAGGGACTAACGTTCTTGAACTTAAACCCTTAACACAGTGTAATTTACGTTGTAAGTATTGTTTCGTCAGTTCTGGCGATTACGACACTAATTTCGTGATAGATTCAAATTATTTAATAGATAAAGTTAAAGAAGCCATAGCGATAAAAGGAAATTATAACATCGAGATTCATCTGGCACCCTACGGTGAAATGTTGTTATACGGGGAACTATTTAATTTGGTAAAAAAACTCTCAGATATCGAAGGAGTAACAACTATCTCAATGCAAAGCAATGGAGTATTACTCTCGAAAAACATTATTGATAAATTGAAAAAAAGCAACTTGACGCGAATTAACATAAGCTTAAATAGCCTAAAGGAAGAAACTGCTTGTTATTTATGCAATTGTGCTAAATTTGATGTTGGTAGACTTTTAAATAATATTTATACCCTCTTGGATTCTAAAATTCATGTTTTAATTGCACCAGTTTGGTTTCCAGGAGAAAATGACAAAGATATAGAAGATATTATTAAGTTGATCATTAATTTAAGAAGCGAAGGTTATTCTGAGAAACAAATTCAAATTGGTATCCAAAAATATTTAATATACAAAACAGGTAGAAAATTAAAAAAAATTCGACCGAAATCATGGGGTTATTTTTATTTGCAATTATCCAAATTAGAAAAAAAGTATGGTATAAAACTAAAACTTGGGCCTATAGACTTTGGTATTCATAAAAGAACGAAAACCTCCATGTTAGGAATTAAGAAGGATGATCTTATTAAACTAAAAATCGTTTCCGGGGGAAGATGGAAAAACGAGTGTATAGGGAAAATCAACGATTCTCTCGGAATTAAAATATTATTGAATAAACCACTCGTTTTCTCAGAAGCACTGATCGGAAAATATATTGAGGCTAAAGTGATAAAAGCAAATTATAAAGATAATATTCTTACTGCTTTTTTTCCTTATAGATAGTAAGAAATAAAAAGACTAAAAATTAAAATAATGAATTTACATAAGAATTATATCGTAATTTATTATAAATCAATACTATTTTGATTTGATTGAAATGAGCCCAATTATAACACATGAAGATGAGCTTGAATTAGCAAGCATGGAAAAAGAATTAGTAAGCCAAATAAAAAAATTAGCGAAAAATCAGACTACATTAATCGATTCTCAAAAAAAATACGCTGATAACTTGAGAAAAGTAAATCTTACACGAGATATGACCAATAGAATGTTTAGAGATGTATTAAAGCAAATGCAAACTCTAGTAAGAGAGAGAAGATCAAATATCAAAGACGAGGAGGTAAAATATTTTCAGGAAATCATCCATAAAAATGATGAATATATCGAAATAAATAACAAGTACATAGATTCGATTAAGGACCTCGCAGTAAAAAAAGATTATTTAGTAGAAAAAAAATATGAATTTGCTGCAGCGTTAGGCGAAGTAGCCAGTAAAAGAAGCGTTGTTATTAAAAAAGCGTTATCTGTCGAAAAAAAGAAAAACGATTTAATCGAAGGAGAAAAGATAAAAATATTGGAATCTGAATTGAATGACTCCCAAAGAGATTTTGATCGCGCAAGGGATGTACTATTAAAAAAAATTAATCAATTTTTACAAGTTAAGAATGAAGTTGATGATCTCTGGGTTAATTTAAAAAATTCCGTCAACAAGTCTAGTTAATTAAATACCTTATATTTTTTTATAATTTTTTTTTAAATCAAGTTGTAATTTGTATGAGCTTAAATTTATTAAATAGTTAAAATATATTATTAATAGAAAATTAACAAGAAAATTCGATATTAATAAAATTAGAGAGAGTAAAATGGCCGAAGAATTCGCAAATTTCATGCAAGAAACAAGAAAAGCCCCTCTTGAAGAAAAATTAAATACATTTGGCGATATTGTTGAAAAAATGATGTCAATGATTCTAAGGATACCAACTTTAGTAGATCAATCTTTAGCGATTGTCGGTCAAAGAATTTCAACATTAGAATCGCGAATCAATTCTATAAATAATGATGTTTCGGCACTTAGAACGAGAGGAACTGGGGCAGCTACAGTCATTGCAGCACCTACAGCTCCAAGTAGTGCCCCACCACCCCCCTCGGGACCGCCCGGAGGTCCACCCGGAGGTCCACCACCACCACCCGGAGGTCCACCCGGAGGTCCTGGCGGACCTCGTCCAGCCAGCCCTATAAGTTTAAGAGGGGCTATTATGGGTGAGTTAAAATCCTTATTTGCTAAAAGAAAGACCCAATGAAAATCAATTTTAACTTTAAATCCATTTAATTAAAAAAACATCTCACTTTCACTTTTTTATAATTTAATATAAGAATAGTTAAAATCAATTAAAATTAAAATTGATAAACAAATATATCAAAGTAAGAAATTAATTGTTTTTAATTCGGTTATTTCAGTGCAGCAATCCTCAAATAAGAATTCAGGAGTTATTAAAGTAAAAGTAGTTCATGATCTTCAAAGACAAATACTAGAAATTACTTCGCTTTTTAGAGTTCTGAATAATTATTATTATAAAAAAGCTATAGTACAAAACCAGAAAAAACGATTGTTGGTAAAAAGGTTTAAAAACCGGCTAAAACTTTTAGAAAGCAATAAAGATTGGCTCTATGCTATTCCAACTGCGTTAAACACATCGAGAGACGATTTCTTAATCAAAAAAGATTCATTCAAATTTCCTGATAGCATAATTCTATTTGAAATGTGGATGAATTTAGGTTTGGGAGCACTTTATCCCAGATTAGCTTTACACTATAAATTTCCCGGATTTTTAAAAGGTGAGAAAACAAGGAATGTTTTCCAATTTACATTTTCAACATCTCGAGGTTTTGGATTCCCTATCTATTTTGGACCAGAATTTTATGGATATTTATTAACAATTGGAAAAATATTAGAACCATTGTTTAGGTGGTCTCATACTGTATGTCATAGAGCTAATCAAGCAATTTTTCTTGTGGGTAAACGGTACGGCATTAAAAGGCATCATCCTGGTGAATTTGAATCTGTAATAATTTCAAAATATGAAAATAATATGTTTAAAGGAATCGATACTCTCTTGCACGGTTATTTCACACACGATCCAAAAAAGTTAGGTGTATATTCCAGTTTAGAAGAAGCTCTTGAAGCAATTACATTTTCATATACTATAGGGGACCATGCAATGAGTATTGAGACTAAAACCCAAAAGCAAACAATAAGCATTCCTTTAATAACGCACGATTATATTGTAAAAAAATACAATGTAGATTTCTATATCTACATAAAGAAGTTAATATCAATAAAGAAGTTGCTAATTGAAAAGATTTTAATAAATAAAAAACAAAGAAAAGAATTGATTAATAAATTAAAAAGAATCGATAGATTTAAATTTAGAATCGATCAATCTAAAACATTTTCTGTTCCCAGTTTGAAACGATCTCAAAAATTTTCTAAAATCGAAGAATATGCGCTCCATATTCGACTGATGGAAAAAATTTTGAAAATGTTATGGACAACACCATTATATACTCATACTATCCATAATATATCAAATAATGAAATTGATCTCCAAGAGATCAAGGAAAATAACAATTTAACTGAATTTGATAATACCTCTATTTATTCAATATTTTTACTTTATATAGCACATTTCGAGAAAAAAAACTCATTTTCTTTTAAAGAAAAGGAAATTATAGATGAGTTGGTGAAATTTAGAGATACCATGGGAACTATGTGGCTTTATTTTAAGGAACAACAATTTAATCTTGCCTTAAAAAAATTAAATGAGCTTTCTGCTTTATCGTTAGAGAGCCCAAATTATAATAGAATTGTAAATGAATATTTAGATGATCTTATACCCATTTTTTCAATTTATGAAATTTTCATTAGACCTCTATCAGAATCAGTATATCCTGAATCAATCCCACGAACTAAGCGATTAGGTGCATATTTAGCAAGTTTTCTAACTTCAAGATATAATCTATTTGGTGTGAACTTAATGAATCTCTTTAATAAATTAGCATTTTACAACTGGAGTTACTTTATTTTTAAAAAAAATTTGAATCGAACTCGCTTTTTCAATTTAATCTTAAATCTTCCTATTTGGAAACATATTCCGCTTAATGTTAAATCCCATATCCTAAAAAAATGAAATAAAGAGTTGTTACATTAAATCAAAGCACATAATTAAAGAAATCAATTTATTTAAAATTCAAGAAAACCAGGATCGTCAAAGATATCTTCAATTTTCTTTTCTTTTTTCATATCACTCTCATCATGCTCTGAAAATAAAGATTCTTCGTCAGTTCTAATTCCTTTTTCCAATTCAAGCGTGTCTAATTGAAGTAAAGCATCTTTTTCACGCCTTTTATATTCTTCAGATTTCAATTTCCATTTATTTACCTCATCAAGATCTACTTTATCTTCGTCTTCTAAAGCTTGAACAACTTTAAGTTTACAAATATATGATAAAATTGAGTAGGATAATGCAAGTTCTCCCCATTCGTTTCCTTTTATTAGTTTTCCAATGCGTTTTTCTAATCTCTGAAGTTCTTGATCAGCATAATGAATATCGATAAAATCTCCAAAAGCATCAACAGGTTCTGATATGGAATTAACCAGAACTTCCTTTGTTAAACCGCAATGACCACATTTCACTGTAGCTATAACACTTTTTCGTAAATTTTCTACTTTTATTGATTTTTCCCCACAATCCAAGGTAAATGGGAAAACCATAATTACCTGTTTGGGCAAGTAAAAATTTTGGGGACTGTTTTGACTCTTTTATACGATTGTTGCTTTCTTTTTCTCCTTCCCATAAAAAACCATCTAATTAATAAATACTAAGTTTCTTAATTATTAAGTAAAAAGAGATTAAAACTAAAAAATTTTAGCTTTTTCAATGCGTAGAATGACGGAAATCGAAAAATTTTTTAGGGATGTTTAATTTGTTTAATTACTCTTTTTAACTGGAATAAATTATTCATTTTAAATATATCAAGTGGATTTTAGGCATGGAACATACGGGTTTGTCGATGGATTACGATAAGAACTTGATAGAGACAGTTCTTGACGACATTGATATGAGATATATCATTTTGTTTTTATATATCATCAGAAATGATTTATTCAAGGATTTAAGTAATCAAGAACTCATAAAATCATATGAGAGGGTCCTAATATTAGATGAGATATATAAAGATAATCTTTTAAGCCTTTGGAATAAAGAATTTATTGAAATTGCTATTGATTTAGGTTTAATTAAAAATATACGAAGTATAAGAGAATTTGAACAAAAGGACGGTGATTTTATAATCCGGTTAGGAGAAGAGACAGTAACGATAGAAAATAATACAATATCAGTGCCAGATCATACATTATTTTTACTAATAAATAAAAAATTTAAGTTTCTAACCAGGCGGAATTTTAATCTGGCTTTAAATAAATTAAAAGGAGTTAGATGCGAAAAAGGTAACATTATCCACCCATTTGTTTTTGAAATAGGTGATCATGATTTTAGAATATCAGATGATCTTTATTATATTTTAGACCAGTATGGAAATATTTTTCAAGCTATTAAAATTGAGATTACAGTCGAAGGGTTTTACCAAAGATTTTTGGAGATCAAGGACAAAATTGATGAATTTATTGAAATTTTTGGACCTAAATTGAAAAATAAAATCGTTTTAAAAAAAATAAATAAAGCTATTGAAGAAAATAAAGATATTATCCAATTTCTTAAAGATGAAAAAGTAGAGCTTCCAGATAAATTTAATTACGATGGAATTGATAAAGAAAATCCAATCTTTAAAAATTGGAATTCTAATTTATTATCTTTATTAAACTATAGATTTCAGATGAAACAAATTGAAACTAAATTATTAGAAATTAAGATATATTATTCAGGAAAAGGTAAAAGGTACAATTATCTTGAATTCATCGAAAAAGTGTCTTTTAACGAAGATAACATTGTAAATAATATTCAAAATGCTTTAATTGATCTGAGAGAAGATTTGGTAAAAATTAATAGTAAGATTACAAGATTTATAAAGAAAGAATTAAAATTATTAAATTTAGATTATGAAAGGTATATTATAACCAGTAATGATGACTAAATATGAAATGTTCTGCATGTAATGTTGAAATGGAACCCCTAATTACAGGAATTTTTCAATGCCCACAATGTAAGAAAATCATTAAGGAAAAGAGTATAGAGGTAGAAAAAAAAGAAGAAGAATCCCTTTTAGGAACTTTTCTAGATGGAGAGTGGTTTCATAAAAATGCAAGTTTAA
>Ga0209977_10000996_pt1 | contig 11993 bp, 11 predicted proteins | sample SumtaG_2_FD_183113 | JGI IMG/M metagenome (GOLD analysis project Ga0209977, IMG submission 183113) | Deep subsurface microbial communities from Indian Ocean to uncover new lineages of life (NeLLi) - Sumatra_00607 metaG (SPAdes) (version 2) | ecosystem: Environmental > Aquatic > Marine > Oceanic... | reverse complement strand
AGAGGGAGTCCCTCCACCTCGTGGACGACGGGATCGCCACCTTCGAGGACGTTGACCGGATCTGGATGATCCTCTACGAGAAGGAGATCGGCCCCTTCGGCATGATGGACAGGGTGGGCCTCGACGTGATCCGGGACATTGAGATGATCTACTACGAGGAGTCCGGTGACGAGAGGGACGCCCCTCCGAAGCTGCTTCTCGACAAGATCGAGAGGGGGGAGCTCGGGTTGAAGACGGAGAAGGGATTCTACAGCTACCCCGACCCCAAGTTCCATGACCCGGACTGGCTCAGAGGGAAAACCCTAAGCAGCGAGAAGCCTCCATCATAAGACGATATGAAGCTCAACGTCGAGGGGTCGTGGCCCGCACTGGTGACCCCCTTCACTGAGGAGGATGAAGTAGACTACGAGATCCTGCGAAGGCTCGTGGATTTCCACGTAGAGAACAAGAGCGACGGCATCCTGCTCCTCGGCTCCACCAGCGAGGCGACGCTGCTGAGCGCGGAGGAGAGGACACGTATCATCGACGAGGCTCTGGACGCGGCGAGGGGCAAGATCCCAGCGCTCTGCGGGGTCTCGGCTTCGACCACAAAACAGACAATAGAGAACGCCCGGTATGCGAAGGAGGCGGGGGCCGACGGAGGTCTCATCGTCCAGCCGGGCTACATCAGGCCGAGCCAAGACGCGCTGTACCATTACTTCAAGGAGGTAGCCGAGACCGTCGACCTCCCCCTGATCATCTACAACAACCCCTCCAGGACCGGTGTGAACGTCGAGCCGGAGACCATCGCCAGGCTGGCAAGGCTGGAGAACATCGTCGCCCTCAAGGAGGCGGGGCCCAACCCCTACGGCGTCCTCAGGGTGGTGGAGCTTACGAGGGGGAAGCTCAACGTCCTCTGCTGCGACTGCCCCCACTACGCACTGATCTTCCCGGTGCTGGCCTCGGGGGGGAAGGGCACCTCCAACGTCACGGGCTCCATAGCCCCCCGGGAGCTCGCCGCGATCTCCAAACCCTGGGAGGGCTACGAGGACGTGATGAGGTGCCGGGAGCTATTCTTCGAGTACTTCCCACTGATGAGGATGATGTACGCCGAGACCAACCCGGTGCCCCTCAAGGCGGCCCTAAACATGGTCGGCGCGAACGTGGGAAAGCCCAGGAAGCCCCTCACAGAGCTGAGCGAGGCGAACAAGGCCACACTGAGGCTCACCATGAGGAGGCTCGGGATACTGGACGAGGGCTCCTACCAGATGGAGTTCTTCTCGAGGAAATGAGAACGCTTCATCTCATCAATCATAACCTATGTCCGTGAGGCACCACCCGTCCATCGAAGTGCATAATCCCCTGGTCGTCTAGAGCGAATCTTCCTTCGGCTATCATCTGGAGGGTCATGGGGTAGATCACCCAGTCACCAAGCTCCTTGAGCCTTTCTTGGTGCTCGTCGACCACCTTCGCCAGCAGCTCGTCGTCTCTTTTGAGGATTCTCAGGTCGACGCCTTCCGGGAGCTCCACGGGCAGAGGCTTAGATATCATGAGGATCTCCCCCCGGTCAACCTCCTCCCTGACGACGTGGGTGCTGGAGCGGAGCTCCCCCTCCCCGGCGAGGATGGCGTCCCTGACAACGTGGATCCCCACGTATCTCCTGTCGCCCCCCTCCATGACTGAGAGGTCGGCGGGGTGTACGTTCACGATCCTCCCATCGTAGGCCTCGAGTAGAGGCCTAGTGGTGATGCTCATGTAGCCGGCGAGGGCGATCACGTCAATCTCGTGGGGATTGATCTTCTCGACGACCAGCCTGTCGAACTCGGGGCGCAGGCTCAGGTCCCGCCGGGTCTTGTGACCCCTGCTCCTGTAGAAGTCCCGGATGTCCTCGCACTCGTAGGGGATGCCGTGCTCCTCGGCGATGTCCTTTGCCCTGCACCTCTTCTTCCCGCTCTTGTAGTATCTGTCGTCCCTGACGTCCGTGAAGATCAGGGCCACCTCGTACCGAGAGTCCGGCTTGGTGGATCTCTCGATGATCTTCCTCGCGTTGGTGCCAGATCCGGAGACGAAGCAGGCAACCCGCATCTTCTCACCCTCTCGGGGATCGTAGATGGGCGTGAGGCTCATATTTCGAATTTTAATTAAGTTCTATTTAAGAGTTCAAGGAATATTGCCTTATTCTTTAAAGTATCAGAAAGCCTCAGATCTTCAATTCGCCCACTTTCATCCGTCTCCCCCTTCACAAGAAATGCGTTCACCTTAAAGCCACACACAGCGCCTGAACCCCCGGAACATAATGGCACAGGAAGCCGTCGTTGAAACCATCATAGAATCTCCATCTGAAGAAGAGGATTCTCCACTGCTAGTCTGCGAAGTGTGCAACCATCTCGTCCCCAGGACGATCGTCTGCCTCTGGTGTGGCGCTCGCATCTAGAAGAGCCCACCCTGAAACTATCCGAGTATTTTCATTCTCATAAATTCTAAAGGAAAACGTTTTATCCCGCTATCCTATCGTCTCAGGGAAAATATGGACCTCACACCCCTCATCGCCTCCCTCACCCTGTTCTCCCTCATGGAGTTCGGCGACAAGACCCACATCGCCGTGATCACCCTCTCCATGAAGAACAAGCCACTAGAGGTCTTCATCGGCGCCCTCGGAGCCTTCGCGGTGGTGGACGGGACCAGCGTCCTCGTGGGGGGGCTTGTCGCAAACCTGATCCCAGAGTTCTGGATCAACGTCATCTCGGGCGGCCTCTTTCTCCTCTTCGGCGTCCTCACCCTCATCAACAAGGAGGATGAGAAGGAGGTGAAGGAGAGTAGCAGGAGTGGCCTGGCCTCGGCCTTCAGCCTCGTCACCCTCATGGAGCTGGGTGACAAGACCCAATTCGCCTCCTTCGTCCTCGCAGCTCGGTACAGGAGCCCGGTCATGGTATTCCTGGGCATCATGCTCGGGGCCGCCCTCATCACGGGCAGCGGCGTGGTCATCGGCAAGGGGTTGATGAAAGTCATGCCTGAACGCTATCTCAGATACGCCGCGGCGGCCCTTTTCCTGATCTTCGGGGTCATCTTCCTCGCCAAGGCCTTCTTGGGCATAGACATCCTCTGATATTCAATCAATTCGAGGGTTCAACGGCCTCCATGCTAAGGGTTGAGAGGATTGTAAACGTTTTATGGAGAGGCCCCCCTCACCTATTGATACACATATGGAACCTCGCATCGTGCTCGTCGGAGCGGGGAGCAGCGAGTTCGGGTTCAACTCGGTGCTGGACGCCTCCAACATCGAGGCCCTAAGGGGAGCCAACCTCGTCCTCCATGACATTGACCCCCAGAGGCTTGAGCGGATGGGCCCCCTCGCGGAGAGGATCGCAGAGGAGACGGGATCCGGCCTCGAGGTGGAGTGGACGGACGACCGGGAGGACGCCCTCATGGGGGCGGACTTTGTGGTCCTCTCCATCGCCGTGGACCGGATGAACCGCTGGAGGATGGACTGGGAGATCCCCTTCAGGCACGGCATCAAGCAGGTGATCGGGGAGAACGGCGGCCCGGGCGGCCTCTTCCACACCCTCAGGAACGTCCCCCCGATCCTCGACATCTGCAGCGACATGGAGGACCTCTGCCCAGACGCCCTCCTCCTCAGCTACACCAACCCCGTCCCCAGGCTCTGCCTCGCCATCGACAGGTACACCGACATCCAGGTAGTCGGCCTCTGCCACGAGGTGGAGCACCAGATGGGCCACCTGGCCAAGGTGATGGGCATACCAAAGACCCTCCTAGACGGGGTCTCCGCAGGCCTAAACCACTTCAGCTGGTTCCTCAAGCTCAGGCTAACAAACGGGGATGACGCCTACCCCCTCCTGGACGATGGCCTTGAGAAGCTGGACGCCTCCTTCCAGCCCCTATGTCGGGCCATGTACGACCGGTTCGGCCTCTACCCCTCCACTGACGACAACCACGTGGGGGAATACCTTGCCTTCGCATGGGAGGCCTGCCCTGAGGAGTCACGAGGCCTCAACTGGATCGACCGCATGGAGAGGTCTGGTCAAGAGAAATGGGAACACGTGATGAGGCTGATCGAGGGCGAAGCACCCCTGGACGTCAAGGGCCGCCTCTCCGGTGAGCGTGTGATGCACATCATCGCAGGCATCGTCTCCAACAGCCGCCACCTGGAGTACCAGGTCAACCTCCCCAACGAGGGCCAGGTGAGCAACCTCATCGAGGGCGCCGTCGTCGAGTCCCCCGCGGTCATAGACAGCAGCGGTGTCCATCCCATCCAGGTGGGCCCCATGCCCGAGGGCCTGGCCGCTCTGTGCAACATCCAGATCCTGGTGCAGGAGCTCGCGGTAGAGGCGGCGGTGCAAGGAGACCGGGACCTCGCCCTCCAGGCTGTGCTCGCCGACCCTGTCGTCCAAGACCTCGAAGAGGGGAAGAATGCCTTCAACGAATTGATGGAGGCCCACGCAGACCTTCTTCCTCAGTTCGTCAGCCCCGGATAGTGAAATCAGAGGACCATGGGTAAACGCTCACTGAAAAATAGATACAGGAAATCGGTGTCACGATTCCACGTTTTTAACGGAAATATCTGGGGGTTCTGGAGTACCTTCGATCTTTGGTGCTCTGTAACTCCTGTACACGTATGACCCTATGATCAGCCAGTACCCTAGGTACACCACGATTCTGAGCCACTCGGGGTTGCCGTCGTAGCCGACCAGTGCCTTCAGTGTCGAGCCTAGGACGCCCTTCTCGTGGAGCAGAGGATAGCTGCCGTCTGGATTCAAGGGAGGATTTATGTCGAAGGGCTTCTCCCCCAAGACGCCGAAGCCTACGCCCATGCCCTCTCCTGCCTCGATGAGCTCATGGACACCGTAGCCCGTGAGGCCAGCGGCGAAGACGACGAGGAGGATGCTCGTGTAGCCGAAGAACCTCTTCAGGTCGAGTTTGTAGGTCCCCCGGATCAGGAGCACCGCTAGCCCTAGGACGATTGTGCTGCCAGCGATGACGCCCACGAGGGTGCCGGCGGCGTCCTGGATGAAGGTGGTGGAGAGGAAGAGGACAGTCTCCAGCCCCTCCCTGAATACCGCCACGAAGGCCAGAGAGGCGATGCTGTAGAGCTCGTTTCTGCTTATGGCAACGTCGATCTTGTCGTGGAGCTCTCCTGTGATACGTTTCGAGTGCCCCGTCATCCAGAAGATCATGTAAGTTAGGACAGCGACAGCAGTGAGAGACGCGATTCCTTCGAATAGCTGTGCGACGACATCGCTAAGCCCACCGTACAGGGATTGGACCAGAATTCCGAGTACTATGCTTAGCAGAATCGCAGCCCCCGAACCCAGGTATGCGTATCTGCTGAGCTTTGATTTGCCTACTTTTTGTAGGTAGGAGACTATGATGGCGACTATAAGGGCCGCCTCGAGGGCCTCTCTGAAGGTTATCAGGAAGCTCGGAAAGAATCCTTCGAACATATTTTTTTCCCTTTGCAGTGTTTTTATTGAACGCTCAAGACATTTAGGCCAGACTAATATTTATACCTTTGTTTTTTGAAAAGAACATTACACTACTTAGTACACATTGACACAGGCGCTTCATTGAAGCCAGAAGTACATTGCATACCTACATCGACTCATACCACCAATCTCAATATCCTTAAAGTAACAACAGATCAAACCTTAATGGATTGAAGAGTTGTCTCTCGCAAGCCAAAAAGAGAAAATAGAGATGAGATTCAAGGAAGTACGAGCCACCCCCAGAGTCGACTACCACTGCCACATCTCCATGACGGAGTACTCCGACATCGAGAACCCCACCGTCATCTCCGTCACCAAGGAGGAGTTCCTAGCCGACCTCGACGAGGCGGGCATCGAGAAGGCCGTCATCCTCTCTGACATGAGAACTTCGCCGGAGCAGGTCTCGGCCTTCGTCAGCCAGGCACCGGACAGATTCATAGGGTTCGGCTACGTCAACCCGATGGATGAAGGGGCGGGCGATGAAATCCTCAGGCAGAGAGATGAACTGGGCCTCTTCGGCCTGAAGCTCTACCCCACCACCGACGGCTACTGCGTAGACGACTCGAAGGCCTTCGAGGTCTACGAGGCGGCCGCCGGCATCGGAATGCCCATCATGCTCCACCACGCCGGGATGCCCGACCCGGGCGACCTCCTGAAACACTCAGACCCAGCCCTCATCGACATCGTGGCCCACTCGTTCCCCGACCTCAAGATCGTCCTCGCCCACCTCGGCTACCCCAGAGTGGACGAGACCCTCTACGTGGCCCGGAAGCACCGGAACGTCTGGTGCGACATCAGCTGGCCATACGGCGACGTCAACCACCCCAGCTACCCCTACATGCTCTGGAGGGACCTCCTCACAGCCCTCAACCTGGGAGTCCTGAACAAGATGGTCTTCGGCACCGACTACCCCGGGGTCCGCCAGAGGCCCTACGTGGACATGCTCATGTCCATCAACAGGTACGCGGCCCACGAGGACCTGAGGATCCCCGAGTCCAAGCTGCTGTCGATCATCGACGAGAACGCGCAGCCCCTCCTACCTAAATATGACTGAGTCGTAGAAACAAAACTCAAGTATCCACCCCTCCTTCAACTTTTCAGATGCGAGAACCTTTTACGGTACCGGATTTACATTCGGGATTGAAAATGGCCGATCTTAAGAAATTCAACGAGTACAGGAAGAAGATGAACGAGCGCATCCTGAGCAGCGACAACCTGGAGATAAAACGTTTCTGGGCTCTCGATAGCCGCGCCTATGAACCCGGAGCCTTGGACGAGAGGACCAAGGAGCTGCTGGGCCTGGCGACCTCGATGGCGCTCAAATGTGATGACTGTGTCACCTATCACATCGTGAGGTGCGTCCAGCTCGGTTTGACGGACGATGAGCTTCTGGAGGCGTTGAACGTCGCCCTCGTCGTCGGGGGCTCCATAACCATCCCCCATATCAGGAGGGCCGTCGAGACCATGGACAGCTGCCGGGAGCTCCAGAAGGAGGACCCCGAGCTCAAGAGCCTGCTCTGAGCCCCATTCCAACCCCTTTTCTTCATAGATCGGACGATTTCATTCTCGAAGTATCTTGTTATAATTAGAGGATTTTAGGCAACTCATCATGGAGCACACATCGAACGGTTGGAGATGAATAAATAAATATACATAAAGAAAAGTGACGGATTATTTACATTCTGAATACTATATCACTATTTGCTTACGGAAATGTTTATATGAAAGTGCGAATCAAGTGAACGGGTATTGGAGAAGCATGACATGACACTGATATTCAATCCCGACAGTAACGGCCTAAGCAAAGTTTTCCGGGACTACCAAGAGGAAGCCTTGAGGCTAGTCTGGAATATAGGCAGCGAAGGAGTGATCTCCAGAGAGGTCTGGAACCAAGTTAACCAGAATCTTGATGGGAAGACCATCAGCAGGGCTTCCATCATCAACTTCCTGAACAGCCTGGTGGACGAGGGCGTCCTGGACTTCGAGGAGAGAACCGGCAAAGGCGGATATCACAGGGTTTACCGGCCGAGGTTGGACGAGAACGAGTTCAAGAAGTACCTCGCCGAGACGGTGATATCCAGCCTCATGAAGGACTTCCCCAAGGAGACCAAGGAAGTCGTCAAGACCTTCGCCTCCTGACTCTGAGGGTTGGAATTTTCACCTCCGACTCTAAAACCTCCTTATTTCATTGTTTTATTAACCGGCCCCAGACTCGGATTCACTTGAATTCCGAGAAAAACCTAGACCAATAGAGTTATTATAGATTTCATTGATAATAACAGTATGCCATGGGGGTTGAGAAACGCCTTTACTCAATCCTTACAAACCCCACATATACCTTTCTCCTCTTCTTCTCGATCGCCATAATCCCCAGAATACTGGTCTGGACCCTCATCCCCCTGGACTGGAACTTCGACTCGTACCACCACTGGCAGATCTCCTACCTCACGCTGAAGATCGGGCTCAGACACGGCAGGCTCTGGGACCTCAACGGCTGCGAGCTGTACTGGGGAGTCGTGCCCCACCTCGTCCAGGCCTTCCTCCTCGGCGTCTTCTCTACCGCCTCGATAACGCCGTATAGAGTCCTGAACATCTTGCTGGGCGGGGTGAACACATACCTAATCTACCTGATCGGGAGGGATAACTTCTACTGGGAGATTGGCCTCTACGCGGGAGTCCTCTTCGCCTTCTACCCCCCCGCAGTCATCTTCGACGCCATCGCGATGCAGGAGACCCTGGCCCTCTGCCTGGCCCTCCTCTCCGTCTACACGTTCAGGTCGCGCCCCGGATGGTCCGGCCTTTTACTAGCCTTGGCAGGCCAGTCCCGCACGGAGTTCTGGCTCGTCTCCATCGTCTTCGTCATGGGCGTCGCCCTCGTCGAGCGGCTCTCCATGCGAGCACAGTCCTTCATAGTCAGCTGGCTGATGACGACCGGCGTCTTCTGCACGTTATTCTGGAACTGGACGTCGAACCCAGTCTATCCCCTCTACTGGAGCCTCTTCAACGTCTTCGGGGGATGGACGGAGCAGGGGCTGGGACGCCCCTTCCTCGACCTCATGACTACATGGATCTCAAAGAAAGTATTGGCGTGGTCTTCGAAAACGACCGGCCAGGCCCTGTTAGGGTCTACGGCAGTCTTCGCCTGTACCTTCTTCCACATGGTACGCAGACGATGGGAGAGGTATCACCTCGTCCTCTTCTTCCTCGTCGTCACGGTGGTCTTCAGCCCCATCTTCGTCCCCTACTACCCAGACCATACCAGGAGCCTCCTCTTCATGCTCAGGATGTCCACACCCATCGCCGCCTTCGGCTCCATCCTCCTGATTTGTCTAATCTACAGGGCCAAGCTGAACCTGTTCGGGGGCCGGCTGAGAAGGTTACCCGTCGAGCTGGCATTGGTAATGGTCGCCATCGCCTCCTTAGGATATCTAATCCCCTCATACAGCCTCTTCCAGGAGGACATTAGCCTCGCATTCAGGGCCGCGGACAGATCCTTCAGCCACTACCAGGGGGGGACCATCGTCTGCGATAATCCGACCATGAACTACAGGCTCGCATCGAGGTGGAAGATCGAGGCGGAGGACCTGCTCGGGAACCACTACTCCCCCTACTACTACGGAGTCTCCGATCCCGTCAGATACGTAGAGTGGTTCAAGGGAAACAACGTCACCCTCTGGATCTACACGGGGAGCCGGTCCCACCATGTCTGGGAGGTGGTCAGTAGGGAGATACCCGATCTTCTCGTCTTAAAGGAGATAATCAACGAGGTCCGAGTCTACGAGGTCGATCATACTGCTCTGGAAGAGTTTCTGGCCGGCTGAGGCAACGACCCTAGATCTTTGGGTACGTCAGGGGGAGGCTATCCCGGGCACCTTGGGGAAGGGGACTGCATCCCAGATGCTCTCCAGGCCGCAGATGTACTGGGTGAACCTCTCGACGCCTATGCCGAATCCGGCGGAGGGGTTGATGCCCTCCCCTAGCATCGCCAGGTACCAGCCATAGTCAGCGGGATCTTCGCGGTTCGACTCTATCCTGGCTCTGACCTTCTCAGCCTGGTACTCCCGTTCCCCACCGCTGATGGCCTCGCCGAACCCCTCGGGGTAGAGGAGGTCGAAGTCCTTCAGGACGCCAGGCCTCTCGGGGTCCTCCCTGTCGTAGAAGCTTCTTGCGGTTATGGGATAGTCGTAGATCCAGATGGGGTCCTCGTACATCTTGGACAGGCCCTCCTCAGCCATCCACGGGATCTCCTCTCCGTGCTTCACATCGTATCCCTCAGCCTTCAACCGGTCCACGGCCTCACGGTGGGTGATCTTCTCGAAGGGGATGGAGGGAACCCCGAGCTCCCTGCCCAATAGGGCCAGTTCTTCCTCGCATGATCCCTTGATCCGCTCGCACGCGTATCTTATCATTCTCTCCCCGATCCCCATGACGTCGAAGTACGACGCCTTAGCCACCTCCAGGTCGAGCTGCCTGAACTCGGCTAGGTGTCGGCCGGTCTCCAGGCTCTCGGTTGGCTCGAGGCGGACGTTGGGGGAGAGGGCGAAGATCCTGTCGTGGCTGGTGACCGCCATCTGCTTGTAGAGGATCATGCTGCTCATGATCTTGTAGGGGTGGCCGTAGAAGTCGACGGAGACCTGTTTCGCCCCCCGGATGCCCGGGTCCGTCACGGGGCCGATGATGGGGGCGAGGATCTCGATGAAGCCATTATTCCGCAGGAAGTCTCTCAGGGCTGATAGGACCTCGTCCTGGACTCGGAGAACTGAACGCATCTCCGGCTTCCTGATGTGTTTGTACCGCTCTTCGAGGAGCCTCTGGACTTCCTGACTCTTCATTGCTTAAGACCTCGTAGGATTAGATTTTGACCCGGATCAGGCATATAAATATTTTCCAATATTTTCCGATATTTTTACGAAAAATTTTATATTTTAGGTTTCATTTATGTAATTTTCACAGGAGGTACCGGATGTTGGTTGACGAGAAAGATCTTGAGATATTAAGGCTCCTGCAGGAGGATGCCAAGACCCCCGCCAAGGAGATCAGCAGGAGGATAGGGAGCCCCATCACAACGGTCTACTCCAGGATAAAGAAGCTGGAGGAGGCCGGGGTCATAACGGGCTACCGGCCCATCCTTGATGCGGGAGCGCTGGGCAGGCCCACGACGGCCTTCATATTCGCCTCGATAACCTACAGGACACCAGGGAACTCCAAACCCTTGGATCAGAGGAGCATCGCGAGGGAGGTGGGGAGGTTCCCCGAGGTCCAGGAGGTCCACATCATCACGGGGGACTGGGACCTCCTCATCAAGGTGAAGGAGAGGGACGTCGCCTCCGTGGGCGAATTCGTGGTCGACAAGCTCAGGACCGTCAGGGGAATAGAGAAGACCCTCACCTGCATGGTCTTCGACGCCGTCAAGGAGACCCAGGACCTCCCCCTGTGAGCCATCCAACAGCCTATAAGCTCATGGGATTCAGGAAGACCATGGACCCCGTCGCGGTGGTATACCACGAGGGCATCGCAAATTATGACATGGGATGGGGCAGCCCCTTCAGAGGCGACAGGTTCCCCAAGTTCATGAAGCTCATAGAGGGCCTGGGCCTTCTCTCCGACCCAAGAGTCAACCTCGTAGAGCCCGGGCCCGCGGATGACGGAACCCTCGGCCTCATCCACACAGAGGAGTACATCAAGGAGGTGGAACGGCGCGAGGCCATGTCTATCCCCCTATCTGGGGACACGCCTCTGAGGCCCGGCATCGTCGACGCGGCGAGGCTCATAGTGGGGACTTCGGTCAGGGCGGGGGAGCTGGTTGTCGACGGTAGCGTGAGGGTCGCCGAGGGGGTGGGGGGAGGCCTCCACCATGCGGGGAGAGGCTACGGCGGGGGGTTCTGCGTCTTCAACGACGTTGCGGTCTGCGCCCAGAACCTGCTGGAGAATCACGGCCTTGACCGGGTGATGATCCTCGACTCGGACGTACACCCCGGGAACGGCACCATGGACGTGTTCTACAGGGAGCCCAGGGTGCTCTTCGTCTCCGTCCACCAGGATCCGAGGACCATCTACCCCGGAACGGGGTTCATCGACCAGATTGGAGAAGGGAACGGAGAAGGCTACACCGTGAACGTCCCCCTCCCACCCGGAGCCGGCGACCGATGTATGGGCTTGTTCCTGGATGAGGTCTTCAAGCCCCTGGCCGGGGAGTTCGAACCCCAGATCATCATCAGGAACGGCGGGACCGACCCCCACTTCCTGGATGGGTTAGGGCGCCTCAAACTGACTTTCGAGGGGCTCCGGACCATTGGGAGGTCCGTGGCCGAAGCCGCCGCATTTTCGAAGTGCGGCGTGGTGGACCTCTGCTGTAGCGGGTACAACCCGACCACCGTCGCAGAGGGGTGGTTCTCCCTCCTCTCCGGAGTCATAGGATTCGGAGAAAAACTAGAGGAGACGATTACCCCGCCTCAACTATCTGAGACCGCCTTTGCGCAGACCAGAGAGGTCATAGACGCTGTAAAGGAGACA
>Ga0209977_10000995_pt1 | contig 11995 bp, 11 predicted proteins | sample SumtaG_2_FD_183113 | JGI IMG/M metagenome (GOLD analysis project Ga0209977, IMG submission 183113) | Deep subsurface microbial communities from Indian Ocean to uncover new lineages of life (NeLLi) - Sumatra_00607 metaG (SPAdes) (version 2) | ecosystem: Environmental > Aquatic > Marine > Oceanic... | reverse complement strand
AAAACCAGTAGCTCCTGTAAACCCATTTGGGCCTATTGGCCCGGAGGGTCCTAGATTACCAGTAGCTCCGATATTTCCGGTAGGACCAGTAGCTCCTGTTAAACCCTGAACTCCTGTCGCACCAGGAGTTCCGGAACCTCCGCCTCCACCTCCACCTCCGCCTCCGCCTATAACGGATTGACCGGCAATTTGAGCTTGACCTAAATTTGCTTGTTGGGCAACAACAGTGCCTTCGTCAAGTCTATCATTCGCGATATATGTATCTCCCATTTATTATCTCATAAATTTTTCTAAGCATCTTTTATGGCATTCCAAATTTGCAAAAATCTTGTTGTTCTACCCTGAGCGCACTGTCCTAATCTAAAAATATCAACAATTTGTTCTTGAATAAAATCTATATCTATTTCTGAATTGTCTTCTAATTTTTTACAAATATCACCTAAAATATCGGTACAATCTAAACTATTTTTATTATCTTTATTTGTAAATTCCCCAGATTTAGGATAATTAAGATCAAAAATTATAATTTGTATCATTCTAGAAGCTAGAGGATTAGAAAGCTTCTCGGAAAACTTGCCAAAAATATCTATCTTTTCTTGTTTCGATAAATTATGTACTTTAGTGTAATGTTGTCCTAAAGTGCCATCATAAACATGGACGTTTCTTAACTGATTCATTTTAGATATACACAATATATCTAAAAGTTACTAATTTATCAATAAATGCCTAAGAGAAAACATGGTTTATGCGATTCTAACGTGTCGCAAAACACAAGATCAAAAAAGCCTAAACTTAATAAAGGTCTTCGCGATAATACCAGAAACTATCCGTGGATCAAAGCGACAGGAGTTTATAATTACATGCTTAATGATCCGTTGATAGATTGGTTGGAATCAGATCATCAAACTTCTACCGGAACACGATCTCGCTCAGATTCAAGTGTTTCGGAAGCACAAGAAACTTTTGAAAATTTTTTAATGAATCAAGGGATAGCCTTTGAAGATAAAGTTATTAATTTTATCAACGCAAATGTGTGCCCGATTGTTAAAGTAGCTGAACATTATTCAGCAGAAGGGGTTGAAAAAACAAAAGAATTGCTGAGATCGGGGGTACCGGTTTTACATTCAGCACCACTTGCTAACACAAAAAATAATACTTATGGAGTAGCGGATCTTATCGTAAGAAGTGATTATATCACAAAAATTATACCAAACGGACTTACAGAAGAAATTTTGCAATCTTTCAAAACAGGATGTTGTTTGTCCCCCGATTATCATTATGTTATCATAGATGTTAAATTTTCTACACTACCTCTTAATTGCCAAGGATTGTATCTGTTAAATCAAGGTTCTTATCCTGCTTATAAAGCGCAAATATGGATTTACACCCAAGCATTAAATTCCATACAAAGATACATGCCGCAATATGGTTTTGTATTGGGAAGAAGATGGAGATATACGAGTAAAGGAGTTAAGTTTAGTAACTTTTCGTGCTTGGATCGCCTGGGTGTGATAGAATTTTCAGGGTATGATTTGCAAGTTATAAACAAAACCAAAAAAGCGTTAAAATGGTGCAGAGAAGTTAAGACAAATGGTTATAAATGGACTACATCTCCTCCTTCAAGAAAGGAACTTTACCCAAATATGTGCAAAGATTCAGGAAAATGGAATGGTGTTAAAAAAGTTATAGCCAATCAAGTAGGAGAAATAACTTCTGTTTGGATGTGTGGTCCTAGAAATCGAGATACAGCCTTTAAAAACGGATTTAAATCGTGGAAAAACCCAAATTTGAAAAGCGAGGATTTAGGGATAGGCGGTAAACGAGGAGAAATCATAAATAGTATGCTTAAAATAAATAGACAGTCTGTTGTCAAAGTTTTACCCAGTTGTTTAAAAGAAAACACGTTTGCTTGGAAAAGCACTGATAACGAAGTTTTTGTAGATTTCGAAACATTCACAGATGTTTTTTCTGATTTTACAGAAATGCCATACCAAAAACCAAAAAATTTGATTTATCATATCGGTGTAGGATGGTTTGGCAGTGACGGAAGTTGGAAATATCGCTATTTTATCGCTCAAAAGCCTACCAATGACGAAGAATACCGTATAATGAAAGAATTTGTAGATTTTTTAAAGGAGAAAGGTAATCCAGCAATTTATTACTGGCATGCTGAGAAAAACTTTTGGAATTCAGCTTGTAATAAGCAATTCGAAAGGAGTGATATCGACGAGGAAAGAAAAGAATGTATAATTGATTGGAGTATCGATTATCAGTTAAAAGATTTGCGGAAACTTTTTGTCGATAACAAGGTGGTAATCAAAGACTGTTTTGGGTATGGATTAAAAGAAATAGGAAAATGCTTGAAAAAGCACGAACTTATATCTACACCCTTGGAGAGTGAATGTTCAAATGGCAGGACTGCTATGATACAAGCATGGAGGGCTTATAAACGTTTTGAAAAACCATGTAAAAGCGGAATCATGAAAGATGTAACCCAATATAACGAATATGATTGTCGTTTGCTGGGAGACATACTTACTTATCTTAGACGTCATCATCGATGATTATATTTAAGTGTTTACACCAAAGGTATAAACATGAGCATTATAGATATTTTGTCTGAATATCCAGATTTTTCAGAAAGTACAGCAATGGAAACTTGTGATGAAGATTACAGAATTTATATACTAGTAAACAAACAACTTAACTTATCTCCAGGAAAAGTGGGAGCTCAAGTTGGACATGGAATAGCTGATATCGTGGAAAACATGATATCTGACAAAAGAAATAGAAAAATTTGGAAAAAGTACAAAGCTTGTGGATCAACTAAAGTTGTTCTCAAAGCAAAAACCACGCAGGAATTAATTTTTGTTTTGGATCAAACCAAACATCTCCAAAAAACTTATGTGATAGATCAAGGAAGAACTCAGTGTCCCCCTGATAGCCTCACAGTCGTTGTTTATTATCCCATACCGTTTCAAAAGGTACCTAGCTGTATTAAAAATCTTAGTTTGTATTAAAATAAGTCAAATTAATTCATTGAATTAATTTAAATTTCACAAGAGGAATTTTCAGTCGGAAAGTAAAAAGAAAATGGTTTCGCAGTATTGTACTTTTTGAATTCAACGTGAAAAACCTTTTCCTCTTCTGGGATAGAATCTAATTTTCTTTTGTATTCATTTGGATTACCCTCGCTTTTGGAAGAAGGTAATGAAAATTTGTATTTTTTAGCTCTCTTCTGGGATTTCTTAATAAAATCTTCGCCTTTTGCTATTGCATTTGGATGCAAAGAAATTATATAGTATCCTTCTTTTGCTATCACAAAATGTAAAAAACTTGTTTTGTCTATAATTTTCTCTAAAAAAGCTTGATAATCATCTCCCGAAGGCCACGCATACACAACATTCTGAACTATATATTCTTGATGTGGGTGGGTGTGAAAACCTGCACAAGATTCTTTACATCTATCTTTCCCTTTAATTCCGTCCGGAACGTCTGTTTCAGCTGATTCTCCTTTTACCAAAGATTTATCGTCCAAGTCAAAGTAATAAACATTACCTTTTTTGACGTATTTTAATAATCCACCTTTCTCAGAGTGGGTATCCCCATCTTTTTGTGATGCCAATTTTTTTAGTTTTTTAACTGCATCAGGTGTTAATATTCCCTTGTTTGAACAAATTTTTTTACCCATTTTGAAATTTGACTTGTGAGATGTCATGCAACTGACCACACAATTCTCGTAATTATTTTTTGAATTTTCTTGACAACAGTCTCTGCATCCAGATATACCATCTTTTTTACCGTCGCATACATTGCTTGACATTGCGAACGAACTCTTTCCAAGTTTATTTTTGATAAATTCAAGTCTGGCAGGCCAGTTACACGAATCATAAATAACAAATTCTTCAGCTGTTACAGGTATATTTATTTCTCCTAAATCATCAAAGAAATTTTGATATTCTACGCGATTGTATGACTGTGCTATTTCTGATAACTTACCAGAATCGATAGATATTTCAAACCTTTCTGTCATTTTTATTTAAATTGGGATCTTTAAACAAAATGATTATATCTAGGAATATCTAATAATTAAAATGGCACAAAATCAAATAGCTTGTAAATTTTGTGGGGATATGTTCAAGGAAGAAAGGTATTTACAGAGGCATTTACAGGAAAGTCAAAAATGTAAAAGGTTTAGAGGATTGTTGTTTGTTTGCTTGCGTTGTAAGAATTTTAATACAACTAGTATTTTCGAATGGGATAAACACATTAAAACTTGTTCTTTAGAACATACCGCGAATGATGTTTTCCAAAAATATCGAAATGAAATAAAAGATTTGAGGGCAAAACTGGCAGTCGCAAAAACAATGATTAGATCACCGGATAACGAAGAGATAAACGATATCCCCGACGAGAATGAGGTTCTAGATCACACTTTTGGGGAAGACATTTCAGAGGACACAGATGTATTTGAATTGTTTTCGGGGAAATACGATTCTTTGAATGCAAAACAATTCTCCAAAAACTTACGGGAAATAAAAATATCGCGTATGAAAATATTCAGGCGTGGTAACATTCCGGAATACATAAAATTACTTAAATTTTGCTCCAAAAAGCTGGAAGACTTCTTTAAAAGTAAAAACTACACACAAAGAAAAATTCAAAAGCAAATAGTCCAGCATTTTAACCCTTTGGATTTGAGATTTTTGAAATCAACAAACTATGAAAAACATCAACCAGACGGATCCACTCTTAAAGAGTTAGATATAGCTTTGAGTTTTGCTAAACATCCCAATATTTTTCACTCCGAGTGGATACGGTCAAAAATAATACCGGAAACTATTGGTTTGTTTCCTTTAAAATCAACCCTGTCGAGGATACTTTGTCATAAAAATCCCACTTACGTATATTTTGGAGATCCAGGAAACGAAGATCCCTTTGCATTTTATCAATTGTGTAAAATTGACGAACAGGACAAACATCACTGGAGAATGGATTGTCGAGCTCAAAATTTAGTGTTAGAACTTCGGGATTTATGTTCCCAGAGTTTAGTAAGTTGTTTCAGAGATCACTACTATAACATATTTAACGATAACGAATATAGAGAAAATTTTTTAAGTCTTTCTCTGGGTTTACACGATGAATTTTTAATGATTTTTAAAAATATTAGGATGATTCGGAATCTTGGGAACTTTTCAAGGTTTTGTCAGTTCATGATAACGGAAAAAAACGTAATGAATCCTTGCAAAAGAGACATTTTAAATTTAACCAAAATTGACCCGGTTCAAACACCATTAGAAGATAACGAAGAGAAGTCAATTTACTTTTCCTTGTTTGATGGGATAAATTCTCAAGAAGTAGAAAATCTTGTTATTCTTTAATAAATGGAGACTTGTTTCAACCAAAAACTTTCTAAAAAGGAAATTTACAGAAAACTTAAAATAGTTAGACAAGCTCGAGAAAAAATTATGTTCGAAAACACAAACACTTGTCGAATTTGCTTAGAAGAAGGTAATTTGATACGTCCTTGTGATTGTACCCAGGGCTATTTTCACAAAGAATGTTTAAATCAGTGGAGGCTGTCACATGGGAGAAATACACATAAAAGAAGAAACTGTGAAATATGTTTAGCTGAGTATGATTATTCAGTGCATTCAAGAAGCAATTCTAGGAATTCCCCTAGGAATTCCCCTAGAAATTTACCTCAGTCTGGTCTGCAATTTTCTTTGCACAATAAAATTTTAGTTTTCTTTGCCCCTACTTTTCTCATCAATATAATTTGTTACTTGCTAATAATTATTTACGAAGTACCAGATTTTAATTTTTATAATAACGATAGCGTAAAGTATACTTGTTTAACTGTTTCTTTTATTAATTCTATGATGTCACCAGTAATAGCATGGTTTGTTCGCGAAGAAAATAGATGCTTGAAATGCAGTAAACATATGGCATTGCAAACTTTTATAGGAGGTTCTTTCTGTGTAAGCTCCATTATTGCTATGTCAACTTTACCAACAATCGATGATTTTTGCGTATTAGCTTGTACAACTGCGTTTGCGGGATTAAATTTACTTTGTAATCTTTTTGCATAGTTCATTATATGAAATACATATAATGATCACAAATACATATGAGATAAAACATCTCGATCTATATCATCTTTGTGTCCTAATAATTTATTGATTAAACTTTTTGTAACCGTAACAGGGTAAGAAAGTTCTTTTCCAACATCAAAGGACACTTTGAAAGGTAAATTTTTTAATTGATTGGCGTTTGTAACCAAAAAACTTGTCTTACTAACAATTTCTTTCAAAGAATTTTCAAGGGGTCTTACACCTGATTTATTTGGAGAAATTTTATTAACTAAATGAGTGATAGCTTCATCGGGAATAATAATATCGGAAGAATTTAATCCATGATTTTTTAAAATTTTCGGCAAACTGTATTCAGAAGCTATCGTTTTCTTTTCGGATTGTGTATATCCATTTACGTTTATTACATGGAGTCTGTCCCTCAAGGCAGAATCAGTTGGCAAAGAGTTCATAGAATAGATAAACCATAAACTAGATAAATCAACTGTTATATCCCTCAAATAATTATCTCTGAATTCCATATTTTGTTGCGGATCGACAATGTGAAGTAATGCTGCTAGTATATTTTTGTTGTTTGCTATTTTTTCAAATTCGTCCATGAATAATATACCATTTTTATATTTCATTCTAGTCAAACATCTTACTATTTCTCCTGGTCTAGACCCCACATATGTAAAATCAAATCCTTTCAAAAAATCTGCATCTTTGACTCCCCCAAAAGACATTTGAGCAAATGGAGTTTGTAAAACTTTAGCCAAAAGACGAGCAATTGTTGTTTTACCAGTTCCAGGTGGTCCCAGAAGACCAAGAGAGCATCCTTTGACATTTGGATTGATCAGTCGAGATGTTATGAACGTTAAAATTTGCTCTTTCACGCTTGTCATTCCATATAATTCTTTATCCAACTCTTTTGCTATATTTAGAATAGTTGTAGAAACCTCTACTTGTCTTTCAGGTAATTTGATTCTGTTATGTGGCAATTTTGTTGCCCAGTCTAACCAGGTTCTGAGTTTACTTTTTTCATCATCGTGTTTAGACAAAGATTCCATTCTTTTGTATTTAGAATAGATGACTGCTTTGTTTTGTTTGCTTGTTTCTAACGATAAAATACGAGTTTCTATCGATTCATCAGGGTTAGAGAATTTTTCCAAATCCTTGATGTCTTTCTCCATTCCTTCTCTCGAGACTTTATCCATTTCGTCAAATAATTCTTTTTTACGCTTGTATCTCTTTGTTAATTCATTTATATGATCTCTCAGTGATATATATTCTAGTTTAGAAGGTTGACCAGCCATACCAGCGGTTTCTAATTCTTTCAAAGCTTCATATAATTCCACTAGCTTAACACGATGTTCGTGTTGAACGTTTTCTGATAATATTTTCATAAAATTTGGAGTTTTATCTTTGATAGTTTCCATAACATTTTTAAGATTTTCGGCAATTTTTTCTTGACCAGTTGCTCCTAACAATTTGCACAGTCCGGCATAGTTAAGAGAAATTACTTCTCCATCTTCAGGATTGTAATCGGGATCCTCTATATCTTCCATATCTTCCGGTGATAGAAATTGAGCGATCCAATTACTCGGATTCATCTCTTCATCAGATTTTTCTCCATCGGAATTTTCTTCATTGTCTTCGCTCTCATAAACATATATAACCTCTTCGTCCCCTAAATTAAGAGGTTCTTGTAATTCATCACGATCTTCCACGGAATCAACACGAGGTTCTTTTTGTTTTTCTTGGGAGTTCGCTTCTTCCTCCCTTTTTCGTTTCTTTTGTGAACGAGTTTCAACCATTTCTTATTCCTCTATAATTGTTAAGATCTATTTTAAATTCTTCTAGAGTACCAAAGAGGTTTTTCGTAATTATTCAGCACTGGAGCCCCCATGTTGAGCATGGATACATTTTGCAATGATTTTTTCATTCTATCTTTATTACAATTAATACAGTCTCCCCCGCTTTTTAAAACTTGAACGGTTGCTTTTGGAGCTTTTGGAACCTCTGTAGAAACCGTCGAAGAATTTATATTGTTTACAGTTGGTACAGAGCGAATATACGGAGTTAATATTTGGTCTAATCTTCTAATAGGGATATATTCATCTTTGTAATTTTCTTTTGCTATTTTGTTTTCTAAAAGTTCACACCATTGAAAAATTAAATGTTTTTTGCTAGGAATTGGGTTTTCTGTTAAAAATTCCGAATAATGCTTTTTGCATTTTTCACATGGTAAAACATATTGCAAATTGAGTAAAAAAGCCTTCAAATGTTTAATCTTACCTTTATGGGACAATACGACGTTGTAAATAAAAGACCAAGCGCATTTTCCCCAGTGTTCTGAACCCATAACTAATTGTCTTTTATTTTTGAGATCAGACTTGAGATTGAAAATTGTATACATATTTAAAATTTCATCTAATTCTTCAAGCTATTTTTTTCTGTATAAGAAAAATGAGTTGTTTGGAATTGCTAGAATGCATAATTAATACAGTGTCCATAGATAGACACTATGAGAATAGTTGGTATAGCCAGCAAATTACATCCTTAACGTCACAAACAATGGCAGATCTACAAATAAATTATCCAGATATTTATTATTCATTACTCAATATTGTTATTAAACAAGAATGCTGTCATTTGATGTTCATACCGTGTGGTATTAAAAGTTCTAAAAGTATGCTTAAAAAATACACTGACGTTAACCATATCTTATCAGAAGTTTCGGTTGCTTACAACAAAAATTATATACATAATTTAAATTTACAATTTCCAGGTGTTTTAGACAAATTTAATTTCACTGACAAAATCGCAAAATTTCAAAGAAAAATATTTGGGTATTTTGTAATGTGTAAAACCACTCCAAAAGAAAGATATGCGGAAATTTCCCATGCTTTCACTAACACCAAAACGATAGAATATCTACAACAATCTCGCTCGTTGAATTTTAAGATGTTAGACGAGGCAATTGATAATGTTTGTAGTTACAAAATGTGTTTGTCTGGGGAAATAGTAGGGCATTTAACCGGTAAGAAAAGTGGAAACACCACTTATGAAATTTTAACATGCGATGAGGATAAACAGCTTTTATGGAATACAACTTTACTCGAAGAAAATTGCTCCCCTTTTTCCGACCTGTCCACTTTGATTAACTGCAAAAAAATACTTTCTGTACCATGTAAAGGGGGAAAAATTAAGTGGGGTAAAGAAACAATTTTGGTACCACGGCAAACTATAGATTTGACACAAAGTCCTATACATTGTGTCAAAATGCCTATAGACTTGTTAAACAAAGAATCTTTATTAGTATATTACAAAGGAGTTAAATTTCTTTGCATTTCGCATAAAAACACGTCTATTTTGGCTTCATCACCTCCAAATACAACATTTATCGAGAGCAAAAAAATACCTGTAATTTCATACAGATGTGATTCCCCGATTTTACCAGAGGAAGATAAAACCGTCAAACAACCTTCATGGAAAACAAAAATAACAAGAGTTTTTCAAAACTCTTCTTTCCCTGTTAAAATTTATCCTAATTGCTTTTTGACTGAAAATTCTTCTGAAATTAGTTCATTATGGGTATTAAGACAAAATGGCAGTTTTGATTTGGTAGCAGGTGTTACATATTTTTTACCTTGGATATGCACAAAACCATATGTTTCTTTCGGAACAATCTCAAAAACAAATGAGACATTAACAATTATTTATATGGGAAGTTCAAGTAATATCGCATATACCAAATATTGCCTGACTCATAACATAAACCAAAAAGCGACAATTAGAGTAAATTTCGCGACCAGCTCACCCACAAAAAAGAAAAAAAATCCATCCAGTATTAAAAAAATATCCACTATAATACAAGATGACAAAAGGCAGAAAAGAAATAGTGTATCCATTCTTTCTACACTGCTGCAGAGAAACGAACGATAGATATTGGAAATACATTTTTGAAGACTTGGCATTTGGAATTGGCCCTTATGGAGTGTATTTTTCTAAAGATTTCATGTGCTGCGGTTTCAAAGGTAAAGAATTTAGCTATAAGGTGGATCAGCACAAGCCCACCAATGAACTATATGAAGAAGTAAGAAATTTACTTCGAAATAAACTAGGTATTAGATCCCATGATGACATAATACAGCAGAAAAAGAACTTCGAAAAAACAGAAAAAGAATTTTTTCTTTATAACTGCAACGATTGGTCTGAAATCAGAAAGAAAGAAATAAGGGATTTGCTACTCAAAAAATTTGTGATTAGATACGGCAAAGAAAACCAATGGGATAAAATGAAAATTAAAAGATTTTTATCGTCTTTGATCCTATCTCTGCAACTTAAAATTATATCAAACAACGAAATAATAGTTAAAAACGGAGATATAATTGAAATCAAAAAATTAGATTTGATAGAAAAGGGTATTAAACATTGGAACTTCGACTGGAATACTAGAATAGAAGCACCTAGCAAAAAATTAATAAGCGCGTAAATATTATTGTATTATTGATAATACAATAATTAACGTTAACAAGATACTTAGAATCCGGCAAGTTTCTTTCCAAAATCTGTTACGACAGGTGGATCAATAGGATTCAATTCAGGAAGAGGTTTACCATATGTTCGAGGATTCTTAGGAAATAGCTTGGGCTTGCAGGGCCAGTGACTTGTAGTTCTTAGCTCGTTAAACGCCTTTTTCTTTTTTTTAATCGCTGCGTTTGTAGCTAAACTTCTTGGCATATAACAAAGATAAATCACAGCTCTATGATTTGGTTGCGCTCTATCTTTGTAAGCTTGAATACCACAATGAATAGTTCTACTGTCCCAAAATACCAAACTTCCTTTAGGACAGGAGATTCTTATCTCTTCGCAACCCCTTTCCTTGAAAAAGTTTCTTTCATCTTCATTAACTATATACCAATCGTCTTTATTTGTCACTTCGAATGTAGTTTTAAATTCAGCATGATACTTATTAGAACCTTCGTAGAAAGCAAGTGTTGCGTCGCCTTCATTTACATCGTGAGCAGTAACCCAACTTTGCATACACTCAAACTCATTTCTTGTAAAACTCTGGTCAGTGTGAAATACTGCTCTTCCTCTATAATAACCTCTGTTAGTAACCTCGTGGGGAACACCAAAACTAAATCCGTCGAAACTTACTAATAGTTCTTCTTTTGGTACTTTCCAGAAATCAGCAAATAGTTGCGCAATTCCTTCGTGTTGTCTCAAGTCCCAAGAAATCTGAGCATGACCCACACCAAAATGCTGTTGAAGAAATGAGTGTTTTGGAAATAATTTATATACATTACCCCAACTAGTCGGATCATTTCTATCAATTTGTGTTTGTGTGTCTTTGGTAATGTGTTCATAAAAATCCCACATACCTGAATTCATATTATCACATTCCATCGGGGATAAAAAGGATGGAAATATTGCAACACCATATTCCTTTATATTCTCGCGAATTTGTTCCGCGTTATACGAAAAGTACTTTTCTCCAATATAAGACATTATAACTTACTTGCTGTAAGTTGTATACAATAATTCATTTTCAATAGTAATTATCCTTTGTTGTAAAACAACCACCAAAATTTAATGTATCTCATCAACGCAGATTTAAATTTATCTTTGTCAACACTTGTAGCTTTTTGATACGTCTCCGCCATTGCATTTAATTTAGCTTTATTATGTGAATACAAACCATCATATTTTACCAGCTGGCCATTATCATTAGTAATTGCTTTGTAAGCTGCTGAAATAGCTGTAGGATTCATATATTTAAGTTCAAATTCTGATATTTCACGCCTCAAGCCTTCGATAACTTGATCAGCCAAGACCCAATCTTTGAATTTAATATTTTTAAATCTTTGTTTGAAAGGATCTGATACTATTCCCACCCGTTCGAAAGCATTTATTTC
>Ga0209977_10000994_pt1 | contig 11996 bp, 12 predicted proteins | sample SumtaG_2_FD_183113 | JGI IMG/M metagenome (GOLD analysis project Ga0209977, IMG submission 183113) | Deep subsurface microbial communities from Indian Ocean to uncover new lineages of life (NeLLi) - Sumatra_00607 metaG (SPAdes) (version 2) | ecosystem: Environmental > Aquatic > Marine > Oceanic... | reverse complement strand
GAGCCTCAATTTTCGAAAAATCGGCAATTTATTACCCCATTTTTGGGGTATTTTTATTTCTGCAGATCATTTTCCCAATTTGCGGGCCAGTTCAATCAGCTCAGGGTGAACTACATTCCCTTCGTTCAGAACTTGTTCCCCATCCTGCCATACCGATGAATTCAGGCAGATGCCGTCCAAATGAGAAACCGCTGAAACGCCACCGGCTTTAAATTGTATGCCCTGATGTCCAAAACCCCATTCTGTAACTCCCCAAATCCGTTCATCCTCGACGCAAATCCCCGAAGGTTTGGCACCCGGATTAAACCCATAGCAAATATGTGCTTCGTGATACATTCCGGGATCATTCAGGGAGTCGAGCCACTGGCGGGCGAGCTTTGCTTCTTCTCCACCACTAATTTCAATACATACACCTTTTTTAACATGGAAAATTATCGGTTCACGAAGATTCGGCAGGTCGGCCGGGCCTCCCGCGTAAAAAGAGCAATCGAATACAATATCACCGTTAATGCTTTCTTCAATCGGAGCCCAGGCAATCTGTCCCAGAGGGAAATGTGCCCCAGGTGTGTGACACCACAGCTCACTGAGCACAGGACGCTTGGGGTCGTTCTCGAATCTCACGTCCGTACCTGCCGGTGTCGTGATCCGCATCTTCCGGGCACGCTTCGTTACTCCGACCACCTTGTTCTGAAAATCATCTTGTGCTTTGAGGTTGAGCCGACTAAAGAATCTCACCATCCTCTCTACGTCAAGACCGCAAAGACAAAGATACCTGACCCTATTAGGCGGAACCAGAGCTTCTTCGAAAGGCGCAGAGTAACCCAACCATTGAGCGTTTAACTCCAACCAGATATCAGTCCGTGGAATGGCAGCTTTTAAACTATCGGGAAGGTATGGCTCTGCCACCTTGCCTACTCCCATTGGTGTAGAGTGGTAGGCTACCATTACTTTTGCTCCCAGTGATTCACCAATCTTGGCCAATTCTTCAGCCACAATCCAGCTACCTGCAGAATCTACAGTAATTAATAGGCTTTCGCCCTTTTTCACCGCTGTAATATCGCGAACGACTTTACAAGCGACATCGGCAAGTTCCAAGGTCAACGTTGTTGGCATAATTTTCCTCCTATCTCATTAACGAATTAGATAATTACCTTGAACACATTACAAAACAAGCACCTTGAATGACACGCTTCATCAGATTCGATGCAATATCATCAAGGTGCTTGTGTTCTTAATACACCAGCAGAAGCATCTACTGTTTTCCTATCTTGACAGCTAAGTCAGCTAGTTTCGGGTGAAGCAGGCGACCCTCATCCATGATCTGTTCTCCGTCCAACCATAATGATGAGTTCAGACAGATTCCATCAACGTGAGTCTTAGCATTGATTCCTTTGGCCTTGAAGAAGGGGCCTTGATATCCAAATCCCCACTCCGTAGACCCCCATACACGTTCATCTTCCGTACACAACCCGGAGAGCTTAGCTCCAGGGTTGAAACCATAACATACGTGAGCGGCATGATACATCAGCGGATCCTGAAGTTTCGCGAACCACTCTTTCAGGAACTTGGCTTCTTTACCTCCGGTTATATCTACACACACACCCTCTTTCACATGAAAAACGACCGAATCTTTCAAGATTCCTAAATCTGCTTCACCGCCCCCCGAAAACGAACCATTGAAGGCGATAGCGCCATTGATGGACTCTTCCAATGGAGCCCAACCAATCTGACCTAATAAAAAATGCGCTCCAGGCTCGAGAGCCCATCCCTCACTGGTAACCGGGCGTCCAGCAGCATTCTCAAAGCTGACATCCGTCCCGGCAGAGTTGGTGATCCGAATCTTTTTGGCTTTTTGGGTTAAACCGACCAGTGTATCCTGAAACTGCTTCTGCAAGTCGAGGTCAACCTTACCCACACATCGGACAAATTGATCTTCATTTAATCCCCCCAGGAACAAATAACGGACACGCTTGGGGTTCGTCAAGGCTTTTTCCCACGGTGTAGAATAAAGCAGCCACTGATAATTGTATTCTACCCAGCAGTCCGTCTCCGGAATCGCTGCGTGTAAAGCATCCGGTAAGTAGGGATCACCCACCTTCCCATATCCAGGCGGTGTTGAATGCCAGGCAACCATTACTTTTGCTCCCATTGCTTCAGCCGCTTTAGCGGTCTCTTCTGCTAACCGCCAGTGACCTGCCGAGTCGATCGTAATCAGAACACTCTCTCCTTTTTTTACCTCAAGCAGGTCACGCACAACCTTGTAGGCTGCAACGCCAATTTCCAAATCCATTGTAATCGGCATAATCTCTTACCTCCTCTTAAATAAATTAAATAAAATTAAATATTATGACAACGAACATAATGTTCAGGTTCGATCTCTCGCATCACTGGATCTTCGGCAAAACAGATATCCGTCTTGAAAGGGCAGCGTGTATTAAAACTACATCCGGGTGGTATGTCCACCGGACTGGGAATCTCGCCTACGGAGCGAATTTTGTCTGGCTTTAATTTTGCCTCTTCCTCAAACAATATGGGAATGGAAGACAACAACATCTGCGTATAGGGGTGAAGGGGCTTCTGAAAGAATTCAGTAGCGGACGCGATCTCTGCGATTTTACCCAGATACATAATTGCGATTCTGGTCGCAACATTCCGCATCAGGCTTAGATCATGGGTAATGAACAGATAGGTAAGGTCGAATTCTTTCTGTAACCTCATCAGCTTGTTAATGATTTTTCCCTGAACAGATACATCGAGAGCCGAAGTAGGTTCATCCAACACCATAAAAGAGGGTTCGGTAGCCAGGGCGCGAGCGATTGCCACCATCTGTCGTTCGCCACCTCCAATCGTAATTGGTGATTTGAAACGGTAGTGAGATGGAAGCTCAACCACATCGAGCAGGTCGACAACTTTCTTTTCTATCGAATTACCCTTTTTGACCATGTTGTGTACACGCAAAGGCATCTCCAGGATACTTTGAATGTTTCTCCTGGGATTCAACGAAGAGCCAGGGTCCTGAAAAACGATCTGGATATCCTTTTTCAGGTGCATGGGACGTTTCACCGCAGGCCGCGCAATATTCTCTCCCTTGAAAATGAGCGAACCGGATGTTGGCTCATACATGCCCACCATCATATACGCTGTAGTGCTCTTGCCTGAGCCAGACTCTCCTACCAGGCCAAAACATTCACCTTGTTTCACAGAGAAGTTGATCCCATCCACTGCCTTCACTACGACCCACTTTTTCTTGAAAATACCAGATAGATTGATCGGAAAGTGCTTGACCAAATTTTCAGCCACAAGTACGCTATTGTTTGTACCCATATCATCAGGCATTTCTCCTGTCCTCCTGTCCATTCTGGTACAAGTAACATGCCACCTGGTGTCCATCACCTACATCAAAATAAGGCGGCATCGCTTTGGTGCAGGGTTCAAATGCATGCTGGCATCGAGGTTCAAATCGACAGCCAGGAGGCGGATTACGATAATCCGGGATACGTCCGGGAATTCCCTCTGCAAAACCGCCACCGGTAAGGCGCGGTACCGAGGCTAACAATCCCTGGGTATAAGGGTGAAAAGGTTTTTCAAATAGCACAGAGGTAGCAGCCATCTCTATCATGTTACCAGCATACATGACGTACACACGTTCGGTTATCTCACGAGCCAATCCCAACGAATGAGTAATTAAAATGAGCGAGGCCCCTTTTTTTTCAACCAAGTCTTTGATCAAGCGCAAAACTTGATCTTGAATGGTCACATCAAGGTTAGTAGTGGGCTCATCGGCAATAAGAAGGTCGCGGGCAGTAGCAATGGAAAATGCAATGCACACTCTCTGACGCATGCCTCCACTGAGTTGAATCGGGTAACTATCCAGCATACGTTCTGGGTCGGGCAAACGCGCTTCACGTAATGCGCGTAGAGCAACATTTTTCTTATTTGCTACTTTCTGTCTAGAAGAACCGACTGAATATTTAATGATATCGTATAATTGCTGCCCTATCGTAAAAACCGGATTGAGCGCAGAGGTAGGGTCTTGAAAAATCATGGATAAGCCTCTGCCCCTTAAATTTGCCAGCTCTCTAGAGTTCAGTTTAAGAATATTGTTATCGCGAACCAAGATATCACCCTCCGGAATCAATGCCAGGTTGGGCAGAACACGCAGCAATGCCTTCATCGTCGTTGTTTTACCACATCCAGTTTCGCCAACCAGTCCAACCTTTTCGCCGAAGTTTACAGTAAAATTGACACCGTTCAACACTTTCAGCACGCCGCCATAGACTTTGAACCACACATGCAGATTTCTGATATCTAATAACCTTTCAGACATGACGACTATGCCTCCTCAGGACTGAGAGCATCACGGATGCCATCACCAAACAGATTGAAGCCCAATACCACGAACATGATGGCCAATGCCGGAAACAGAGCTATCCACCACTGAGCCGGCATCCGTTCAACGCCTTCTGCGATCATAGTTCCCAGAGCTGGGTTAGGGGGTTGCTCACCCAGGCCAACAAAACTCAGAGCAGCACCAACTAATGTTACCCACCCTACATCCAATGCCATTTTCGTGAAGAGTGAAGAGGAGCAGTTCGGTAGAATTTCACGAAATAGAATATATATCTTACTCGCACCGGTGAGCTCGGCAGCCTGCACGTAATACTCGTTTCTTATCGACAAGGCCAGGGTATAGGTCATTCGTGTATACCATGGCCACCAACTTACAGTCACGGCAATCATGGAGTTCATGAGCGTTGGTTTCAACATCGCAGCTATGGAGAGAGCCAGGATAATAGGGGGAAGGCTAATAAACACATCGGTCACTCTCATAATTACAGTTTCGACCCATGTGCCCGAATAATAACCAGCGGTTAATCCTGTTAACGTACCAAAAGGAACGCTGACAGCTAATACCACGATAGCCATGAGTAAGGCATTTCTAAAAGCGAAGATAATCCTCGACAGGATATCTCGCCCAATCGTGTCAGTGCCCATCAAGTGTTGCCAGCTTGGTGGTTGGTTCTTGTTCTTGAAATCGACAAACTTTTCCGCATGTTGTGGGTAAGGGGTCACATAGGACGCAAATACCGCGAGGAAAACAATTGTAACTACCATAACCAGGCCTAACACAGATAACCAGTTCCTGGAAAACTTGTACCAGGTTCTTTTCAATGAATCCAGCATCCTGAACCATGGGTTTTCAATCGCACTGGAAGTAAGCATTTCTTCGGTCGTCATTTAGACACTCCTCCCCATTAAACGAATACGTGGGTCCAAGTAGGCGACAATGATGTCTACCACGATATTCAGAGTAATAAACACGACACCAAGCACCATTACCACTCCCACAATCGCATTTACATCTTTATTAAGCATGACTTGTATGCCATATCGCGCCAATCCCGGAAAGCCGAAAATTTTCTCCACCATAAACGCATAGCCAAAGGTAGCAGCGATATCCAAGGCCATCACTGTAATGGGCGAGATCAAAGATGGTTTTAGCAGATACTTCCCGACCACAACCCTATTCGGGACGCCGTAAGCAATCATTGAAGCGAAGCAGTCTTTATTCTGGTTGTCCGCCATACTCGAACGTGTAATACGCGCTGCCTGCGACATAGGTGGCAAAGCTAGCGCAATAGCAGGTAAGATGAGGTGTACAAACGCATCCCAAAAAAGATCAAATCGTCCGTTCAAAAGACTATCTACCGTATACATTCCTGTGATAGTAGAAGGAGGTATGACTCCTTCAGTCAACCGTCCATAGGTTGGGAAGATATGCCAAACAAAGCCGAACAACAACATCAGAATAACAGCCCAGGCAAAAGCCGGGGTTACGATACCTAAATAAGAAAAAAGGCGTACTACGTTGTCAAACCACGTATTAGCATATCTTGCGGATATGACTCCCAGAGAAATACCGGCTACTATGATAAAAAGTGCTGTTAGTCCGACCAATTCCAAAGTTGCCGGAAAGAATTCCCGGATGTCCTGCCTGACCGGACGTCGAGTAACAAGAGAATCTCCGAGGTTTCCATGTGCAACTTCCCATAGCCACAAACCATATTGTTGGAGTAAAGGCCTGTCCAGGTGCATCTGCTGTCTGAGTCTTTCGACTACATCTACCGGTGCTCTGGGGCCCAGGGCCATACGAGCCGGATCACCGGGAACGATGCGTGCAATTAAAAATATCAATATGGATAGACCAAATAGAACAAATATTGAAATGGCCAACCTGCGCAGTATAAAAGGACCTAATCTCATTGAGCCTTCCTTTCTTTCAGATGCTATCAATTTAAAGGGGTGAGGCAGCAATATTATTTACCTAAACTACCCCGCCCCTTTAGTGAAGTGTCAGATCATCTACCTATTATTTGAGCAGTTCCGCTCTCTTCTCAGGGAAGACCTTCATATCACGCACGTAAAAACTGTAACCCATCGGTGGAGCAGAGGGTTCTCCGGCTTTAACTCGTTCTGCTAAAGGCCAAATTAGGTAGTCTGCCTGATAACCAAACTCTTGAGCCTGATCGGCCAACCAAATGGTAGGGGCTAAGTCCACAAGTGTATGTTGAATCTCAGCATACTTCCTGAAACGTTCATCCTCCTCCACTGTCGCCAGCGCGTCTTCGATAGCAGCATCGATATCAGGTGAACCGAGCCACTCACATTGCTCCCAAGTGCCCTGAGACTTGGAGTGATACCGTGTTTCCAGCATCGAGCCAGCCTCATTGTAGTGGGCAGCCACATAAACGACAGAGCCGTTCGGGGTGGTCTTCACTGTCTGTGCATCGTCGATCATTAAACCAAAAGGTTTCTTAAAGATCTCGACATCGATACCGATCTCAGCCGCATTGACCTGGAACAATAGGGCCACTTTTTCCTCATCAGGTACTTCAGCGCACCAGGATAGGGTAAACGGAATATTCTCCTGGCCGGCATATGCTGACTTGGCCATTTCCTCCTTAGCTTTCTCTAAGTTGTAACTGTATTGCAAGATATCCTTGTTATGACCGGGCAGTGTCTGAGGGACCGGACCAACCGATTGGACATAGTATGGCCAGATATCGTTCACTACTACGTCATAATCCGTCACCCATGATAGTGCCTTTCTGACATGGATATCATCTGTTGGCGGGACCTTGGTATTAAACATGATCTGAAGGTTATGTGGCGCTATATAGGCCATAGTATCAACTCCTGGGATCTCACGGAGAGCAGCATACGCTTCCATTGGCAGAGTCTCAGAGGTAATTTCCAATTCTCGATTCTTCATCAGCGTACGGATAGCTACCTCGCCGGGGAAGGCAAATTCTTTGAAGAAATCAGGAGCATTTTCTTCCCAACCGGCCCAGTAGTCGTCAAACTTTTCGCCCAGCAGGGATTCTTCCATCTTCATTTCTTTGACTTCGTATGGACCGCTGCCAGCGTCGTTGGTTAGAAGCCACTTTTTACCATAGTCGCCCATATCCCCGTACATCGTTTCAGATTTGTCAATATTCTCCATGACCTGAGATTTATTGAGGATGTAAAGACGCACCAATGCAGGGACAAATGGGCCAAATGGTCTTGCCAACTTGAACTCGACCGTGTGTTCATCGATGGCCTTGACCGATTCAATGCCAGCAATAATATTGCCTTGAGCATCTTTGGTCTGCAATATGTAGGCAAAACCCTCACCGATATTGAACAAGCGCTCGGTACTGAAAACGACGTCTTCTGCGGATAGTTCGTCACCATTGTGAAACTTCACTCCTTCCCTAAGGTGAAAAGTATAAGTAAGGAAATCATCAGAGATGTCCCACTTCTCGGCCAGGTGGGGTCTTATTGACCCATCCAGGTTCGGGAATATTAGCGTGTCATATAACTGGACTATCGCCATGGTATCAGAGAAATCTGTCCCCACGGCAGGATCGATGTATGTCGGCCAGTCCTCACACCAACGCACAATACTCTCCGGATTGTGTTCTGCAGCAGAAGCTGCTGTAATTCCAATTACAGGGATAGCCAATAAGGCCATCAAAACCATCAAGTAAAGTAATAGTTTAAGATTTTTCATATTATTACCTCCTAAATAATAATAATTAATCCAAGTATCCTTTGCTTTTAACTGTAAATTAACACGGGTGAACATATTCTGTTAGCTTAAAACAACGCATCCCGATAATTAAATGTTTTTTAAGCTCAACACCTCCTTTCCAAAAAGAATAAAACCTAATTATTGCAGCATTAACCTGTTGTTGTTTCTTCCATTGGAATAATTCTATTAACCTAGCGCGTGGAAAAATAAGTTCAACTAACTTCCCTTCAAGCCGGAGCGTATTAGACAGTTTTGTCTTCCATTAGAGGGATTAAATCCAACACCAAATCTTGAAGGAAATCGGTAAAAACCTTCTCATCTTCCATTACACGGTATTGCCCCGCAACGATCCGCTCCTGTATCTCTTTAAGCCTCTTACTCTTTACCCCCTCTTTCTCAAGCAAAGCAATTAAGCGACTGGCTGCATCGATCAATCTGAAAGGGCCGTATAACCTGTTCTCATTCAAAAGATTACAAGCACTTGTGACCATATAACAGACCAATTCAAAGGCTTTGGGTTCAATAGAACTAATCATTTCCGTTATACTCCTGGAAAGACACAATATCAAAATTCCGTTTCGGAGGTTTATGCACAGATGCCGGAACACCAACAGAAATCAGAGCCTGAGGCTCAATATAGTCGGGTAACCTTAGTAACTTTTGAACGCCTCCAGGGTGAAATGAGCGAACAATACAAGTCCCCAAGCCCTCTGCATAAGCAGCCAGCATAATATTCTGCGCTGCCATGGCAGAGTCCATTAGCGAGAGGATTTCTTTGCCCAGTTTCGCACCCTTTCGTTCAGCCTCAGCGATATCCTGACAGATAACTATTACCGCAGGGGGGTTTCCCAATAGGCCAGGGCTCAGCATTTTGAGTCGTCTTATACTGACACCATCCGTAACAATGATGAAGCACCACGTCTGGGCGTTTCCACCCGAAGGAGCCCAAATACCCGCCTCTACTAATCTTCGTAACGTATCTTCAGGCACATGATCAGCCTGAAAAGACCGCACGCTCCTTCGTTCCATAATTGCTTTAAGCAAATCCATATTTGACTACCCTAAACTGTAAATTAATCACCGAAGACGGTGCTACAAAATCTAATCGCACAACACTTCAAATAGGTTGTGCATTATTCTCACTGCAGTCTCCATATCGGAGACATAAATATGTTCATCGTTGGAATGTTCCGCACGAACACCAATACCCAGGATAACGCTCTGAATTCCTTTCCCGTTCAAAATGGATGCATCTGTCCCCCCGCAGATAATTCTGGTGTCAGGGGTTAAGCCTGTCTTTTCTAACGCCTTACAAGCCGTGACCAGTACCGACGCATCTTCAGAAAGCCGAACAGACTTATACGCCAGGTTAAGCTTCACATCCGCTACAGCGCCAATAGCCTGAGCCGAAACATCGAACGCATTTTTAACAGTATTGCTATAAGCTATGCAGGTATCGTGATTCAAACTGCGGCACTCCGCCTTGATAAAAACCTTTTCCGGTACCCCATTTCGAATCAGGCCACCCTCGATGGTTCCAACATTACACGTAGTCTCGCTATCGACCCAACCCTCTTTAATAATGGAGATAGCATGGCTGGCTGCCCGTATAGCGGAAATACCCTTTTCGGGTTCCATACCTGCATGAGCTGCCCGTCCCTTGATTTCGATATCGATAATCATGTGCGAGGGGCCACCTATCACGATAGAATCCAGCTTATCTCCATCAAGGACAAATCCCATTCTGGCTTTAATCTCTGCAACATCAAGGTGCCGAGCACCCACCAGCCCAATCTCTTCCTCGCGCGTGATAGTTATTTCCAACTCCGGATGGTGTTCCGCGGTGCACACCGCTTCATACAGTTCGGCAATACCGGCTTTGTCATCCGCTCCCAAAATCGTATCTCCTTTAGAGCGAATAACACCATCAACCACGACTGGCTCAATACCCCTACCGGGTTTGACTGTATCTCCATGACAGTTAAATAAAATCGGGGATTTACCACTGCAATTTTTCGCCGGTACGCGGGTAATTAGGTTTCCAAATGCATCAAAAACACAAACTGCACCCAGGTTGTTTCGAAACAGATTCGCAAGATACTCGAGGAAAGCTTTCTCATTCCCGGATTCACTATCGATTTTCACCATTTGACAGAAGACATCGATTAATCGCTCACTCATATTTACACCTCAGGTTCAATAATATTTTAACTTAAAAGTTTCTGAATAGGTACAAAAGGATAATCAAAATCAAAGTGCTTTGGTCCCAAAACCTCCAATCCTTTGGATTGGGTCAGGTAAGGTTTGTAAGCCTGCGCTCCCAACACAGCCATGATATCTCCTTCAACTACATTGTCGTTGGTCTTGGGTTCCCCTGTTTCACGATTAACCATACAGATAAGGTCAGGACTCGTGACAAAGGGTTTGTTGTTTAGCCAGGAGATATGGTTCTCGTTCTTAAACCATACTTTGAAGGTTTGTCCGGCAAATTCTTCAATGCCCGTGAGTGTGTGGGTTCCCCAGTAATATCCGACTCGATCCTCCCACTCTTTTGCTGTGACCTTGCCTTTGAAAATGACCCATCCTTCCATAGCCTTGGCAGTTGCTGCCGGAACATCGATTCCGCGGTTCTGAGCTTCCTTAACGGTCTGCCCTAATTTCTGGCACAAAGTAAGTGTTCCCGATACAAGAACTTCTTTGCATTCTTTACCGCTCAAAAGAACGCCGGCCATACCGGTTAGACCATATGCTGCCACAGCGAGGAATTTCCCGATTCTTTCTGCCATCGGCTCATTAATAGCTGCCTTAATAATGGTGATATTACCCCATTCGTCTACACTGGTTATTGGGGCAAGAGGCTTGTTGAATAGTACGGGTGTCATCTGTGCGATCTCTGGAATGGCTCTTCCGGCGTAATCCCCATCTACACAGGGTATGGATAGACGAGCAGCCTGCACAACTGGCTCCGGGGTGTTTGAACCTCCTAGCTCACCGGGTATCACTGCACCAATCTTCTTCCCGGTATAAATTTCTAATTCTTGAATTGCAGCCATAAGGGTATTTGGATAGCGCACTTCAGTAAGCCCCATGTCTTTCATCTCAGCCAGGCCTGCGGATGTTTTTGGCGCAATAGATCCCATAAGAAACGGACATACCACCCAGACATCATCAGGTATCTGTTTGGCATCTGTCCAGCCTATTCTAAGCCCTTCATCCAATGCTCTCGTCAGCTTATCAAGGCCTCGAGCTGAGCTACCGCCGCCGCCGGTGCCCATAATAGTACAGCCCCGCACAAAGTCTTCACATTCCTGTCTTGTCCTCAGTTCATGAGTTAACATTTCAATCACATCCTTTTTAAAAGCGTCTAGGGTTTTCGTTGATCTGAAGGCATAACATGATTATTGAAGAAGAAAAAGGAGGACTACTCAAATGTCTCTAAACTTTGGTAAAGCAACACTGATAGCTTTCTATGTAGAGATTTGCATCCTAGTAACCAACAACCCTTCCTCCACAAGATCTTGAAAGAAATATTTGGTAACATGCCAAAAAGCCGACATTTCTTCGAATTGCATCCTACTACATTGTCTGTTTTTTAATTATGCATTTTTTTTCACATTTTGTCAATATAGCGATAAGAGTATTAATAATATATAATATTTTTTCTTCTAACTACCCCACTAAAATTTACACTAACATAAGAGTAACTGACTGGAAAGGCTCTTTTGTAATTTTTTGTTTCTACGGCCCATTATTTATAAGCTTGTTAGTATTTCTCATATAATGTAAATTTGCTGCCATCTAAAACCCTTTATTTACAAGGCTTTTAGACACCCTTCAGGAATGCCCTTTTAACGCACGTAGAGTGCCTTTTAAAGGGCCTTAATTTTGGAAAAATCGGTAATTACGACCCCCATTTTAG
>Ga0209977_10000992_pt1 | contig 12001 bp, 19 predicted proteins | sample SumtaG_2_FD_183113 | JGI IMG/M metagenome (GOLD analysis project Ga0209977, IMG submission 183113) | Deep subsurface microbial communities from Indian Ocean to uncover new lineages of life (NeLLi) - Sumatra_00607 metaG (SPAdes) (version 2) | ecosystem: Environmental > Aquatic > Marine > Oceanic... | reverse complement strand
GGCCGTTGCTCCCTGGTCCACTGCGTTCCGTATAAGAAACGCCCGGTAGATCGGTTCAGTAACACATGCCAGGTTCGAACCTGCAGATACAGATATTTTCTCATGGTGTATTGCCTCCTGCAGATCCTCCGGCCAGTCTGCTATGGCTATCATCGAATGCACCCAATTCTCACTTCGATGGAATCCCGCTGCGAGCTCAGCAACTGTCATACTTTCTTTACGCAAACAATCCTTTAGCGCACAGGCTAGCTCAATGGGGCTAAGGTCTTTACGGAAAAAGTTTTCTGCGAACACTATTTCAGCATCCACTTTTTTCTCAGACGTTCGCACAAAACATGGTACGTTAGTAAGTCCGGCCATCCGGGCAGCAACAAGTCGCCGATGACCAGTGAGAAGCAGTAACACCCCACTATTGTCAGCAACCACCAGAGGGTTAATGATACCAATACTTTTAATGCTTTCAGCCAGGTCAAGAGTGTCCTGATCCTCCGAACCGATTCTCTGTGCATAGTCACCCACCTGTATCTTTTCTATCTGGACTTCCTTCACTTGCTCCATCTTGGGATCCTTCCGGGTTAAACTTTGAGAATTTGAACGTTCCCTCCGACTGGTTCCATGTAAATACCACATGCGAACCCGCCTTTATTTCTAACACTATACAGACGACCGAAGGCACTACGATCACAAGTGAATTGTGTTGCTTGAAGACTTTTGCTATGTAATAACTTTCAGTCATAAGGGTATTGATTATCAAGGGGGGGGCGTATCCTGTCCACAGTAATCTCAAAATATTTCTCCTGCAGGAGTGTCAAGTTAATTCCTTGGAGATTTTAGGTAAACCCTTTATTGGGAACGACTGTTACCCAGTTGTCAAGTAGCACTTATAATATTTTCGTGCTACTGCTAACAAACCACAAATGCGCTAAACCCTGTAGTCAAGCGCATTTATGCGTTTAAAGTTAATTTTAAAGCTCATAACTACCTGTGCCAGTAAGCTGTTGTAAGTCGTCTTGACCACCGGCGAAAAGATTTTACTTGACAAAACCCGATTGTATGTAAAATAATGCGTCAATCCCTGCCCGCCAAAACGAAGGTATGTGAGCATCAAATATCCATCGTAATTAAAGAAACTCCGCTATGCCCAGTTATAAACTGGTTTCCTCACCACGTAGTGGTAGGAGTTCCGTGTAACCCCTCCTGGTCCGGAGAATACGCACACACGAACGGAAGATAACCACAATCAATCGAGAGAGAGTGTGTGTGTTTTTGAATTCGGAAACGATTTTTTGCATTTTTTCCGCAGGCCTTCAGCACGCCCGATCGGTTTGTGCCGGCATTCGATTTGATTTGTATCAAACAACCGGCTCGATGGCCATCACGAGTATGCCGAATTCATCGAACTCCTCGATGAGGTCCTCGTCTATTACGTTGCAGACTATCACAGGAATTATCCGGCCAGTTAACTCATATTCGAGAGCAAAGAGCCGGGCGTAGGTCAAGGCCTGGCCTACGGCCAGCATCGATGCGTATGGCTTGACTTCCACAACCCAGAAGTCACCATCGACCAGGCAAACCACGTCTATGCGTTTCCGTGTTAGTCCGAGTGCGATCCTCCGCTCCATGTCAGAAGCATCAGGCTGTAACTGGACCGGCTGTCCAACCCTGAGGTCATACCATAGCTCCTCGATCCTGTGTGCTTCTTTTTTCAAGTATGCTGTCCAAACCGCATTGTCTTCAGCCAGGAAGTGCGGATAGTGCGGCCTCAATAGTGGCTTCCACCCGTGTTCAAGTACTCTCAATTGAGGCATAATCTCTGCGCTTCCAAAAACCCGGGGGCCTGGCGATTCGCAACACCCCCGTTTTTTCTTAACTTCGGATCCCGGATATGTACGGGCCGGCGGGGCCCGTCACATACTTTACCAGCTCAGCACGCGTGGCCGGCGTCACCATCCTTCGTTCTTGCTTCGCTCTCGACTGCAGCTGCGGTGTCCTCAGGATCTCCGAAAACCTTGGCGAACATTCGCATCAACTGGATCACAATGTTGAGTACCTTGAAGAAATCTTTACCGAACTTCATATTGACCATCCTTTCCGGCCTGAAAACAGGCCACTAAATCGTCCACGTGGACGGTATTGGTATCAACACGATTCGTTCGTCCCTTACAGAGCAAGTGACACTTCGATGTCACCTCATTCAACCATTATATGCCCGGGCCAAACGATATCGCCTGGTGGAACTCCGTATTTTGCCGACAGAAACGTCAGCACATTACCACGATTCACGTCTATGTCAACCCCCATGCTTAGCCTCTCTTGTCGCTCAGAGCCATCGACAGAGACCACCAGGTCCACGTGGCGATGTCCGAGGTCGCTGTATTGAACGATCCCCTTGAGCTCAATCATTCTCACGATCCTCCGATGAGAGTATATACCAACCGATAGTGAACGTTCGGAGTTCGCCCGTTGTCTTCGAAGTAAACAATCTCAACTTTCGACTCGAATGTCACCCCGTAACTAATGCCTACCGAATAGATGTAGTCTGAATTGTTGTAGGTGTTTATCGTTACCGGCCATGAGCGAGGGTTCCTGATCCCGTAATCAATCATCCTCAGGAAACTTATATCGCTCAGGGTCACATCGTCCGTCTTTAAGCGAACCTGTGCATTCGCCTGGCTGTTGGCGGCGTCGAGCCAAACCACCCCTCCGTATATCATGCCTTTGCCATCTATGGCAAACAATGACTTCTCATCGTTTGCAATTACCTCCGTCTGTCCCGTCTCCAGGAGTGCACCTCCAAAATTTGGCCTAACAGTCATTTGAGCCAAAGCCTGGAAAGCCACGTCCATACCACGGTAATAATCAGGCAGCCCACTCACCATCTACGCGTCCTCCAACCATCCATCGATGATTCCACGAGCTAGCACGTTGTCGTGGGACGATGCTATCACAATGATGTCAGTTGGATCCGCCTCTATTGCCGGAACAAATTGCCGAGGTCCTGACTGTTGACCGGCGATAGTGTAGTAATGGACCATCAGTGTTGACTTCAAGGTGTGCGATGCATCCTCTACGAACATCCAACAACGTCCAGTAGCGTCCGCTGTTTCTCGACTTGTCATGTAACAGCTAGCAATGTACATCTTCTTATCGCCAGCCACCGTGTAAATATTTGCCTGTCCGTCACCCTCTTGAAGCATTGTTTTGTTGATTCTTTCTGAATCCGCCGCAGGCCATATTCCCTTGACCCCTGCGTATTGTGTCACCATCTGAGGGATCATTCCGTCAGGTGTGTTAGTACACTTCAATTCTGCCGAATCTGGTTGAACTACCGTAAATAGTGCATCTTCATGTGGATATACAGTGACATTCATGAGTGATGGGTCCGCACAGAACACCATTCGCCAAGTAGTCTGATCGAACTCAATCCCCATTTATCTGGTCCTCCCGTCTTTCAGCATCCACTTGAAAGGTGTTTGTGGCATCTGCTGTAACTGCAGGGCAGCACGCTCATCTTTTGCCTTCAACATTCTCCCCCGCATCTTGACAAAATCCTCGGGAGCTCGGGAAGGCATAAACCTTGCCAGAAAAACATCACTGGAAACCAGTCCGATGCGAACAGATACGAAATGCGGGTGTTTGTCGTCTTCGTTGAAGGTGTAACATTGAAACTCAAAGGGTGCCGCTTCTTTTAGGTACATGTCGTCAAAATCTATGAGCTGGTCCTCTCCCGTAAAGAACTTCCCCACGGTCGACGGCCAAACCTGGTACAGACCGTCAAACACAGCCACTCCCATCAGTCCAGCCGAACCTGCAGGAAAATAGAATTCTACCTTAAATACCAGTCCCGACGTGACATGCATCGTAGTCTTCTTGAGACTGGTTTTATAAGTATTAATTTTAGTCGTGATGTTAGCAATGTATATCATCTCATTCAGTATAATACGTTACTTCTTAACCCTCGCAGGCGGTCGGCTCCCTCGATGGGCCGAAACCCGCAACGGCTTCTAGCCGCCGACTCCACCGCCGGCACCGCACCGTAAACATCGAATATCTTAAAGTAAGGAAAGCCGCCGAACCTAATGAAATCATTAACATTTTCAGTATTTATAACCTCTACCTTTAGATACCGCCCTTCCTTAGATGTTACATTCACCTCCTGCCAGACATCGGTATCCTGGAAGGTGCCAATGCCTGTAGCTACTGCCACACCCCAATCGGCCTTGTTATCTGAGACATAAACATTAACATCAATCGGGTCATTGGCTGTTAATGAACGGCCCCTTACCTTCTCAATCGTTTTTTTCTCACCCAAATCCAGAATAAACCAGTGTGTCTCTTTTACCTCGTGATTCCAATAGTCCGTGCCGTCCAAGGCTTTCGCTAACGTATTTCCTCCTGTCTCTCCGCAAAGACTGTCTATGAGAGAGCTGTCTATACCCAGCCAATCAGCCATATGATCTTACCTAGCCAGCTGCATAAACTGTATTACTACCTCCTCACCGTTGGTGGTAAAGTCCACGTATATCCCTTTAGAGAAATAAAAAGGTGCTGCAAATAACCGGAAATCCGCCGAATAGCTGCCTGCGACTAAGCGCATTATAACCTTACCCGCCGTACTTTGACCGTCGTAAACCGTATAGACATTACTCGTTTGAGCAATCCCTATCCCACAAATCGAATGAACCAGACAGGGTTTCTCCGAGACCACACCGCTTGCCGTAGGCCTCTCAATACTTATGAGCCGAGCTTCGTCCATTTCTAACCTTAATAACTTCTAAGCTGCTGCACTATGAGCTCAACCGTTCCAACAGCGCTGCCTCCTGCAGTGAGGTCTAACTTTGCACTGCCAACGCTCGGGGCATTGAACCAATCTTCGATATCATCCTGTTTTCCCATCGGTATAAAGAACGCGCCATGCGGGGCTTTGCCTCTAACAATTATATCGCCTTCAGTTGCTGCCGAACAGTCTGCAGTAAACGTTCCTCCATAAGAAGCCAATCCCATGTAACCGCTGTCCGTTCCAAGAATCGGTGCCCACACAAGCTTTGTGTCAAATGTTGGCGTGCAGTAACATGTAAAAGCCGTGTCGGAGTTTGACAAACGTATGGTCTCCAGGAAGTATGGGTTTACCTCATCTGCATAAGTCCGCAAAAGGTCACTAAGCCTAAGGTCATTTATGATCACCTTCTTTTGCTCATCAGTGTAGAGCTTGACCTTATTGACGTTCTGCCACGGCTGCAATCCTGTGTACAAAGTCTTAATCCCAATCTTTCGAATCGGAAGATCGGTCGGAATATCAATGTACTTGTGCCCGGTTGCAACCAGGGTGTATGTGAAGAACTCTTTATTTACCAGGAACCCTCGAGGACTTACCGTCTTCTCGTCAAAGACGTGTGCAAGTACCGATAGCTCACCGGCGTCGGGTGCCGAGCCTCCTGAAGCCTTATTGTGCGTAATCTTCAACTGGAGGTTCTTGAACTGGTTGGGGTCCAAAGCAAGCTGCTCATCCCAAAGTTGCCGGCCAAACCTTAACTCCATTGCAATAATCGAATAGTTATCATCTATGAAGTTTCGCCCTGAATATTTCAGCTTACCATCTTCACTTATGTTTATTGCCTCGAGCTCCAACCCGCTCACAGCAGCCAAGACATCCGAGCCGTCCACCAACTCAATCTTTGAGACCATCTTTGCCGGACTGGCCGTAGGCGTCGAGCCGTTATTTAGCCCGCGAAACTGTATGGAAAAAGCAGAAATAATCTCAGAGAGGCTGATGTCAACTGTCTTTGTTCCCGCTGTCGTTGCGGTCTCTCGATCTAGTAAAGTCGCTAATCTGTAATTCATAATAAACCGTCACTTCCTTTACGCGGCGCCCATGAGCGACTCTTTTTTGGCAATCAAGGCATCGACAATCGCCTTGACCCTTGCCAGGTTCCGGGGGTCCCTTCTCGCATATCTCGGCGGAAGCACGCATGCAGCAATCGCTGCCTGATATGGTGCGAATCCTGCAGCATAGTCACCCTCTGCCTCTTGTACGCCTGGCCCCCAGTTTCGGACGCCATTTATTGAAGCCTTCCTCATCCATTTATCGTCACCTGCTTTCTTGACTCCTTTGCTGAAAGCCTTTCTCTGGATCGACTTGGCCAAACCATCCTCGTATGCCTTCTCGGCGTTGGCTGTTGCCTGTACCCAGGAAGTTTTCGGAGATGCAATTCCGGCGGCGTAATCATCAGCCCTCATGGGCGTAACGAGAGCCCACTTCTTTGCTATCCAGTCTATGGATCTTATAAACGCCATGGTTTTTACCTCCCAATAGCTTTGTCAGTTTTTGCCCGGGCACTCTACTCTCCTTTCGCACCCGACTCTAACCCGCACACGCGGGAACCATCAAACTGCTTTTGCACTTCCTTCTCAAATGCACAATGTCTTGTTATACCTACCAAACCTCGAGGAGGTCAAGGTAAATCTTTAAGTATTTATACGTAGTTACATTAGTGTAAAGCGAAGTTCTGCCGGCGCGCACCAGGCTCGTGATATCATGATGCGAATCTTTGTTTTTAGCTTAATATCAAAGTGTCACTATGTAGTGACTCCGTAGGTCCGCTCGGATCGCTGAGTTTGTAAAGCGAAGTGATTTAATCAGGGTAAGGGTACCACGAATTCATTATCGCCTACCCTGGTCGCAAATCCGAGGTATTTTGCTGTTGTTGTAAGTTCGTCCCCGGTCAGAGTGTTTCGTATCACAATCTTGTCTTCAGCACCGGCCACGTCCACCGGTGCCTTGACCAATTCGACAACCTGGAACGTCTGTTGTGCTTCTTCGTCCACGAGCTCATAGACCGGCTCGTAACCAACCCAAACATCGACGACCTCCGTGTAGTAAACTTTTTTCGTCTCGTAATGTCCCTTCATGCCAGTCGTCCAGGTTAGATGTTGATCCGGTACCCAGACTTTTACCATCTTATCAACCGGCTCAACCCAAAATGCTTTCTTGCCCCAACCTGCAGGTATCGTCACTAGTTTGTCGACCCACGTGGTATCGACCCAGACTACCTTGGTCCGCCAAACACCATCGACCCAGACCTTGGTCTTTTTCACGCCTGCCGGCACGAGTGTCACTATCTTTTCTGTCGTCGCCGGAATCCATGTCTCGATATCTTCATAATCGCCAGCGATCCAAACCCTTTGGTCCTTGTAGCCGGCTTCTATTTTGAACTGGTATGGCTTCCACATTCCTTCCAAACCTCTTGCTGGATGTGGTTCCTGCCAATAGAATCGAGTGACATAGTATGCCGGCACGTAAATATTCTGAATCTCGTAATGTCCGGCCACGTATTCCGTGTTTGTCTCGAAATAACCAGGCACATCTTTGTACGTCGTCTCGTAGTAGGCAGCGAACGGAGTTTCTTTAATCTCGTAGTGACCTGCAACGTACACAGTTTGTCGCTCGTATCTTCCCGGGACCTTAACGGTCTGCCATTCTGTATATGCCGGCAGCCAGGTCCTGCGATCCTCCCAATAGCCTGCAATCACAAGAGGTCGCAAATCGTAAAAGCCTGGTATGTATTTTGCCCACTTTTTCAACGTTGACGGCACCCAGACTTGCTCCATCTTAAAGTTAGTGACCAGTTTTTTCTCATACACATCCCGATACATTAAAGCCCGGACTTCACCGCCAAGCTCCATGTAGAAGCCTATCAGCGTCCCGTCGATTGTCTGATACAGCTGCATGCCTGTTATTTTCGCAAAACAAAAACCAACTGTCAAAGTCTTCTAATCAGAAAAACTATACTATGCACCAGGGCGAACAACCGCAGATGGCAAGATCGACAGTCATCGATGTCATCGATGAAAGCAACCAACGCCGACGTCGAAAACCGACGGCCGTCAAATAGTTGACTTCCAATTTCAAGCCCGACAAATACTCACCTTGCCGTCCAAAGGCCGTCAAGGTTCGCCAGCCGGTGGCTCAAAGAGCCACCTCGAGAACTACCCTCGAGCGCATCCTCGGCGCCCGGAGGCCGCCGAGGATTCCCTACCACACGTCCCAGCGCAAAAAGGCTTGCGCCCAATCGAACGAATAGCGATTCCCTATAAATCTTTCTTCTTATTACTTGGCTTCGATGGCTCGCGCCTAGCGCTTACCACTTCGCAGCCCGCCGAAAAGCCCGTCTCCTCGCATCCTGCTCGTCGTCGGTCTTTTCGGCCCGGCGGGCCTGCTACGCCTCCCCGGCCGGAAAAGACATCCGGCCGGGGCCGGTCGCTCGCCCTCCATGGCTCGCTCCCTGGCTCCGCTGGTGGCCGGCCCGCCGGCACGGAGGCCTTACCGGGCCGGTAATAGTTCTTTTGCCTTAATATTGCAGCCATTCGGCAAAAGAACTTACTTGAATCGTTCTCGTTTCAGGCTTTCAGCCTTCCACTTTTTATAGGCTAGCGCCTTACTCGCGTTTCTTCTCTGAAACGCTACTATCAATTTATCGGAATTCACTACGTTCATACCTGTTTTCTTGCCTCACTGGTGTTCGGTTGGTATTGCTTGCCTCAGCTATCCGGCAAAATCAGCAAGCTGATTTTACTCGCTACGCTCGAATTGAAGGTTCGGAAGTTCAACACGGAGCTAATCAGTATGCGTAGAAGCCTGCCAGTGTGTTGAACCGATTACGTGCGGGCAATTGCATAGACACGACAAAGTCGTGGCTGTTTACGGGTCCTGCACGAATCGCCGAACCTTAAAGTGCCGGATAGCTGAGGCAAGCAATACCAAGAGGAGTTCACAAGGTTCACAGTGTTCCATCACTCCGACCGCCTTCGGCAGGTCTCCGTCCGGGGCTCCGCTAAAGACCTTGGCTACTGCACTCCGCTGCGCTGCGCACATCGCCAACGCTGCGCCCCGGAGGATCCGCCGCGGCCTCTGTGAATCGCCGGGCCCAGGGAAATCTCGTAATACAGCCCCAGTACCACTTAGGCGTTGCGCCAGAGCCGCGCCAGTGCCCGAAAGGCCTCCGCTCAGGGGTAAATACGCTCACTTTACGCTCCCGGGGCTTCTACGGTTCCGCCACCAGCTGGTGAATGGTGTATCAGCCCTACTTATTTAGAAAGAATCGACACTTTTGGAAGAAATTTCGCTTTCTAATCAGAATGCGAATAGATCTGCGCCGCCGGCGTAACACGCAGGGCAAAAACTTCGTTAAAATTATTTCGCTTTTTGTGTTGACAGGACTTCGCTTTAGACGATAATTGTGATTATGAAACTTCGCCAGAGCCAAAGCGTATTCAGGAATCGTCGACGCCTTAAAAAAAGTGTCACCCTATCCCTAGACGTAAAGTACTTTTTTGGGCCTGCGATTTCTTTCCCAACGGATGGTGGTGTTTACGTCCGTACGGCCGTAGCCGGTTTGCCGGTGGATCTGACTCCTGATAACCTGCAGTCCATGCCGGCTACGGTTTTTTTTCCTGATGTTGGCTTTACCCCTGGCGGCCTGCGATCATTTCAACAACTGCACCACGTCATTGTTGATCTGGCAGGCCGCTTATTTTCTAAATGTCACTATGTAAAGGAGTACGTTATGACAATCACAAATCACACACGGCGCATCGGGGAACTTGCCGCGCAAGTGCTCAAGCACGTGGACGATCGTGAATATGTGGAAGCACACGAAGACCTGGATTATATCGAAACCCGGGTCCGCCTGGCACACCGGCACATCGACCATCTTCAAAACGTAACCGATTTTTGTGCCAGGCCTGCAGGGGGATCGTAACGAATGAATATTGAAGAGTACTATCACATCGCTAAGAATTCGCTAGACCAAGGAATGATAAAACTCAACACTGATCAGGATGATGCTGCCATTGACTGTTTTGTGACAGCCGGCTCTGCAGTCAGAGAGATTTTGGACCACGCCTGGCGTCTCAAATGCAAAGCAGCTTTAGCAGCTAAGCCTCCAGGAGGATCGTAAATTATGAAACTCTCTGACAATACAGGCCGTATCTCTGATCTTGCCGGGCAAGTCCGTGTATTTGCTGAGAAAAAAGCTTACTTGGAAGCATACAAGGCTCTCGATGAAATTGTACTTCAAGTATGTCACGCTCACAGTCAGCTTGATGATCTAATGCGTAATGACGATTATAGCGCAATACTCAAAAAGGGTCCATAGCCCATGGAAATCAAAGACCTCAAAGACAGCACAAACTATTTTCTCAAAATGGCTCAGGAAAAGCTCGATGATGAAAATTACAAAGACGCTCTGATGTTTGCCAGAAAAGCCTGTGATGAAAGCAGCAAGTACTACCAGCACATCTGGCGCCGGTTACGCAACGCTGCACTTGAGGCCCAGCCTCCAGGGGAGAATGTCAGATGAGAAATTCAGAGTATCTTTATAGAATGACAAAACTAGCCCATGAGCTCGAGCGCGCCGCCTCAGCTGAGCCTTATGACCCTGTGGCCCACGGCGATATCGTTACTAGTATTAACGACTTGAATCTTCAATGGTCTAAAAGCCTTGCTGAACGTCGCCGGATTAAAAACATACTGTGCTGCGCAGCTATCGTCTTTGTGCTTTACCTGTTGTATGTGCTTTTGTCTGAACTGTTTATTTGAGGTCCTAAACCATGAACGCAAAACCACCATGGGAGAATCCATAATGCAAACAAACCGTCACCCTGATACGTTACCGCCGACACCAACACACTACCAGCCCCACGTGGCAAGGAACATACGCCGGCGTCGCCGGCCATGGGCCGCTCTGATGTCCGTCATTATTTTGCTTATCGTGTTAGTCTATATCGTTTTTGAAGTGCTATACTTTTTGCACTACCGAGGTACGCAATGAAAAGACGCCGGCACTGTTCTCTGATAAAACTGATCTGTTTTCTTGCCGGCATCCTGGCCTTGTATGTTTTCCTCATATTGTTCTTGACATAATTTTGAGGTCCTTAACCATGAACGCAAAACCACCGAAGACCCTGGACACTGATCAGCAGCTATTTTTGCTCACGTGTCTACGTCGTGAAAACGCCCCTTCGAAGACGGCCCGTAAGGGAATCCGCAATCACCTAATGGGCTGTCTTATGCTCGATGCCGGCCTGCGTGTTGGCGAGGTAGTAAAGCTCAGATATTCTCACCTTTATTTTAACCTTGCCCCTGTGAAATCTCTTGTCCTCACATCGTCCATCACCAAGAATCATAAGGAACGGACAGTACCCGTATCCGTCCGCCTGGCGGAGGCACTGAGCTCTTTTTACACCAGCTGGTTGTTGACCGATCTTAATCGTGACCAGGCTTTTGTTTTTTACGTTACGGACAATACCCATCCACTCACTACCCGCCAGGTAGAGAACGTAATCAAAACGGCCGGGCAGTTAGCCTTTGGCCGGCCAATCAATCCTCACATGCTACGTCACACCTTCGCCAGCAAACTTATGAGAGTCACGGACATGCGGACCGTGCAAGTACTTCTAGGCCACAGTTATATGTCCAGCACACAGATCTACACCCATCCCAACGAGGATGATAAGAAAAAAGCTATCGCAGATCTAGAGCATGAAGTTACCGGACTGGGTAAGGACCTGGAGGACCTTGCAGGTTTGGATAGTTGATGAAAATAATCCTCATGCCGGCGGCACAGGTGTCGCTGGCTGTTCTACTACACTGCTTCCCGCTACTCTAAGCAACTGAATACACGGACCGCATACCGGGACATGCGACATCATGTTCGCCGGAAACAACTGTGAGCAGCACAGGCACGGCGCCTGTGGCGTCAAGGGCTCTCGTGGAGTGCCCTGAGGCACCGGCTCAGCAGTAATCGCCTCCTCCGGGGGCTGCATCTGATTAAAGGCTTGCAGCCAGGCTGCCGTCGTCCTGGCTGTTGCCCCTTGTTCCACTGCGTTCCGTATAAGAAACGCCCGGTAGATCGGTTCAGTAACACATGCCAGGTTCGAACCTGCAGATACAGATATTTTCTCATGGTGTATTGCCTCCTGCAGATCCTCCGGCCAGTCACCC
>Ga0209977_10000991_pt1 | contig 12003 bp, 10 predicted proteins | sample SumtaG_2_FD_183113 | JGI IMG/M metagenome (GOLD analysis project Ga0209977, IMG submission 183113) | Deep subsurface microbial communities from Indian Ocean to uncover new lineages of life (NeLLi) - Sumatra_00607 metaG (SPAdes) (version 2) | ecosystem: Environmental > Aquatic > Marine > Oceanic... | reverse complement strand
CGTGAGGGAGGCGATGACCTCTCCCTTAAGGATCTCGAAGACCGGCCCCTTCGGGTCGACCTTGGCTGTAGCCCTTCCGTCGAACCAGCTGATGGCTCCGCAGTTGGCGTACCTCTGGGGGGTGATGACGCAGAGGTGGGTGGGGGCGAAGCTCTGGCAGAGGCTGCAGCCGTAGAAGACATCCACATCGTCGTCGTGCATCCCTCTAGCCCTGGCATCTCGTGCCTCGTAGATCTCCAGCGCCTTCTCGTACCACTCCTTCACGGGTTCGGCGTCGGTCATGAATGTGATCTGTATCTTTTCGACGAAGGACATCTCCGTCTTGTAGAGGCGGCTCAGGACCGTACCCATGTGTTTGAAGCTGTTGAAGCCCTTCTTGTAGGACTTTTTGCTCAGCCTCATCTGGATGTCGTAGCGCTGGTTGAGGTGCATGAAGCCCTCTATGAAGTTGCAGTACTCGTGCAGCCGCCTCTCGATGACGCCCTCGAGGTCTTTCTCTATCTCCGCTCCGGCGACCTCGATGAGGAGGCCGAAGGGCGTGTTCTTACCCTCTTCCAGCTCCGAGAGGTCCTTTCCGATGACAGTGATCTTGCCGTCCTCTATCTCGTTCATACCCCTGACCTGGACCAGCTCGAACTTGTATTTCTCACGGGGGCCGCCCAGCTCCACCTGCATGTCCCGGCCCCTGATCCTCTCGCCCTCGTAGATGATACCTACATCCACGGGGATATCCTCAAACATCGACATTACGACTTTTCCTCCTCTAGTATTGATAATATTTCATCTAAAGCTTCTTCCCATTTGCCTTCGGGCATCATGCCCAGGGACCAGCTCGCGTTGGGCTGGTAGCTCTTCTCCAAGCTGACGGTCCTGAGGCCCGGGGCGAAGTTCTTGAGCCCGGAGAGGACGAGCCACTCCAAGTAGTACGGGAACCCTGTGAAGACCACCAGGTCGTAGTGTCCCCCTCCGTCCAGGCCTTTCCAATTGGGATCCCGGAGGCGGTCCCCTAGGTTCATAAGCTGCATGCTGTAGACGTTCTCCGCCTTCCTGCTCATGAACTCTCCCAGCATATGCCCCGTAGCCACCACGGATATGTTACCGTTCTCGGCCATACGGATGGCCGAGTCAACGAGATCGCCATCCTTGGTCTTCATCTTGCCTCCGTTCGACCCAATGACTAGGAGTGCACGCTTCGCTCTCTTTATCATCGCCCCTGCCACACTTGGCTTAGGGAAGAGATTGGCTTTCTTTGGACCCGGTATCTCTGCTGTCTGTCCCAGGGTCATCTTCGCTGACATCATACTCGCCTCTTTATCATCCTATCTAACATCGTCGGGTCTGGCATGGCTATCTTGTCCGCCTCCCATTCCCTCTCCTCCAAGTATTTGATGATCTCGGTCTTCATGGTGAAGGGAATGTCCTGCTCCGTTCTGACGAAAAGGTGGAGGTCGTCGGGCATCGAGCCGTAGTGGCGTTTGTGCAGGTCGATGTAGTGACTAAGCTTCACCGCTCGCCCTTTTGTGGTGTCATTGGGACGCATAACGAGCTTTGCGATCATCACCATCGCCTCCTCCACGGTCTCGGCGGCGTAGAACAGGTGCTCGGGCACGGGACCGATGTAGACCTTCTCGCCCGTCCGGGCGTCGTGGACCTTCCAGTCCTCCTCGTTCTCCTTCCTGCCCAGGAGCATCCTCCTGTACTTGGCGCCGTGGGGGCCGACGACCACCGGGATCCCCAGCCTCCAGCAGCCGGCGGCTATTGCGGCGGCCTTTTGGGACATAGCGCCCCAGGCGAGTCCCACAGCCCCTACTCGGTTGTAGATATAGTCGGCGATCTCCTCGTAGTTGCCCCTGAGGGGGCGCTTTGCGAAGATGTTCGCGATCTTGATCGCGGCTCCGGTGATATGGCAGTTCGAGACACAGCTCCCGACATTCACGAGGCTGCCCGCGTCGAAGGTCCCGGGGTACTTCTCGTAGAGGTTGATGCCATCCTCATCCTTGGTCATCGCGATGTTCATCGCGGAGCATCCGGAGGCGACGGTGATGAACCGCCTCTTGATGAACTCCTCGGTGATCCTGGCGACGTCGTTGGTCCCGGCGGGGTAGTTGGCGCAACCTACCAATGCGAGGATACCAGGGATCTCCCCGAAGACGATGGCCCGGCCCACAGCCCGGATCTCGACGTCCTGGATGGCTCCCCTGCCTACCCTGATGGAAAACTTCTCGTTGAGGATCGTCTCCTCGGCCCCTACGTTGATGAATGAGATGATTGGGAAGTCCTCGGGGCACGCGCTCTCGCATCTGGCGCATCCGACGCAGTACATATACAGGTCCTCCAGAGGCTCGAAGACTCCGTCTGCGGCGGCTTCAACCGAGTCCATGATGGAGAGGTTATTGGGGCACGCTCTGTCGCACTCTGAGCAGGTCCTGCACCTCTTCGCCATCTCTGTCACCTTCGGCCTGTCGAGCTTGGTCGTGACCACCCTCTTAGGCTTGATCCCCATGGCTGTCTTCACCGCCACCTCCCCCACCTTTCGAGGGTTCAGGATGAGGGCTCCCGGAGCGCCTTCCTCTACGAGGGTCGCCACGATCTTCGCGGGGTCCTCGTCTGTCATGTCCGGCAGGCCCTGGCAGCTCTTCATGGTTGTCGCGATGACAGGCGCACCGATCTTCTGGGCCTCGGCCAAGATGTCGGTCCTGAGGCATTGAGCATCGATAACGATCAGATCGGGGATCCCAGATCTGATGAAGCGGAGCTGCCAAGACATTGGGCCGATGATCTTGGCCCGCTTGTTGTAGCGTGTCATGTCGTGGGCGGTGCAGCAGATGCCGCCTATCTCGACATCCCCAAAGAGGTCGTGGTCCATGAGGTAGTCGATGATGTCGATGCTGGGAAGCACGTTGTGGCCGATGCAGAGTATGACCGGCTTAGACGTGTCGATGGAGCTGAAACCGATGTCGGCGAGGGGTGTGTCTGGGTCCCCCTTTGGGAGGCCAAGAGTCGCGATCTGTTCGATGTCCGCGACCTCTAGGGAAACGTGGTCCAGCATCCCCGCGTGGAACACCTTCGACTCGAAGTCGATGGGGTCTCCCTCCTGCCCAGTGTGGGCCACCGCTATTAACTCTACCAGCTGAGACTCGACGTAGTCTAGGACTTCCTCTAGATCCTTCAGGGTCTTGGGCCTCAGGCCGCAAACCAATCGTATGTGGGGTGCCTCGACGTTGGTGTTCAATGCGACATCTAGAGGGGCGTCTCTACCGTACTCTTCGAGGAGGTGCTCCAGCATGTGCCTGGCATGGGCTGCATGGGTAGAGGCACCGATGCAGGCTGCGATCAGGACCATCCTTGACTGCTGCCCGGCCATGGTTATGCCACAGGCCCCCTTCTTGTCCCCCGTCAGGTCACACTTGCCGTAGGTGCAGAGACAACAGAGGTCACAGAAGGGCATGTAGAAGGGCTTGTACCGTTCTAGAAGTTTCCTGTCCCAGCTCCTGAACGCGCCTACGCCTGGGAAAGGCGAAGGGCCCATGGGCTCCTCCCAATCATCGTCGTAGATCCTCCCCACTTGAATCTCGAGGCCCTTGAATATGCCCAAGGGGGAGGAAACCTCGTCGATCTTAAGCTTCAAATCCCTTTTTGGCAATGATACACTTCCGTTAACGGATCCTTAGTTTCCTCATTTCATTCATTAAAAAGCTTATTGCGCGATTTTAGGAGCTTTTTTCACTAATATTCTCAATCCTGGAAAACCCTTAAATGCGCTTCTCAGCATGTTATGTGATCCTTTGGAGTTTACAAAATGGGAAAGAAACGTCCCGCTTACAGCAACCTTATGAAAGAGATAGAAGCTGGCAGGTTCGTCCTGACTGGGGAGCTGGAGCCAGAAAAGACAACGGGCCTAGAGGAGGTCTTGGCCAGCGCCCGGGCCATGAAGCCCTACGTCGTGGCCGCAAACGTGACGGACAACCCACTCGCCATGGCCTTCATGAACTCTCTCGTCCCCTCGTACATTGTGCAGAGGGACGTCGGGCTGGAGACCGTCTACCAGATGGTCATCAGGGACAGGAACAGGCTCGCCCTCACCTCGGACGTGTTGGCCGCCGCCCACCTGGGAATAAAGAACATCCTGGCCATCTCAGGGGACCACACGGTCCTCGGGGATAACAAAGGGGGCCTACCGGTCTACGACCTGGACTCGGCCCAGTTCGTCTACCTCCTCCACAAGATGATAGACGAGGGGACCGATCTGGAGGGGAACGAGATCCACGGCGAGGTCCCCATCAACGTCGCTATCGCGGCCAACCCCAACGCCAACCCCCTGGAACCCGAGATACTGAAGGTCGGGCGGAAGGTGAAACTGGGCACCGACTTCATCCAGACCCAGACGATGTTCGACATCGACCTGACCAAGGAGTTCCTGAAGGAGACGGAGAAGTTCAACTGCCCCACTCTGGTGGGCGTCTTCCCCCTCAAGTCCTTCGGAATAGCCGACTTCTTCGACAAGTACATCCCCGGCGTCAGCGTCCCCAAAGACCTCCTGGACTCCCTGAGGAAGTGTAAGGAAGAGCCGGACAAGGAGAAGAGGAAGCCCCTCTACGACGAGGTGAACATGGAGTTCTTCGCCCCCTTCATCAAGGAGATCAGGAAAACCACGAAAGCAGCGGGGGTCCACGTGATGGCCGTCCTTTACGAGCGGATTCTCGAGCCCCTGCTCGCGGAGACCATGTGAGGTGGATGATGGATGATAATCACCAAGCAGAAACCCCTCGAAAAGATCATGGAGATGGCCGAGCCTTACGAGAAGATTTTCGTCGTGGGCTGCGGCAAGTGCGCAACGGTGTGCCAGACAGGGGGCGAGCAGGAGGTCGCCGCCATGGCGGAGAAACTCTCAGACAAGATCAGTGGCTTCGCCGTTGTCGAGGAGCCATGCGACTTGAGGTTGACGAGGCGTGACCTCAGGTCGTCCAAGGAGGCTATCGCCGGGTCCGATGCAGTTTTAGTCATGAACTGCGGGGCGGGCGTGCAGACGATCGCGGACCATACAGGGAAGATAGTCCTGCCAGCCCTCGAGACGATGTTCATCGGTTCGACGGAGAGGATAGGAAGATTCTTCGAAAGGTGCAGGGCTTGCCAGGACTGCATCCTCGACGAGACCGGCGGCGTATGCCCAGTAGCCCGGTGTCCGAAATCCCTGCTGAACGGCCCGTGCGGTGGCCAGGTCGAGGGTAAATGCGAGGTCGGCGAGTACAAGGATGACTGCGCCTGGATACTGATCTGGAAGAAACTGACCGAGCAGGACAGGCTGGACCTCTTCATGAAGTTCAGGCCCCCGAGGGACAACTCGAAGAAGGTCCTCACGACCGAGCTGATCTTTTAAACTCCCTTTTCTTCCCAGAAATTTAATCGCTCATTTGTCTAGAAGAAGTAGTGGAAGATCATATCGATCCTCCCACGTTTTATCATCTGCATCCCCGAGAACCTCATGACCTCTCTGATTTTAGCCCGGTTCTCTGGAGCATAACAATGGATCTCACATTTTTTACATGTAGGTTTCGGATCCAGAGGGCACAGCCCCCTCCTGTTGGCAGAATAATCGAGGAGATCTGCACAGTCCTGGCATAAGAGAGGACTCGCATTTTCAATCGAGACGCTATACCCGTCAGGGGACTCCCAAGGAGCCTTATCGAGGCCGGGATGCTTTTTTTCACAATAGACCTCGATGAACTGCGCTAGTATGCGAGTATCTTTGTCAATTATCTCTTCTGCTGCTTTCATCTCAGCCTTCTTCCCGGTTAAGATTCATGGAATGGATCGTCAAAGTACTCTGAAGACAATGAAAAGGCCGAGATGGTTTCTTATAAACTTGAGTGAGAAGGTTCGAGAGCTGTTCAGGAAAAGAATAATAGCGTTCCCATGGTTTTATCAGTCGGAAATCCTCCAGCAATGGTGTGTTCCCTGTCCATGAGCAAGGATGAGATCAGAGAAGCGGCGCTCAAGTACGCCGTCCACAACGCCTCAACCCACGACGGAGTAGCCCAGAAAGGCCCAATCATAGCTAGGATAATGGGAGAATCCCCAGAGCTGAGAACGCAGGCAAAGACGGTAATCGCCATTGTGGAGGAGGTGCTGGAGGAGGTAAACTCATGGACCCTCGAACGCCAGACGCAGATGATACAAGACAGATGGCCCGAGCTCCTCGAGACGAAAAGGAAGGAAGAGGAGAAGAAGACGCTCCCTCCCCTTGAGAACGTCGAGAGTTTCGAGGAGATCCGGACCAGGTTCGCCCCCAACCCCGACGGAGCCCTCCACCTGGGGAGCGCCGAGCCCATCATCTTCTGCGACGAATATGCCAAGATGTACGACGGCAAGTTCGTCCTTAGGTACGAGGATACCTCCCCCGACGTCAAAGCCCCCATCCTTGAGGTCTACGACTGGATCATTGAGGACATCAAATGGCTCGAGGTCAAGGTCGACGAGGTCTACATGCAGTCGGACAGGCTGGAGATCTACTACGGCTACGCCGTGAAGCTCATGGAGATGGGAGCCGCCTACGTCTGCACCTGCGACTCCACGGTCTTCAAGGAGTTGTACATGGCGAAGAAGGCATGCCCATGCAGGGATCAGCCGCCTGAAGTACACCTGGAGAGATGGGGGAAGATGCTGGACGGGACCTACAGGAAGGGTGAGGCCGTGGTGAGGATCAAGACGGATCTGGAGCATCCCAACCCTGCGATTCGGGACTGGCCGGCCCTCCGCATCGTCACCGGCACCCACCCTAGACAGGGGAACAAGTACAGAGTATGGCCTCTCTACAACTACAGCTGCGGTATCGACGACCACGTGATGGCGATCTCCCACATAATCAGGGGAAAGGAGCACGAGGTCAACACCACAAGGCAGAGGTACCTATCGATGCATCTGGGCTGGGAGTACCCCGAGGTCATCAACGTTGGGCGCCTCGGCCTCGAGGTGGGCATCCTGAGCAAGTCCAAGATAAGGAGGGGCATCGAGGACGGAGTGTATTCTGGCTGGGACGATCCAAGGCTGGGAACACTGAGAGCCCTGAGGCGAAGGGGCCTACAGCCGGGGGCCATCAGGAAGATCATGATCCAGGTGGGCCCGAAGCCCATCAACGCCACACTGAGCTGGGACCACGTCGCCTCGGTCAATAGGAGGATAATAGAGCCTGGGGCGAAGAGGTTCTTCTTCGTCAAGGATCCTGTCGCCCTCCATGTCACCGGCATAGACGGGAATCACATAGCGAAGCTCATGCGTCATCCGGATCATCCAGACTGGGGCACAAGGGATTACGAGGTCACCCCCGATGAAGGCGAGGCTTCATTCGTTATCTCAGGGGAAGATCTCGACAGGCTGGATCTGGGCGGGAAAGCCCGTCTGATGGGCCTGTTCAACATAGAGGTGACCGGCAAGACCCAGAGCGGAGTCGATGCCCGATACCTCTCCAAGGGACGTCAGGAGGCCCGGGAAGCGGACGCCCCCTTCATACACTGGCTTCCCAAGGGCGTGGGAATGAATGCAAAGGTGGTGATGCCGGACGCCTCTGAGGCGAAAGGCCTCGCCGAGCCCAGCTGTGCCGATCTCAAGCCCGATGACATGATCCAGTTCGAGCGGTTCGGATTCGTCAGGGTGGAAAGCGCTTCCCCTTTCGTTGCGTTCTACACCCACAGATGAGATCAGAACAAGGCTCTCGTGGGTTCCTTCTTTTTGTCTCATTTATCATAAGGTTTAAAAACAGATGTCCGGTTTAGTGGTATGCACACTGGAAGGAAATGATATGTCCCAAGATGTAGATCCTTCGAAGCCTTTCTACGTGAGGTTCGAAGTACCCAAGGAGGTCGCCGAGGCGGCCTACGAAGCGCTAAAGATCGCCGCCGAGTCCGGGAAGATCCGGAAGGGCACCAACGAGGCCACCAAGTCCATCGAGCGTGGCAGGGCCAAGTTGGTGCTGGTGGCGGAGAACGTAGAGCCCCCCGAGATCGTGGCTCACATCCCGATGCTCTGCGACGAGAGGAAGGCGCCATACGTCTACGTTCCCGAGAAGCAGAGGCTGGGCGAGGCGGCAGGACTCATGGTGGGTTCGGCGGCCGCGGCCATCGAGGAGCCCGGAGAAGGCTCCGAGCTGGTAGATGAGATCCTCAACAAGCTCAAGGAGATAGTAAAGTAGGATGTCCCGAGCGTCCGATGTCCTGACACCCGCCACGGTGATCCAGATCCTGGGTCGGACGGGGCTGACCGGCGAGGTCATGCAGGTCAGGGTCCGGGTGGAGGAGGGAAGGGACAAGGGGCGGATCATCACCCGGAACGTGAAGGGCCCGGTGAGGATCGACGACATCCTGCGCCTACGGGATACCGAGAGGGAAGCGAGGAAGATAAGGTAGGGTCCTAAATGCCTCAGGTCTTCAAGTGCAGCTTCTGCGGGTACGACATCGCCCCCGGAACGGGGATCAACTTCGTCAGGCGGGACGGCAGGATCCTCAGGTTCTGCTCGAGCAAGTGCAAGAAGAACACCCTGAAGCTCAAGCGAGACCCCCGGAAGTTCAAGTGGACGAAGGCCTACGTGAAACGCTGATACCCCGACTCAGTTCCTTGCCGCAATTCATTCGACAAGCTCGTAACGATCTTCCAGTGAAGTATAGGACATTGCTGATAATTGTTTCAGCCTCTGTGACTTCCATACGCCAACTTGAAAGTTTAAAACCGCGGACTCCCCCTATAGGAAGGAGTTACATAATGAGCGGCGGTATGTGGAGCGAGAAGTACAGGCCCCAGACATTAGACGACATCGTTAACCAAAGCAACATTGTGAACAGGCTCAAGACCTTTGTGGCCGAGAAAAATATCCCTCATTTGCTCCTAGTCGGACCAGCTGGGGTCGGGAAGACCACGAGCATCCTTGCACTCGCCCGGGACCTCTATGGGCCGAGTTACAGGAACTATGTCTTGGAGCTCAACGCGAGCGACGAGAGAGGAATCAACGTAATCAGAGACAAGGTCAAGAACTACGCAAGGACCGCTGCCATGGCGAGCCCGGTCAGCTTCAAGATAATCATCATGGACGAGGCGGATCACCTCACAGGAGACGCACAACACGCCCTCCGGCGAACAATGGAGGTGTACACAAAGACCGCCCGATTCTGCCTCATAGGCAACTACAGCGAGAACATCATAGACCCCATACAAAGCAGGTGCAGCGTTTTCAGATACGGTTCACTCGACGAAGCGGACATTAGGGACCGCCTCACGCTCATCGCCAAGAAAGAGAATCTACAAATTGTTGATGAAGGGTTAGACGCACTGTTTCAAGCCAGTGGCGGGGACCTCAGGAAAGCCATAAACATGCTTCAGGCCGCTTCCGCAAACGGGGAACTCGTAGACGACGTCTCGGTGTACAGCCTCTTGGGAAGCATTAGGCCAGACCGTGTGCAGACCATGATCCAGCTTGCTCTGGATGGCAAGTTCTTGGAGAGTCGCGAGGCGTTGAGAGACATCCTCATAAATCAGGGATTGGCCCCCGAGGACATTATTCGAATAACATATCGCGAGGTCATGAGGCACAAATCTCTGACTGAACAAATGAAGGTGAGATTAAGCGATATCATCGGTGAGGTGGATTACCGGTTGACCCAAGGCGCAAGACCCGAGATCCAGCTGTCAACCCTCCTCGGACACCTCTCGCTCGTCGGGGACGAGACGATGTGACCACCCCACAACCCTGGACCAGCCGGTACAGGCCTAAGAATAGAGGGGATTTTGTAGGCAACGAGCAGGCGGTCGAGGAGCTGGAGAAATGGATAAGAAGCTGGCGGAAGAAGCCGCCGAAGAAACGCGCTGCCTTCCTGTATGGTCCACCGGGCATCGGCAAGACGTCCGTCGCCCAGGTCTTGGCGAGAGAGCACGACTATAAGCTTATGGAGGTCAACGCGAGCGACACCAGGAATAAGGGAAGCATCGAGGAGACCCTCGGGAAGGCCGTCAACCAGAATGTCACGATTTTCGGGCAGAGGCGGATGGTCCTTTTGGACGAGATGGATGGTCTCAGTGGACAGCAAGACAGGGGAGGGGTCTCTGCGGTCTCAAAGATCATCGACCAGACCACGAGCCCTATTATCCTAATTGCGAACACGATTGAGGAGAATATGCAGGACAAGTTCAGGGCCATACTCAAGAAGGTTAAAAGCATCGAGTTCAAGCCCATCAGCTCCGCTCAGATAGTCTCGAAACTCGAATACATATCAGAGGACCAGGGCATACAGGTGCATCCAGATGTCCTCATGGAAATAGCCATGAAGAGCAACGGAGACCTCCGATCTGCCACTAACGACCTCGAGATGATGGCAAGCGGAAAGAAGATCGTCTCCCCGGACGACCTGGCGGTCATTGGTCACAGGGACAGGCTGGACTCCACTCCTAACATTCTCAACAAGATATTCACCTCGCGTGACTTCCGTGAAGCCCGAAGGACCATCAATCAGAGCATGATCAAATACGACGATCTTTACGAGTGGATATACGAGAACATCCCCATCGTCCTGGATGACCCATGCGAGCGCCTTGAGGCATTGGAGGCACTGTCCCGGGCAGACATCTACCAGAAGCGAGCCAGGACAAACGATTACAGGCTGCTCAAGTACTTCTTCGACCTCATGACTGGAGGTATCGCGTTCGCCAGGAAAAACAGCAAAGGTGAGGGATACAGGGATCAGCTTACTGCGGCGATCATGGGTGCCGGGTTCACTCCGAGCCTGATAAGCACGATCAATGTCCCTGAGGGGATCATGGTCAAGCCAAACCGTTGGCTGGGCAAGGACAAGTGGGCAAAGCTCAACACCAGCCTCCGTGGACTGGGAGCTAGCTGGGTTTACGGCAAGAACGTCTGGATGCTACCGTATTATCGGGAACCCCAGGCCAAGTGGCGTTTCATTCGCACATATCACGCCAGGAGACGCATGAAAAGCGTCACGAGGCGGCTCGCCGCCAAGACCCATACATCGTCAGCCAAGGCGCGAAACGAGATACTGCCCCTACTCAGACACATGATACGGAGCAACCAGGCGATATACGACGATCTCTCCACATGGATGCTTGAGACCCCGAAAAAGAAGCTCGCCCATCTGAGATACATGTCCTTCACCAAGAAGCCAAGGGACTTTGTGAGCCTCGAGAACTACTCCAAGTACAAGCAACGTGAGATGAAAAAGAAGATTGACAACATTAAGAAAGCGTCCGAGACCGACCTCCGTAACATCGAGAGATGGCTTGCCGATGAAAAGAAGAATGCCTCATGGAGTAAATGAGGAAAGCTCGCTTCCACGTTTCTACCAAACTAACCTTCCGAGGCGCCACCATCTCAATGCCTTGTCCGACTAAGTTTAAGGCCTCAAGTCATCAGGCGAACCATTCCATGAGGGAATCTACGCGCCGTATTAGCGAGATAGTAGCCATCACCCATGTTTAGACCATTGTGACCATGAGTTAAGTTCATCCGGATAGCTCGAGCTGGGCGATGGATCGATCAGCGGCTCAACGCCGAGGGCTACCAGACTCGGATTGCGGTGATTCTACTCTTCTTCTTTCTTGCTAAGGCTGAAGTAGAGGTCCTCGCACTCTTCCTTTATTGCGGAGAGCTGATGCTCCATCTTTGTAGACAGCTCGGTGATCTCGCTGTAAGAGGACTGAGCCTCCTTGACCAGATCCCTGAGATACTTAATCCTCGCAGGGGCCATCGACGGGGCATCGGACTTGCGACCCTGCCTGAGCGTGAGGATACTCTCTATGATCTCAGAGGGGTCGGCCTTGATCGCTCTACAGAGGGAGACGAACTCGGATATCTCGCCGAGGGCCTTGCTGAGCTCGTCGACGGAGGCCTGGGAGCTTTCTCCCTCGGCCCCTCTGTCCATGGTTAGCGACTCCTGGAATAGGTCCAGGCGCTCGAAGATGCCTGTGACGCTCTGCTGGATGGTAGGCACCTTCTCCGGCTTGAGG
>Ga0209977_10000990_pt1 | contig 12004 bp, 6 predicted proteins | sample SumtaG_2_FD_183113 | JGI IMG/M metagenome (GOLD analysis project Ga0209977, IMG submission 183113) | Deep subsurface microbial communities from Indian Ocean to uncover new lineages of life (NeLLi) - Sumatra_00607 metaG (SPAdes) (version 2) | ecosystem: Environmental > Aquatic > Marine > Oceanic... | reverse complement strand
CAAGAGGTTGTCGTTCTCGAACCTCAGGTGATAAAGATTTGCCTCACTGTCCCTATAGAACTCCCTGGTCGCCTCCAGGGTTTTAGGCGTGCCGCGGTAGGCGTCGTTGTTGGCGTGAACGTGAACGGTGGGGTTGTGAAACCACTGCACCGCCTCGCGCAGGTGCACGTGGGAGGGCAGGCCTTCGATAAAGATAACGTCCTCATCGGTAAGTTCAACCAGTTCGCCGACTTGTAACGCCAGCTGTTCCGTGGTCGTACTCACCCTGACGAACTCGCGCTGGATTAGCAGAAGTCCTGTGACATTCCCGATCAGATAAAGCGAGCCTGCAATCACGAGCACCATTTGCCAGACCCTCCTCCCCTTCTCCCTGAGATAGAAGTAGACCCTGCTGAACAGACCTCCGGCAAAGAGCGCGATGAATACCGACGGCAGGTAGGCGTAGCGGGCTGAAATCTTTATGGCAAAGGGGAGGAATACCAGAAGGGATAGGACGGTCACAATGAAGCTCCATAGCAGCGACCTGGACAGCTTCTTTAAGCTCGCCAGGACCACGATCAAAGGAAGCGTCAGCGCCACCGCACCGGCTATGATCCAGTAGATCATCAGCACTCCCCCGGGTAATATCGAGAACACCTCAGCCACGTATGGATGGCGCGGGTTGGGCATCCACAGCCAAACCCAGTAGTCGGCGATATTTGAGAGTACGTGCCAGCCAGGGCGGTAGACCGAGCCGCTGCCCATGAATCGCATCGCCCAGCCGGTCTGGACCGCTATGTAGACCGCAAAGAGAACACCGTAGACCACGTAGGGATAGAAGAATCCTTTAGCGCGGTCCTTTCGCTGTACCATGATCAGATCGTATGCAAGTAGCAGGAATGGGAGACAGACGGCGGTTTCCTTGGTCAGGAAGGCTGCTATGAAGCCTCCTATCGCCAGTATCAGCCACCCGGATTTACCCCTTTCCCGGAATCGTATGTAGCCGTAGATCGAGGCAAGCACGAAGAGGGTTACGAACAGCGTAACCGAGGATGAGATCCAGGTTATGCCTTCGTAGTGGCTGAAGGCCGCAAGGAAAATGAGTCCTGCTGCTGCGGCCGCAAGCGCTTTCTTGAAGATCCTGCGAGCGATAAGAAAGACCAACGTGGTATTTACAAGATGCAGCAGGATGTTGGCGATCACGTATGGAAGGGGTGTGTCACCGAATAAAGCGCCCCTTGCCATGATCAGCGCCATGTTTAAGGGGCGGAAGAAGTCGTTGCCTCCGTAAAGGATGGTTTGGAAGAAGGGCTTGGATCTATAGAACCTCGCGATTGACAGCGCGGTGAAGTCGTCTGCGATAAATCGGTTCCAAAGCAGGGGCAGAAAAGTTAGAACCCCTGCCGCCCATAGCCCTGGGATCAGCCATAAATCCTTCCCCTTTTCGATGGCCGATTTGCCCCTGAGAATGGAGTCTGGCTTCGGTTTAGGCGCTCCCTGCCACACGGTTTGCCTCCCGTTTGTAGAGCACGTCGTTTGTATCGGCAAGTATTACCCAGTACTCCCCTGGTAGCGCATAGATATCTGCCGTGACCTCGAGGGCTACATTGTAGGTTCGCGCCCACTCCGCCAGTTCCTCGAATCGCTGCACCGACAGGAAGTCCGCGATGTGTGGCTCGGCTTTGATCAGTACCGTGTGTCCGGCGAGAAGATCGGCACGCTGCTGCAGTACCCTTTCGATCTCGGAGAGCATGTAGTCTTTCGATGGTATCCTTCCCAGGCCGTGGCACACCGAGCACTCCTCGGTCAGGTGAACAAAGAGACCCGGGCGTTTGCGCTCCCTCGTTATCTCAATAAGTCCGAACCGGCTGAAGGAGCTGAAATCGGTGTGCGCCCTGTCCTCACGCAGATGACGCTTAAGTTCCTTAAGGACCGTGGACATGTTCTCCTTCGAGCGCATGTCGATGAAGTCGATAACGAGAAGTCCGGATAGGTCGCGCAGGCGTATCTGATAGGCGATTTCGCGGGCAGCCTCAACGTTGGTCTTGAAGATGAGCTTCTCTTGTTGCTCCTCTGCTGAGAAGCGACCGGTGTTGACGTCTATGGCCACCATGGCTTCGGTGTGATCTATGGTGATAAATCCACCGCTTTTTAGCCAGATCTTACGCTCGAATACACTCCTCAATTCGTCTTCTACACCGTAGTGTTCGAAGACAGGTTCCTTCCCATCGTAAAGTCTCACACGGGAGCGCAGCTTTGGAGCGTTTCTTCGCAGGTAACGCAGGATGTTTTCGTACTCGACGCGTGAATCCACCATGACGTTTGAGACCCCACGGGTGAACTGATCCCTTATGAGTTTAAGTGAGACCAAAGGCTCTTCATAGACCAATGCCGGGGCTTTCTCTTGAGACGTCAGCTTGGAGATAGATTTCCACATCTCCGAGAGGTTCTCGAAGTCAAGCTTTATGTCAGGCTCTGGAACTTTCTCGGTCGCGGTGCGAACAATGAGCCCCATCTTGTCTTTCTTGAACTTTGAGGCCACAGAGCGCAGGCGGGAGCGCTCGCTTCTATCCCTTATTCGTCTTGAGACCCCGATATGGTTGATTGAAGGGGTAAGCACAAGGTAGCGCCCAGGCAGAAAGATGTATGATGAAAGCCGCGCACCCTTCTTTCCCAGGGGTTCCTTGACCACCTGGACCAGTATCTCCTGATTGGGCTTCAGGTCGAGCCTGCGTCCCTCCTTTAGCTTATCCGCCTCCTCTCCCTCTACCTCCGAGTCATACATCTGTGAGAGAGTTTTGTCCGGGATGTCGGCAAGTGGCAGGAAACCGTTCTTTGAAAGCCCTATGTTGATGAACGCGCCAGCCAGACCTGGAACCACGTTCTCCACCCTTCCTTTATAGATACGCCCTACCAGGTTTTTGCGTTCAGGCCGCTCCGAGTAGAACTCAACAAGCTTTCCGTCCTCGAGCACCGCTGTGCGGATCTCGAAGCGCCCTACGTTGATAAGTATCCTTTTCTCCATTGATAACTCTCCTCAAGTGGTGTAAAAAGACGCGTGCCTCTGCGTATGTAGGCGTCGATTCGTTCGACAGAGAGGGCACGCGCTTGGTTAGGTGTTATGTCGTAAAGACAGGCGAGCACATTCCACAATTTTGCCCGCTGCGCGTTGGCAAGTAAGAGAGTCAGGTGTCCATCTGCGGAGTTGGCGTTAAGTATATTCTCATCTGCCCGCGTGCGTCTAGCCAGTTCGTCTGGCCCCATCTCAGGCGAAGGGAAGACCTCGTAGTGCAGTACCTCTGCAGCCTTGGTGATAGCAGGTGTTGCCGCAGGAAGCAGACGGTATCCAGCGAGAGCCAATCCTTCAGGCATATGAGGTGCAAGAAGTTCGTCGAGATTCCCCTGGGGCGGGGCAACCAGGTTGACGTCGACGTACTCGCCCCGGCTGGTTACCCCTACGGGTTTTGGAAAGCTGAAACGCACGCGCGGATGGGGTGAGAAGCCTTCTGTATACTCAATGGGCAATCCCGAACGCCGAAGCAGGCGGTAGATCACCCGCACCAGGTTGAGGTGACTTGCGTACCGGAGGGCTTCGCCGACTGTGAACTTGAGGCGGTAGCGCAGCTCTACTGGTGTCGAGGTGCTAGTGGTGCGAATGTTGATGGCTGGTTTGGCTGGGGAGGCAACTTGCTCCTGGGGAGTGCCAGAGGTCTGGTAGAAGGAGGAACACCCTAGCCCGCACTCGTAGCATGGTCCGCTGATACAGTCCTCTTGAACCTCGGCGGCCAGGGCCTTCTGGTATTCTCCCTCAAGGAATCCCTTACTTACCCCAGTGTCTATAAACTCCCACGGGAGCCGCTCCTTGAGCTTGCGTTTCCTTGTGTAGCCTTCAGGATCAACACCTTGTTCCTCGAAGGCTTGGAGCCATCTTTGGGGTTTGAAATGCTCGCTCCATTCCTGGAAGTAACCTCCCCGCTGGAGGACTCCTTCCAGTACATCTGCCAGTCGTTCGTCCCCACGTGCAAGCACCGCCTCTATGAAGCTTGCTTCAGGGCGCGCCCACTTGATCCTTACGCGGCGCATCCGTGCCTCCTCCCGCAGGCGGCCAAGCTTCTCTGCAAGAAGTGGAAGTTGATCGAACCCCGCCCACTGGAACGGTGTGTGGGGTTTGGGAACGAACGCTGAGGTGTGTACGTTGACGACCAGAGGTTTTACAGATCGTGCAATCTCCCTTATGAACTCTATGTTCATATCCACGTCCTCTGGTGTCTCGCCGGGCAGACCGAGCATGAAGTAGAGTTTGACCCGGCGCCAACCGAGTCTGGCTGCGGTCTGGACCGTCTGGATGATGCTGGCATTGGAGACGTTCTTGTTTATGACCCGCTTAAGCCTGGGAGAGGCGGTTTCAGGCGCGAAGGTAAGGCCTGGTCTCTTTATCTCGGCAAGCCTTTGACCGATTTGTTCGTTGAAAGCCTCGCCCCTGAAGCTGGGAAGCGAGATAGCCGTTCGGGTGGGTTTCAGCTTTGAGTTGAGCTTTGCAAGAAGTTCATCAAGCCGGGGGTAGTCTGATACGGCGAACGAGAGAAGGGATAGCTCCTCCCAGCCGGTGGCGGCAAGCCCTTTCTCTGCAAGGTAGAGGATGTCATCCATCGAACGAAGCCTTGCGGGGCGATTGCAGAAACCGGCCTGACAGAACCTGCAGCCGCGCAGACATCCGCGGCCTATCTCAACAATCAGTCTGTCATGCTCCACGTCACCTGTGGGTACTATCTGCTCTAAAGGCGTATCCTCTATTCGGAGCTCGCTCACCGTGCGTCTTTTTATCCGCTTCGAGCGGCCGTGGATACTGGGCACCCACACTCCTTCGATCTCGGCGAAGCCCGCGAGCCTCTCCTTGCGATCCGGGGTTTTACGCAGCACTTCGGTCATCTCCTTTATCGCATCCTCTCCATCCCCTATGCAGAAGGCATCGAAGAACACTGAGACAGGCAACGGGTTGACCGTGCAAGGCCCGCCTGCGACAACCAATGGGGCGTTCTCCTTACGGTCTTTCGACCGCATCGGTATTCCTGAAAGCTCAAGCACCGCCAACGCGTTCGTATAACCCAGCTCACTTTGTAGGGTTATGCCCACCATGTCGAAGCAGGAAAGCGGGGTGCGGGTCTCAAGGCTGGCGAGGGGGATAGCCGACGCTCTCATCAGCTCAATCATATCCACCCAGGGCACGAACGCGCGTTCGGCCCACGCACCTGGGATATGGTTGATGATGTGATACAGAACCTCGAGCCCGTAGCCAGACATCCCGATCCCGTAGGTATCCGGGAATACGAGGGCTATTTTTACCCTTGCATCCTCGCGGTGCTTGACCGCGTAGAGTTCGGAATCGGTATACCGGATCGGTCGCTCTACCTGTGGCAACAGGCTTGCAAACGTCTCCTGCCAGCTTTTACTCATCCTGGAATGATACCTTACCTTTGTACTAAGTCAAACCACTACGAACAAATAATGAAGAGCCTGCAAAGCAGGCCCTCAGAATTCAATTTGCGATCTTTTCGCGTAATGGCGCTTGCGCCTAGCGAAAAGGAGCATTAGATACTGTGCTCGAACTGGAGCTTGTACAGGCCGTAGTAGGTGCCTTTGCGGGCCATGAGCGCCTCGTGGGTGCCTTCTTCCACGATGCGCCCGTGGTCGAGGACGATGATGCGGTCTGCATCCCTTACCGTTGAGAGCCGGTGCGCGATGATCAATGCGGTGCGGCCCTCAAGCAGTTTGTGGATCGCATCCTGGATTATAGCCTCGGTCTTGGTATCTACGGATGATGTGGCCTCGTCTAAGACAAGGATAGCAGGATCGAAGGCAATGGCGCGCGCGAAGGCAATGAGCTGACGCTCGCCAACGGAGAGGTTCACCCCTCGCTCCGCGACCTCTGCCTCGTAGCCCCTGGGTAGCTTCTCGATAAACCCTGCTGCGTTGGCAACCCTGGCGGCCTCCTGGACCTTCTGCTGAGGTATCTCGCTGCGCAGCCTTATGTTTGTTTTTATATCTCCGATAAAGAGGAAAACATCCTGCATCACTATCCCGATCTCTGAACGCAGCTTCTGCTTGTCTATATCCTTTATGTCTGCTCCATCTACCAGTATCTTACCTTTCTGTATCTCGTAGAAGCGGCACAAGGTGTTGATAACCGAGGTCTTGCCCGCACCTGTGGCACCCACGAACGCCACGCGTTCGCCGGGTTTGAGCTTGAAGTTTATGTCCTTTAGAACCCAGTCTTCGTCGTTGTATGCGAACCATACGTCTCTGAACTCGATCTCTCCCTTGACGCTTGCGGGCTTTACCTTCCCTTTATAGATTTCCTGCTTCTCGTCCAGGAGCATGAAGACGCGCTCGCCTGAGGCCATGGCCTGCTGCATGAGGTTGAACTTCTCGGTAAGATCGCGTATCGGCTCGAAGAAGCGTTCGGCGAACGAGATGAAGGCGGTCAAAAGACCGATAGTTACGGGGCCGGCCAGTATCCAACCTGCTCCAAACCAGATGATTGCGGCTATCACCACCACGGCCAGGAGGTCAACGAGCGGCCTGAAGACCGCAAAGATCATCATCTGAGAGAATCGTGCCCTGAAGTGGCTCTCGTTGATCGTGGTGAACTCTTTTAGTCGTTTACGCTCCTGATGGAACATCTGAACCACCTTTATTCCGGAAAGGTTCTCTGCGAGGAAGGCGTTGATGCGTGCAAGGCGAACCCTGACCTTGCGGAACGCGTCACGGATCGTGCGCCGGAAGATTATGGTGGCCGCGAGCATCGGCGGGAGTATGGCAAAGGTAACGAGCGCCAGACGCCAGTTATAAATAGGTAGATATACCACAAGTCCAAGAAGCAGGAAGGCGTCGTAGAAAAAGCTTGTTATGACCTCTGAGAAGAACTCGTTTAAGGCCTCAACGTCGTTTGTGGCACGAGTAACAAGTCTGCCCACCGGGTTGCGGTCGAAGAAGCGGACCGGCAACCTCTGCAGATGGGCAAAGATCCCGGTTCGCAGCCTGTGCATCGAGCGCTGCCCGGCTACGGTTGTCAGGAATATCTGGGCGAAGCTTGCGATAAGACGGATAAGAACAATCCCAATAAAGAAGATCCCCAGCCGTATGACCCCTTGCCAATCATCGCTTCTCAGGAAAGCAAGAACCTTGCTTTCGAATTTCGAGAGGTCTTCGTACGGAACGAGTAATTTCTCCTTCCCGGCTGGCCGGTAGCCCTCAATCCCCTTCTGCTCCGCTTTTTTTCGGTCCATGAGGTAGTAGTTCAGGCTATCGGCAAAGTTGCGCGGTTCGATCTTAGAAAGGCGCTCCTGGGGCACGGCATAGAGGCTGTCTTCTATTGGATAGACAAACTTTGCGTGTTTTTCGGCCTGTTCTGGCGAAAGATAAAGAAGCCTTGCGCTTGCCCTTATGTGGCGGTCGATGGCACGCTGGATAATAACGGGCAGCGCGATCTGTCCGGCCATTAGCAGAAGACCAAGCGAGCCGGCCACAACAAGCATCCACCTGTCGCGCTGTAGATAACTCATCAACCGCTTGATGATCCTTGAATCGTATATCTTGCCGAGTTTTTCCTCTTCAACCGTGATCATTACGCTATCCCCTGGAGTCTTGCGAAAAGCGCATAAAGGCCGTCTTTGGCTAATAGCTCGGAGTGCGTTCCTCGCTCCGCGATCCTGCCCTCGTCCAGCACCAGTATCTCGTCCGCGAACGCCAGGCTGCGCGGCCTTGCTGAGATGATGATCACCGCACGAGAACTCATTATCTCTTTGAGCGCGGTGAGGATCTCTATCTCCTTATCAGCGTCTACCGCCGAGAGTGCGTCGTCAAGTATAAGTACCTTTGGTTCTGTAAGGACGGCTCGTGCGATTGTAAGGCGCTGTTTCTGACCGCCTGAGACGGTTACCCCTCTCTCCCCCAGGACGGTATCGTAGCCTTTGGGGAACTCGAGAATCTCTTTGTGTATCCCTGCTATCTTGGCCGCAACCTCGACCTCCTTCTGCTCAACCTCACGTTCCACGCCGAAAGCAATGTTCTCCGTAACCGTCTGGGAGAAGAGGAAGGTGTCCTGAGGCACCATGCCTATCGCACGCCTCAGGACCTCCAGTGGGAGTTGATCTATTGAATGCCCGTCAACGGTGAGGGTTCCTTTGGGCGCTTCATACAGCCTGGGGATCAGCGAGACAAGGGTTGACTTGCCCGATCCTACGGTCCCGATTATCCCGAGCACCTTGCCTGGAGCCAGGTCAAAGCTTATGCCCGTAAGTGCCGGGTGATCGGCTCCAGGGTACTGGAAGGTCAGGTTCTTGAAACGGACATGGCCCAGGATCTCCTTGAGTGGGATGGTATCTGTGGTATCGGCGATCTCCGGCTGGGTATCGAGCAGGGTATTGATTCGCCCCATCGAGGCCGCGCCGCTCTGCAGGAGGTTAATTACCCATCCCATGGCGATCATCGGCCAGATAAGCATCCCGAGGTATGCCTGGAAGGCAACGAAGTCGCCCACGGTCAACCGGGTAAGGATGACCAGCCGACCGCCCAAGAGAAGGATCAGGACGAGCGAGAGGTTGGAAAGGAACATGATTAAGGGGAAGAAAAGACCCCATATCTTAACGAGGGAGATGTTCTTTTTGACGTAGTCGCTGCTCGTATTGCGGAAGCTTTCTGTTTCGCCGGCCTCCTGCACGTAGGCCTTGACAACCCGGATGCCTGTGAGGTTTTCAGTGACCCTTGCCGTCATGGAAGAAAACGCGTCACGTACCGCTTTGAAGCGCGCGTGAAGGAGCCTCCCGAACCAGCCGATGATGAAGGACATCACTATCAACGGGATCACGGAATACAGGGTAAGCAAACCTGTAAGCGGCCAGCGCAGGGTGGCCATGTAGATGATGGAAAGCACCCCCATGAAGAAGATGTCAACGACAATAACAAAGCCCGGCATCATAGACCGCATGACCGCGTTCAGGTCGTTGGTGGCATGAGCCATCAGGTCGCCCACCTGGCGGGTATCATAGAACGAATAGGAGAGTGTCTGCAGGTGGCGTAGGAGCCCCTCGCGCAGATCGGCTGTCACCCGGATAGCCGTTCCTGAGAGCCAGCGCCGCCAGAAGAAACGCCCCACAGAGATCAAAAGACCTGCAATGAGCGCCGCCACGGCAATGAAAAGGATCAACCTTATGGTTCCACTGTCTCTAACGATCGATGCTATGGTTGAAGACACAGCCTGGTAGATGGATTTGGGCAAAAGCGCCTGCATGGCCTCCCCCACCGCGTCACCCGTGGCAACAATAAGATCTATAGCCGCACGAATCAGCCTGGGCAGGATGATCTGCAAATAATCAATCACTATAAGGGCAACCGAGCCTACCATGATCTTGAGCACATGCGGCTGTAGATAGGGTAGCAGTGTCTTAAAGGCGCGCAGCCCCTTCCTTTTCGGCTGGCTTTTCTGCATAAGCGTAGAGTCTACTGTTTCGATGACGATTTGTCAACAAAATTCCTCCTTTTGACGGCTCACAGCTGACGGCTGACGGCTCACAGCTTACGGCTGACAGCTCACAGCTGACGGCTGACGGCTAACAGCTGACAGCTGACGGCGGTCATTGCACTCCATATAAGCCGCTTAAATAATCTGCGTCCATCTGCGAAATCTGTGGTTTCTACTTCCCGCTTTATTTTATGACGGACTTGAGAGTCCGTTCCACAATATCTAATGCTCCTTATTCTGCTTCGCAGACCTGTGCCCCGGAGGGGTAAAAGATCGCAGAAGCGAATTGAAGGGCCGCTCGAAAGAGCGGCTTCTTTATTGATCTTTGTTGAGTACCAACCAGCCTCACATTACGAACGGACGAGAGCACCCTACGGGGTAGAAGAAATTGTTCCATATTACAGGTTTCTTTTGTAGGATAAAAAAACCCGCCAGAAAAAATATAGGTTATCACTCTTGACAAATTTACAATAGGCATTATTATTTGGGAGTAGATTAGGTATAGGTAGAGGAAGAAGATACTCAAGGAGGTAAACGATGAAGGAAGTCTCCTTACAAAAAATCTACAGTGCCCTCGGATCCAGAGGTCTGCGTATTGCAGCACTTAAAACAGCTGAGCTCTTTGGCATCCACAACCTTCTTGTCCGGATGGATACCAACAATCTCTGCAACCTGGACTGTCGAATGTGTCCGGAGGCGACTGCGCGCAGAAGTAAGGGCTTTAAACCCTGGATCATGAAGCTTGATGATTTCAAGAGGGTGGCTCGTGAGGTTTTCCCGTATGCCCATGTGCTTTATCTTTCCTGCGCCGGCGAGGCCTTTATGACCCAAGGATTCGTAGGATATGTCAAGGTAGCGGCCTCCTACAAGGTGCCTTTCATCTCTTTTGCCACCAACGGTATGCTTATAGACGAGGAGATCGTAGCGACCTGTATCGAACATCGGATATCACAGGTGGCTATCTCCGCGAACGCTGCCCGCGCCGAGACGTTTGAAGCTATAAGTAGCGGCGCAAGCTTCGCCCGGTTGCTTGAGAACCTGGCTCTCATAAGGGATAGTAAAAAGGCCGTGGGAAGCAAACTGCCTGAGGTGCGTCTAAACTACACCATCAGTAAACCTAACTGGCGCGAAGTATTAGATTTCGTAGATCTGGCAAATGAGTATGATGTGGGTTCGGTGCAGTTCAGACCGCTTACCCCTTTTGATAATACAAGGTGGTCTATAGAGAATCAGCTTGATCCTGAAGAGGAAAGGCAGGTTGCCGGGTTGCTTGAGGAAGGGAAGAGGAGAAGTGAGACCTACGGAATAAAGCTCCTAGGGCATGGGGAATTTACCGGTAAGGGGTTGCGAGACAAGGGTTCAATGGTTGCTAATTGCGTTTATCCCTGGTACTACCGATACATAGATCCAAGGAGTATGATGAAAATCTGTCCTTCGCGCAAACCGGTGGGTAGTCTTTTAGAGAAAAGTTATGTCGAGATAATGCGGTCTGAAGAGGTTCGTTCCTTAAAGCGAGATGTGCTCCATAGACCGGAGACCTGCCGGCTTATTTGCACTCCGCAGGTTTCGTCCTTGGCATTATAACTGAGAATCTAAAGTAGGGGCAAGGCATGCCTTGCCTTAGTGCTCTTGACATTCTCAATTTCTGGCTATATCCTTCGATGAAAGGAGGAAGATGCTTGCACAGTTTACCATCTTCCCGACCGATAAGGGCGAGGGTCTCTCCGGCTACGTGGCCGAGGCGATAAGGATAGTAGACGCTTCAGGATTGTCCTACAAGCTTGGGCCTATGTCTACCTCGATCGAGGGTGAATGGGACGAGGTGTTCGGCGTGATCAAGAAATGCCGCGACGCTATGCGCAAGCACTCGAACCGCGTGTATATCGTGATTGCAGTGGACGACCGGGCGGGTGCTGTGAATCGCCTCCAGGGAAAGATACGCTCGGTGGCGGAAAAGCTCGGAGAGGAACCGAAAACTTAGCACCCCTCGTTCTAACATTAATCTAGGGGCGTTAGGTTAAAATCGGCGCTCCTTCGGCGGAGATAAAAAGAGCCGGGGGTATAATGCCCCGGCTCTTTAAATTCTCCTCTGGTTACCCGATCCTGACGTTGAGATCAAGGTTGGTGATGAGCCTGTCAAGAAGCTCACGGAAGACACGGCTGGGGTAGACGGAAAGGCGAACCTTCTCGAGTGTCTTTGCGAGTTCCTTGGAAAGTGGACGCATGGCCTGATATATTGAGTGGAATGTCGCGCTGAATCGGATCTCCTCGTTGGTTTCTTTGCTCTTGATAACGGCAACATAGCTGGTCTTTACCCTTACCTGCTTCCCGTCAACGTCCAGCAGCAGCTGCTGCTCATCAACGTCAATAGACAGGTCACCGTCAAGGTGCAGCTTGCCCGCAGGCTTCTCCACCTTGGCATCCTTCATAACCAGATCCATGAGACGCAGCTTGGCACGAGGGGTCTCAGCCAAACGATCCGACTCGATAAGATCGTCCAGTTCC
>Ga0209977_10000989_pt1 | contig 12016 bp, 8 predicted proteins | sample SumtaG_2_FD_183113 | JGI IMG/M metagenome (GOLD analysis project Ga0209977, IMG submission 183113) | Deep subsurface microbial communities from Indian Ocean to uncover new lineages of life (NeLLi) - Sumatra_00607 metaG (SPAdes) (version 2) | ecosystem: Environmental > Aquatic > Marine > Oceanic... | reverse complement strand
TCGAGCTCATCAACAAGCACCGCCGCGGCATCGGCATGGGCCCCATCGACCTTGATGCGGGCTGGACGAACCGCGAGCTCAAGCAGATGGCGGACAGCATTCGCCAGCAGGGGCGCTTGCCCAACCCGAAGTACAGTAGAGACGAGCTCAGCAACCGCAGCGGAGCGGCCGGTCGCGCGCTGCTTGGAAGCTGGCTCGGCCACATTCTTGGGAACCTCGTGGCCCCTGGCGCAGGAACTCTAGCGGGAGCCGCAGGGGGCTACTTCGGACCGAAGCTGTACTGGAGGCCCCCCGGGTCCGACGCTAAAGGGGTGACCGGCCAAATTCAGGAACGTCGCATCGGATCCGCCTCGACGGGAGGGGCGATCGGCAGCCTCATTTTCGGGCCGCTGGGCGCTGCGGCCGGTGCGGCACTGGGCGCTGGGGGTCCACCGTCTGCCCAGAACCCCTACGCCTACGACGAATACCGTCACCTCACGGACGACGACCGCGAGAAGCTTCTCAGTTTCATCATGTCCGCGCAGGAGGCCAAGGTGCAGGCCGAGCTCGCGCGTAGCCGCGGCGACCACACGCGAGCTCGCCAGTACGACCGCAAGTACCAAGCGGCCGCCGAAAAGCTGTTCCAGCTGGAGGAGCGCTTGGCCGTCTCGCACAAGGCGCCCGCTCGCCGGAAACGCCGGCGCAACGGAGGAGGCTGACGTGGGGCACAACGGTAGTTCCGGGCGAACTACAAGCAAGCACAACCCCTGGCGGCACGTCGGCGGGGGCTGCAACCTCGAGACCGGCGAGTGCGACGAGGAGTTTGAGCACCTCGACAGCCAACAGCGGGTCAGCCTCTCGACCACCTGGGAGGCTCATCGGAGCCTCCCGACCCGCTTCGGCAAGACGACCGACGACCTGGTGCAGTTCGTGGAGGACCTCCCCGGCGTCGAGTTTGCCAGCGAGGGAGACCGCCGCCGAGCCCTGCACGAGCAGGCCGACGAGTTGATCCGCCAGGTCGGGCACGAGGCCTGGTTCATGGGCGTCGGCGAGGGCCCCGAGGGCGAGCCTATCGTCCTGGTGCGCAAAGGCCACGGCCGCGAAGCTGAGGCCCGGCTCGCCTCCCTGGGTCGCCGAGCTCGGCTGGAACGACGCGACAAGATCCGCGCCCTGGCCCGCAACCCCGATGACCGCCGCACTCAGGTAATGAGCTTCGGCGGCGGCGTGGACAGCATGTGCATGCTCGTCGACGCCATGCAGCGCGGTGAGCTCCCCGACGTGGTGGTCTTCATGGACGTCGGCGACCCCGACCACATGGACCCCGCAGAGTGGCCTGAGACCTACGCGTACATCACGGAGGTCGTCCAGCCGCTCCTGAGCAAGCTGGGAATCGAGTTCGTGTGGATGACCTCGGAGATGTATCCGATCCGCGACGCCCGGAGCCTCTACCAGTGGTTCCGCGACCGCGGGCAGGTCCCTCTCTCCGGGCCCGACCACCTGTGCAGCGTCGTCGCCAAGGTCGAGCGCTTCGAGAAGTGGATGCAGGACCGCTTCAAGCCGGGCCAGAAGATCGACGTGTGGATCGGCTTCGCCAAGGGCGAGGAGGCCCGCGCGGCCCGAGACCCCCACGGGAAGCAGAAGAAACGACGCAAGCCGAAGAAGGGAGAGCTTGCGCCCGTGGAGCGGCACAACCGGTTCCCGCTGATCGAGCGTGAACTGACGCGCGAGGACTGCATCAAGCTCATCGCGCACGCCGGCTACAAAGTCCCCCGGAAGAGCGCCTGCGTCTTCTGCCCATACGGCCAGCAGCAGGAGTGGGAGGAGTTCGCGCGTCGGTTCCCCGAGCAGTTCAAGAAGATCATGGCGCTCGAGCGCGACAAGGATCTGACGACCCGCGGCTACAAAATCTACATCCAAGACTTCGCCAAGTTTGGTCTCTCGAAGGCGCAGTACCGAGTCATGTCGGCGATCCGCGAAGGCGAGCGCGAGTTCAAGGGGCGCGACAAGAAGACCCTCGCGGCCCTCAAGGAGCGCTCCTGGGTCGCCCCAGACAACTCACTCACCAGCTACGGCACGGCCATCCTTGACGAGGCCGGCCCCAACTGGGCGGGGCCGCCCAAGAACCCCAAGGGCAAGCAGAAGAGCGACGACCCGGACCTGGTCGAGCGGGCGGCCATCGGAGGCTGCGTCCGCCACCAGCAACTCACTACACGTGAAGACGGCCTCTCGAAGTACAACTACCAGGCCCTTGACGCCTTGGCTCGAGGCGAGGACCCCAGCGCCTTCGCCGGCCAGGTCAAGGGCGCCTACAACCGCCTCAAGAAGAAGGGCGAGTACGTCTCCAAGAAGGGCGAACTCACCAACCAGGGGCGCGCCGCCGTGCTGGCGGTTGGCCTCGGGCTTGATGGCTACGATGGGCCGCCGTTCAAGACCAAGTGCGTCCAGTATGAGCGCAAGCCCATCCTGGGGGTCCACTACAAAGGGACGCCGATCGAGGTCTACTCAGGCGCAGCCTGCAGCGCGACGACTGAGGAGGACGAGCTCAACCGCGCCCTGGTCGGCGACGTCGTGCCGGTCTCGGCGCTGACGCGCAAGACGAAGTTCAAGGTCGCTCCCCAGCCGGTCGAGCTCGGGGAGCAGATGAGCATGTTCAACGCGGGGCGTCGTTCGGAGATCAAAAGGAAGCTGCTGAAATGAAGAAGACCAAGCCAAACGATCTGCTCGTCGATGTCCGTCTGCCTGTCCGCGAGGAGGTGGTCGAGAGCCTCCGTGACCTGGGCCTGTCCAAGGGCGCCGCCCAAGCCGTTGTCGAGGCGTACCCTGACGGGCGCGGACTCGCGCTGGCAACGCAGAGCGCCCTCGTCGACCTGGGCCTTTCCGAAGCTCAGGCCCGGCGTGTCGTTGCAGCCTTTCGGGTGGTAAACGCGTGCGACCAAAGCTGCAAGATGAGGGCCGCGGATGGACAGATGCAGGACCCCGAGCTCGCCGCGGCTATCTTCCGAAGGGCGCTCGGGCGCAGAGAGCAAGAGGTCTTTGCGGTAGCCCTCCTCGATGCCCGCCAGAAAGTCATCGACGTGATGGGGGTAGCCGTGGGCACGCTGTCGAACGTACAGGTCCACCCCCGCGACGTGTTCCGGGAGGCCATCCGTCGAGGCACACACTCGGTCATTATTGCGCACAACCATCCCAGCGGAGATGCGGAGCCCAGCCGTGCCGACGTCGAACTCACCCGACGGATGATGGAAGCCGGGCGCCTGGTCGGTATTCCCGTCCTCGACCACCTGGTAGTGACGCCTCGCGACTACGCCTCCTTCGCGCAACTGGGCATGCTCCCCACGGAATCGAGCCGGTACAACCCGTCTCTCAAGAAAAAGAGGCTCCTGCGATGACCCATGGAAAGCCCCTATGCGGTCACCGCCGCGGGCGCCAATGCCCGATGTGTTACGCCGCCCGCAACCCACGCGAGGCCACGCGCCGCAACGAGCAACTGGGCCTGTTTGGATCTCCGGCTCAGCCCAAGCAGCCGAAGCGCAAGACCCCGAAGCCCCGGACCGACGTGTGGGTCATGGGCGATGGCGGGATTGCACCGCACGAGTACACCCCGAACATCCCCGAGCTCGACACCAAGAAGCTACCCACCAAGTTCCAGGGCCACTACCTGCGCAAGATGGACAACGGCGACTGGATCATGTGGCCGATTGAGGTCGAGCGCGGGGGCAAGACCTACAAGACCAAGCCGCCCAAGCTCGAGGGCTCGGGGAAGAAGAAGGTCTGGAAGTGGGAGAACCCCGCGCCTGGCGTGCCGGCCAACAAGCGTTCGAAGACCGCCCTCGGCGGCAAGGGCGGCCTGAGCAACGACCAGCTGCAGGCCATCCAGTTCGCTCACACGCTCAAGGGCAGCAGCGAGAAGCGGGCCCTGAGCCTGATCAAGCAAAACGCGCTCTACGCGATCAACCACTCGGCGGGCAAGGACTCGCAGGCGATGTTCCTGTACCTGCACCGAGATCTGCAGATCCCGGCCGACCAGACGGTGGTGATTCACGCCGACCTCCCTGGCGCTGACTGGCCGTCGCTCTTGCTTCCGAGCGGCATCCGGACGCCCACGCTGCAGGAGCACATGGAGGACAGCCTGGACGGGATGCCCTACCGCGTCGTCGTGGCCCACTGGGGCACCGGCGAGCGCACTCCGGAGCACCTGCGCGGGACGGTCAAGAGCTTCGAGTCGGTGGTACGTCACCAGTTCAAGCGTCGTCCGGACGTCCCCAGCTTCCCCTCGAAGTCCAACCGCTGGTGCACCTCCGACCTCAAGGCAAGCCCCCTCAACCGGGCGATCCGCGAGGAGGTCTGCGTCCGCAACAACCTCCGGGAGCCCTTCCAAAAGGACAGCGCCCGCTGCAAGGTGGGCGGCACCACTCGCGGCGGCAAGCCTGTCCCGAGCCAGCCCTGGCGGGTGATCATCAGCTGTGAGGGCCTGCGTGGTGGCGAGTCAGCCGACCGCTCGAAGCTCCACCCCTTCGAGCTCGACATCGACAAGTGCAAGGAGGGCCGCATCTGGTTCACCTGGCTGCCGATCCACGACTGGACCTCGAAGACCGACGGGAAGGACTATGACCCTTCGAAGACCGACGTGACCGAGTACATCCTGGGTCACGGCCAAGTGCCGTTCTGGACCTACGGGTCGACCCCGGAGCACATGGCGATGATCCAAGAGCGGGCTCCCGGGGCCGAACATGGCGTGTCCCGCCTCAGCTGCCAGTTCTGCATTTTCTCCTCCAAGAAGGACCAGGCCATCACGTCGCAGCTGGACCCGGACGCCTACGCCCGGATGTGTGCCCTCGAAAAGGACGTGGGGTCCTCGGTCTCGATGGGCGGTGAGACCCTCATCCAACGCACTGGGCTCGTTCCGGCTTCGTCGCTCACTCGCAAAGTGGTAGCGAATCCCTGGACGGCGCTGCACCTGCAGCACCCCACGGGGAGCAACCCCGACGAGGAGTTTTCCGTCCACGACCTGCAACTCACGGAGATCCTGGTCAAGGGCCCGCACGCAATGGGCAACCCTCGGCGCTCCCATCTGAAGCGTCGCCTGATGGGTGGCTCCGGTGGCGCGCGGTCTCCCAAGCGGGCGCGCAACTCTGGCCGGCCCCTGTCGACCCCTTGGCCGGGCGTCGTCCTGGTGCCCCGGAGTTCGGGCGACCCGAGCTTGCTCGAATCCTACGAAGTGCTGGCGGACGGAGTGTCTGTCGGAGCGGTGGACTACCTTCACGTGGGCCGTGAAAAGCGCTGGGCTGCCCGGACCAACCGAGCTCGGCACGACACCGACCACGTCCAGCTCGAGTTCCAAGACGGAGGCCGGGACGCCGCAATCGAGGTCGTTCTCAAGCGAGCCGGCCTCAAACCGGCGCCACGACGCCAAGTTCAGCGTGCTCAGCGCGGACGCGCGCTATCAAGTACGATGGGTGAGCGCGACCCGCGGCTGGCGGAGCTCAAAAAGAAACTGATGCGGTGACCACGATGGCGAAGTCGAAAAAGAAGCCCAGCAAGAAGAAGGCGACCAAGAAGAAGGGCGCCAAGAAGAAGGTCTCCAAGAAGGGCGCCAAGAGGGGCGCAAAGAAGCCGCGCAAGAAGCCCGACTACAAAAAGGGCGACCCTCGCCGCGGCTCCGATGCCAGCGTGTGGCGCTCTCCCCAGGGCATGCAGTTCCTGGAAATCGGCGAGACCGTGTGGATGCACGTGCCCGAGGACCCGGATACCAGCGTGTACCGCTACATCCTCTTCAAGGACGAGAACTCGGGCAAGTGGGGTGCCGGCATCTGGGACCTCGCCGCCCAGGGGCCCCGCGCCACCGGCGTCGAGCCCACGCACTCGGGCTATAAGGGAGCCGGAAAGGCCCTCGAGGCCCTGGTCCCCTCTTACACCCGAGCTCCGACCGTCTTTGAAGAGGACGGCAAGGCGATCGTGGCGGCCAACCCCCGACGCGCCACCCTGAAAAAGAAACTGATGCGCTGACCGCCATGGCGAAACGGACGAAGCAGGACGACCATTTTTGGGCGTCGTTGGAGCGCGAAGATCCGAAGATCTACCAGCGCTACCGCAAAGCAGGCGGACCGCTGACTGCTTCGGAGGCGAAGACGCTTGAGTCCGATCTGGATTGTTGGCTTCAGGCAAACTGGGACGCCATCCCATCAGGGGTCCGCGACATGCAGGAGAAGGGCACCCAGGCTCTGGACAAGATGCAACGCGAAGTCGCGTTGCTAGGCCGTCCTGGATCCTGGGAGATTGCGGATCTATTCCTCGAGGGTGAGAACCTTCACTGGATGGCTGGGCTCGCCCGTTCGCGCGCCGAAATCCTCGAGGTGGCCAAACACAGGGAAAAGAAGATGTCGACCAAGAAGAAGAAGGCCCAAAAGAAGGCGACCAAGAAGAAGGGCGCCAAGAAAGCCACCAATAAGAAGGGGACCAAGAAGGGCGCTACCAAGCCCAGCCCTCTCAAGGACTGGCAGAAGGTCACCGTGGACGGGTCGCCGATCCCAGGTCGCAACGTGGGCCAGACGACCTACGTGGGATTGGCCTTGATCGAAGAACTGCCCTTGGTGGTTCCGGTGATCATTCAGCCGGAGAAGGGCAAGAAGGAGTGGGGCACCGTGCTGGTCAGCCTCGAGACCGGCGACATCGTTACCGACATCGGGAAGACCTACTCGACCCCGGCGAAAGCCGCTGCCAACCTGGGCGGCGACATTCTCCCCGGTCCGGAACGCACGCCCACGGCCTGGTTCAAGAAGGTCACCAAGGGCAAGTACAAGCGGGCGCCCGGTGGCGACGTGGCCTCCAAGACGGCCGCGAATCCTTGCATTGGCCTGCACCTTCACGGCAAGGACTTCCAGCCTCTACTCCGAGCTCTCAAAGAGGAGGGCGCCATGGTGGCCGCGAATCCGTTTGGGTGCGCACACGACCCCACCAAGCCCAACGGCCTAACTGACTTCGTCGCGCGCCAGTACGGCAAGACCGCTGAGGCCGCCGGCAAGATCGCCACGGCGACCGAGAAGGGCTACGCAAAGGGGCGCAAGTCAGGCCCCAAGAAGCGCAAGAAGAACCCGCGTGAGCACGGGGAGACCTGGATTGTCGAGATGACGATCAATAGCCGCGTTCGCCCCGTGCGTGTCAAGGCGACGACTGCCGATCGCGCCAAGGATGAAGCGGAGCGTAAGCATCCGGAGGCGGAACGCACCTGGGGGGCCTACACCCTCGCAGAATGGCGCCAGATCATGTCCGAAACGAAGAAGGGCGCCAAGAAGCGCAAGAAGAACCCGCGCGACAAGGACACCTACATCGAATACCTCGAGGGCACCTTGATCCCCGATCTCAAAGAGTCGGGCAGGGAGTACACGGCCGAGGACTTCGAGGGCATCGTCAAGTTCCTCCGTGGAGCCCGGAGTCACGATGGCCGTACCGTCCAAGAGCACGTCGAGTTCCTCGAGGAGACTCTCATCCCAGACCTGTACGAAGCGGGCAGCGAGTTCACGGCCGAAGACTTCGAGGACGGCATCGAGATCCTGCGCGAGTACGGCCGGGTTCAGAACCCGAGCGGGCGCCCAGATCGCAAGTACCTCATTTTGGCCGAGGCCTTTGAGGCCTTCCGTCGAGGCAAGGGGAGCTACGGCCCGGCGGCCCACCTGGACGTGTTCCTGGACCAGCGCTGTGTCGCGGATGTGGAGACGGCGCTGGCCCTGCGTGATCTCGTCGCCGGCGGCCTGCTTCGCGAGGTCGACTCGGGCCCCTGGGGTGCGGTGGTCGAGATCACCGACCAGGGCGTGGTCGTTCACACGCAGCACCAGGCTGCACAGGCATCGGGCACGCGCAGCCGGTCCGCGAATCCCAGCGTCGACATGGGCGCGCTGAAACGGAAGCTCTTGCGATGAGACGTCCCCGCCAGCGTCGCGTGGCCTACAACCCGGCCAAGCGCGAGTACATCGACCAACTCACGGGACGTCGCCTGAGCCCCCTAGTCACTGGGGCATCCCCGACCGGGCAGCACGTCATCCGCGTCCGTCCGGCCCCGGGCGAGCCCATGCAGACCCTCGAGGTCGACCGCCTGGACCTCGACCCTCGCCGTGACAGCTACGGCATGCAGCGGGGGTCCCGGAAGGAGTACATCCGCCAGGCCAAGGAGCGTACCAAGGGGCGGAAGAAGAAGCCCAAGAAGCGCCGCTTCGAGGCCGAGCGCCCCGGCATCGACGAGATCATTCGCAAGGCACGTCTCCCGACGACCTTCAAGTCAGTGGACATCGCCTACGGCGAGATCGCAAGCAAGATGGAGGGCCAGTTCGGGACCGGGGATTGGGACGAGGCGATCGACTGCGACCGACTCATCGAGGTCATGGACGGCATCGAGGTGACTCAGGGATGGGAGAAGGGCGGCAAGAAAAAGAAGTGGAAGCGGCTAGCCCAGACGAAGCGCGGGGAAGACATCCTGTACGGGGAAGAGTTCGAGCGCACCATGATTGGCTCGACCCGAGACGGCAAGCCGATCTACCGCTGCCAGGGGGCCACAGTCGTCGTCCCTCGCCTCATCCGGTACATCCTGGGTCAGGCTGAAGGGCGCAAGTGGCGAAACGTCCAGTGGGAGAGCATCGCGGAGGTCTACAACGCTCTCGAGGCCGAGCTCGGAGACCTGGGCGCGGCTCAGACCTCCGGCGGCATGGGGGGCATGTGGGTCCATCCGTCCGTCCGGCTTCAAGACCCGAAGGCCGACCTGGCTGATGTCGTCTGGGAAATCTCCCAAGACTATTCGCCGCGCGTCGCTGACATCGTCGCCGAGGGCCTGCGCCAGCGCGAGCTCGCACAAGTCGCCGCCGCGTACAAAGACCTCATCAAGCCGAAGGATAAGCCCGGCCGGGCCCGGCTCAAGTGCATTCCGGCCGACCACCGCAACATTCTCCGCCACCGAGCGGAGGTCCTGGGCGAATGGGTCAAGGACCCCTCCCTGGTTCCCGACTTCGTCTGCGGAGGCGACGGCTTTGTCTGCACCTTCCCCGGCCTGTGGGAAGACGTCCGGATGGTCCGCGAGGCCTGCGAGGCGCCCTACGACCCAAAGTGGCCGGACGAGTTGCGTCGCAAGTACCTTGCCCAGATGGACGACCCCGGGAGCCTCTTGTTCGAGGCCGGCCTGTATCCCGGAGACATGGACCCGGCATACGAGCCTTCCTTCGCGGTCACGGGGGGACCGGTCGCCGAGGTCGAAGAACTCGACCTCCCCTGGGAGGCCGCCGGTGGGTTTGAAGAGCCTCTCGAGGAAGCTCTCCCCTGGGAAGCGGTGGGCAACCCGCAAAGGTGGCGCTCGGAACGAAAGCGGACGCCGGAAGAGCGAGCGCGCACCATCCGAGGACTTCGCCAGGTGCGTCGCTATACGGCTGACGTGGAGGCCATCGAGCGGGCGACCACACTCAGAGCGATTGCCCGCATCCTCGAGCGCGACCTTCATCGCTTCCAAAGCGATGTGGTCCGTGAGGCTCTCGCCCAGTCGGCACGCAACCGTGCGGGCGAGCTCGGCTTCATGTGTCGAGCTCCAGGTGAAGACCACGAGGCCTGCGCCCGCGAGATCATGGACTTCGTCGAATACCGTCAGCAGCGCCTGGCGAACCCCGACAAGACCGAGAAGCGGCGGCAACTCACGGCTCGTGAGGAGCAGGAGGCCGCGCGGCGTCTCTCCGACGCCAAACGCTGGGCCGCGGGCCATCTGCACGAATTCGAGATCACACAGGCCGACATCGACGCTTTGTATCCGGGGCAGCAGCGGCCGAAACGCCGCCGAATTGCCCCCGAGCGCCTGCGTTCGCTAAAACGCAAACTCATGCGGTAGACTTCGAGCACGCCATGGCACGTTCCAAACGCAACCCTCGCCGCGCTGACCACCAGAGGCTGGCGACCCAGGAGCTCGAGAAGGCCGCCCAGGCCATGGAGCGCGCCGAGCGGCACGCAGCCAAGGACCAGTTCGGCCGAGCTCTGACCGACGCGGTCCTAACAGCGTCGGTGGCGAGCGTGGCGCAGGCCGAGGCCGAGCACGGCCAGGACGCCGACCTAGCCAAAGAGGCCGGCGACCTGGTGCGTGCCAGCGGCAATCTGATCCTGGTGTCCGTCGCCGGCATCCAGCGCGACGCAGGCATGCGCGACGAATACCGTGTCGAGCACGCCCTGGGTTCGCGCCGCAACCCGCCCCAACGCCAGCCCGGCGTCAACCCTCTCTTTTTGATCCGTGCCTACTCGAGCTCGCTCCTCACCGGTAGCGACGAGATCTACCTCGTGATCAACACCGAGGGCGAGGTCATGGACGCGGTAATCACCGACTCCGAGGACTTCGGACCGATGGAGGACGCCGGCTACGGCAACCTCTCCATCCTCGAGCTCGATGTGAGTGGCGCTCAGTTTCGGAAGCTCAAGAAGCTGGGCAAGCGCCTGGCCGAGGTGACGCAGACGCGACCCCTCTTCCGCCCCGGCCGTGCCCCCAAGGTGCCCGCACGGACCACCGGCGCCCGCGTGCGTCCCGCCTTCTCGACCGCCAATCCTCGAGACCACCTCAAGCGGAGGCTGATGCGATGAGCGACCGCCAACCCAATCCCTACCCCGCGCTGCGCCCTGGGCCCGTCTACCCTGGGCCCATCTACTCGCTGAGCCCCTGGGCCATCTACGGCGGTGGCACCTACCCGGGCTACCAGCATACGCCCTGCACCATGGGCGGCGGGGTGGTCCCCAACCTCAACGACACCTGCGGATGGACCTACCGGCAGTGGGGCCCTGGAATGGGCAGCACGTACCCGAGCTACAGCTACAAGGGTTACTTCCCCAAGTTCGTGCCCGGCGGGAGCTACCCGCCTCCCCTCGCCATCCCTGAGCCCGTCCAACCGGGTATCGACGTCGGCGTTCAGTACAACGCGGTCGCCGTCGGCAACGAGAGCGAACAGCAGATGCAGCAGCCCACCGGTTTTCGTCCCATGCTCGGTTCCCGCTTCAGCCGCGGGCGCCCCTCGATGGCACCCCAGGCTCAGCTGGGGCTGCAGGCTCCGACGCAGCCCTCGGTACCCAAGCCCTCGCATCCGTCCGACACCCTGGGGCTTTGTGGCGGAGCTCCGCTCAAGTGCGAGCCCGCCGGTGCGACTCCCCAGACTCCCGGTGCTGTCTGCTACTGCGACTTTGGCCAAGGCCAGTCGCAGTCCGAGCCGTTGCCTCCGGCGCTTGCGGGCCTGTCGCCCGCTCAGCGCGTCGCCGCGTATGCGAAGCTCAAGTTCCCCGGCGCGAACATCAAGCCAGCCTCCGGCGGCTGTGTGTTCGCTGAACTCCCCGTCAACGTGGGGGGCCATGAGACCACCATCACGATGCTGTGCTGCCCAGAGGGCGACGGCGTTCGTTGCTACCCGGCTGTCTTCGGCCCGAAGCCGGAGCCCGAGCAGCCTCCGACCGGGCCCGAGCCCAAGCAACTCCAGCCTCAGCTGGCCGCGGTTCCCCAAGCGCAACCGGTCCAACCGGTTCAGGCCCGTGTGAAGAACGAGGACGACAAGGAAGATCGCAAGCCCATCATCCTCGACGTCCGCACCCGGGAAGAGGCCGCGGCGCTTCCGACGATTCCGGGCGCCACCAACGTCCCGGTCGACGAGCTTCCCCTCCGTCTGCGCGAGCTCGTGAAAGCAGCCGGCTCGGCGGACCACCCGGTCGCCGTGTACTGCAAGATGGGCAAGCGCTCCGCGCTCGCCAAGCAGTTCCTCGAGGCCGCCGGCTTCCAGAATGTCTCCAACCTCGGCGGCACCCACATCGGCCCGCACACCGACGTCCTTTCCTGGGGCCGTCCGGTGCAGCCCCAGGCCGTCACCCAGGCGCAACTGGCGGGAGCAGCGTAGCCATGAATCTCTACGGGGTGTGCTGCGGACCGTGCGAGGAGGGTGGGCTGTGCTGCCAGGAGACCTCGTGCTGCCTCGAGTGTCACTTCTCCCTCGAGGAGAACGTGGCGCTCAAGTACGTCCCCGAGCACCTGGCGGCGCAGGTTCGCAAG
>Ga0209977_10000988_pt1 | contig 12019 bp, 17 predicted proteins | sample SumtaG_2_FD_183113 | JGI IMG/M metagenome (GOLD analysis project Ga0209977, IMG submission 183113) | Deep subsurface microbial communities from Indian Ocean to uncover new lineages of life (NeLLi) - Sumatra_00607 metaG (SPAdes) (version 2) | ecosystem: Environmental > Aquatic > Marine > Oceanic... | reverse complement strand
CTAGAGATATTGTATACCATATAAGAGTTAATAACGCTCAATTAACTCATCAAGTCGATGGTCTTGGATTGATGAAATGCAAAGTAGTAACCGTGAGAGGCGAATTATATGCTAAAGTAACTGAGATATTATGTTTTGTTGGAAAGCATGAGCACGCCAGGGGCTCCTCATTTTATCCAATAGGAAATATTTTGAATATTAAAGATTGGAGTCAGGGTATAACTTTTCATAAAGAACTGCTTGAGGCACAAAAAGAAATGATTATCAAAACATTTGACAAGAAAGAGTGGCTATAATGGAAAGCGGCGATTATTTCTTTTACTACTCCGAGAAGTTTAGTTGGTTACTGGGTCGAGTAACGCATCATCTTAAACCGATTATAGTATTTAATGCGATAATATGGGATATAAACAGCAAGAGCATGCAGAGCGTAGCACGCCGCGGGGCTATGGATCCAGTTAGTGAGATGGCGACTATAAGTCAGAGAATATATAATTTACAACACAAACAGCAAGTAATTAGGCGGATATTTTCATGAAACTTGAAATTGGCGATTATTTTTTTTATCAACACGTACAAGCTGACGAGTGGGTGGTTGGTAAAATCATGGGCAAATCTCCCCGTACTATCGGCTACAACGGTTATCGTTTTCACATAGTGGCGATGCATATCCGAGATTATCGTTCATATGATTTTGATGAACAAGGCACAACTGGTGATGTTCAAATTGACAGTTTTATGTGGCAGCATATGGGGAAAATTGATGACAAGCGAGAAGTTATAAGGGCAATAATATAATGAAAATTGGCGATCATTTTTTTTACCATACTAAATACCCCGATCAGTGGTTATTGGGCAAGCTTGTTGGAGACGCCGCACCTGATGATTTTGGTAGAGGATATAGCTATCGTATGATAGCGGCACATATCTCTAATTATAGTATGTTCGGCTTAAAACACAAGAACGATAAAATTGGCCAAGTTCAAGTAGGTTGTCTTATGTGGCAACGTATGGAGTTAGTTATTGATAAGAAAAAGATTATAAAGGCAATAATATAATGAAAATTGGCGATCATTTTTTTTACCATACCACATCTCCCGGCGAATGGTTGGTCGGCAAAATTACTGGTCGAACTACTCCGGATTTCGGTACAGGATATAGCTACCGTATAATAGTGGCACGCATCTCCCATTACCATGGATTAGGTCTGGACAACAAAGACTATAAAATTGGCCGATTTCAAGTTGATAGTCGTATGTGGGATCACTTGGTGACAAATAAGAGGAAAATTATAAAAACGGTAATATAATGACAATACAATTAAACAATGGCACAACTATAACTGCGGATCCAATTCAGGAGTTCAAACGCTGCAAACAGGACCCAATATATTTTATAGATAATTATTGTTATATAGTTGATAGCGTAAAGGGTGTACTTCCTTTTCGGTTATTCGATTATCAAAAAAGAGTAATAGGGTGCTATCAAAATAAGCAATTTAATATCATAAAGAAACCAAGACAGATGGGACTATCGTGGTTGACGGCTTGTTATGGCTTATGGTTAATTAATTTTCACAACGATAAAACAGTACTTGTAGTTTCAATTGGCGATTCTCACGCCAAAGAATTTAAAGATAAAGCACGTTATAATTTCGATCTCCTGCCAGGCTTTTTACAGGTAGATGCGATAGATAAAACCAAGCATGGTTTGAATTTATCAAACGGCTCACAGTTTCAATCCATCCCGCAGACAAGAGAAGCGGGACGCTCCAAATCACTTTCATTGTTGATACTGGACGAAATAGCATTTCAAGAGTACGCAGATAACATTTGGGCAGCCGCCTGGCCGACTCTTTCAACAGGCGGGAATGCAGTACTAATATCTACTACCAATGGAATGGGCAATTTATATCACAGAGTTTATGAAGACGCTACAAATGAAGTAAATGACTTTAATTCTATAGATATATGTTGGAAGGAATATCCAGGCCGCGATGACAAGTGGTTAGCTCAACAACGTCGTCAACTTGGAAAACGCAGGTTTAGGTCAGAAATCATGTGCGAGTTTGTTGGTTCCGGCGATACGGTGATCTCGGGCGAGTTATTGAAAAAATTAGCCGCAAATGTTACAGAACCATTAATAAAATACAAATTACCAATGAGTGATAAACTTGCCAAGAGTTTGTTAAAAGACGAATATCATACAATGCCTGGTTTGTGGATCTGGGATCTCCCGGCCCCAGCTGAAAAATATATATTATCCGCCGATGTTGCGACTGGTAATGAACAGGACGCATCTGCTTTTCAGTTGATAAGATTGAGAGATAATAAGCAAGTATGCGAGTATAAAAACAAGTCAGTTAGAGTTCATGACTATGCTAATATTATAAAGATAGTAGCGCGCTATTATAATAATGCATATGTTATTATCGAATCTAATAGCTGGGGATTGGCTACTTTTGAGAAGCTTTATCGCGATCAATTAGATCCATACTTAAATCTTTATCTTACAAAAAAACGCAGAGCCAGTTGGGAGACTACAGCTAAAACCCGGCCAAAAATTATTAATACTCTTATGGCAGATATTGACAACGAGGTGTATCAACTTGTTTCATCACGATTATTAAGTGAATTACAAACATTTATTTGGAAAGGAAATCGAGCCCAGGCTCTCAGAAGCTATACGGATGATCTTGTGATTTCACTTGCAATATTGATGTTTATTCGACCAATGTTAAGCGCTTTTGTGCCAGCCAGTTTAACCAGCAGTAACGAGGATGAATTTGCATTTAAATTCGATGATGAAAGCATAAAAGAATATCATCAGCAGCAAGTAATTCGATCCGATGAGAATAATCCGTGGATTGAAGAGGAAGGAGAGTCTGCATATGATGATAGTGGATATATGACAGAAAAAGCTATGGTTAGATGGCTCGGTAAGTAGCAATTTAGTTATTATTTGCTAAAGATAAGTAAGAATAAAAGGAGAAATTATATGAATGATAATAAAGATATGTTCAGCGAATCACTCGAACTGCTTAGAGATATGAGCACAGAGCGCGCTCCGGGAGAAATTGAATATAATGAATATATGGTAGAGGCTGAAAGAGGCGGCATAACAAAGCGTGTGAAATACGAAATGGTAGATACGCGAATTAAGTTTAGCTATCTTGGTAAAATATTTTATATTGAACTCGATAGCTTACTGGCTGGTAGAAAAACTATATTTAGCTTTATCAATACGCTATTACAACGACTCAATCCTGCTATTTATCCTGCCAGATTTATTAAAACTGGTAAAGACCAAGCAATAAGGCCAAAGGAAGAGCCAAAAGAAGAGGAACCAAAAGTAGAGAAAGAGATAGAGCCGGAAGAAGAACCAAAGGAAGAGAAACCAAAGAAAAAAGAGGAAAAATAATGGCAACTCTTAAAGAATTTCTTAATGTGAATTTACCGTCCGATAAGGTTCTTAGTCGCAAACCGGTTTCAGCTGATGGTATAGTTAGAAAGAACAGAGGCACCAATGTGCGAACAATTCGTGGCCGCAGTGTTAATGTTGCTGAAATTCCGAAGGTTGGAGAAGAAGTATATGTCAGACAAGGCGATGGCACTGAGTTAAGTTATAAAATTCTCAAAGTTATAAACAGCGAAGAGGGAGCGCCTGTGCAAGCATTGGTGGCTCTGCCTGGTGGTGCCGATAAGCGCATTGTAAGATTGAATATAAAAAGTAGAACATAATGGACATGCCAACTGTTGATAAGCTCTCAAAAATGATTAGGGGAGTATATGGTAAAAATGTTATAGTAACCATGCGTCGACCTAATTATGTGACTTTACAGTGGGGAAAAGCAAAACCTAAAATTTGTCAAGCGACACGTATAGATTTGGGTAGTAATAATTTCGCAGCTGCTGTGTTGGGTACTGTAGAGATTGTAAATAATTATAGATTTAAATCATTAAATGATATTTTTACATTTATTTTTGAGAGTACGATAGAATGATGTCTATTTTGAGCAGTTAGTAAGGAGATAAGATATGAAATGGAAGGATCTTTATAAGGGTATGAACAAAGAATTAAATAAAATTATGAAACAGCCTATTCCAAGCTTGGGTATAGAGCCTGAGCAGGATAGTCCGGAGGAAGGTGGATTAGCTCATGAAATCACTCAAACAGATCATGAAGGCAAAAGGCCTTCAAGATAAAAATAAATTTGATCGCTTAATGGAAGCCATTGATGAGCGAGAGAGAGAATTCAACAAGCGGTTAAAAAAAGCGTGTGATGCGGCAGACGTCGATATAAAGTTTATGTCTGTCACCGCAAAGGATGATACTATAGTCCTTTACATTCCACTCAAAAAGCTTATTGGCCCCGAGACACGTGAATTCTGTAGTGATAAGTGGAACACGTTTTTTGAAAAAGCTGGTATTTCAGTTGATTTTCTGGATAATATTGACGATGCGGTCGATGGTATGGACGTCGTTGTTCCTCTTACGTTTGACAAAAACAATTTTCAAGAGATAGAATAAAAAATGGCAAGCAAACGTAGCGTACAATATCAAGAGTTTTTCAATAAACTTAAGTTAACTGCCAAAGATCTTGACTCAAGCCGCGCGATAGATATATTAAAAGATAGAGATGCGATCGACTCCGACGTTTATCGTTGGATGACATCTTATATGGACATCTCTAACGAGCGCCGAGATAGATATAAAGATTATACGGCTATGATACAAATCCCAGAACTTGAACTTGGTTTGACAACTTATGCTGATGATGGCAGTCAGACAAATCCCGACGGTTTTGTTATTGACATTAGCTCAAATAATGACGATATTGTCAGCACCTTAGAAGAAACATTTTTTGATAACCTGGATTTGAACGCGGAGCTATGGAAGTACTTCTTTGGAACCTGTCAGTATGGTGATAATTTCTATGAGATTATTTTGGATGATGCTAAGAAAGAAATAATTTCTTTAAAATATCTTCCACCGATGAATGTCGAGCGTATCGAAATTGATGGTAATCTGTTAAAGTTTCTCGTGCATAAGAACATCAAGGATCCTCACCAACCTCGAACAACTTATGCTTCTGAAAGGCATTCAGCGAAAGCAGTAACTTTACAGCCGTGGGAGGTAGTACATTTCAAAATAGATGATAATGTCTATGCTCCTTATGGTAGATCAGTTTTTGAATCAGGTCGCAGAACATATAAGCAGCTAGCCCTTATGGAAGATGCTATGCTTGTTTATCGACTTGAGCGAGCCCCAGAAAAGAGAGTGTTTTATATTGACATAGGTACTATGTCAACTGCTGAAGGCGAAAAATGGGTTGATAGAATAAAGGCCAAGTTCAGAAAAAAGCGGTGGATCGATCCTACTACAGGCAAAATAAGCGAGAAAGCCACGCCTCTGTCTATTCTTGAAGATTTTTGGATTCCAGTCAGATCTGGCCAACAGGGCGCACAAGGAACCCGAATTGATGTTTTGCAGGGCGGCCGGCAGTTAAACGAGATTGATGACACAAAGTACTTCAGAGATAAGTTAATGAAATGCATGCATATTCCTCCTCAATATATGCAAGAGGGAGGAGGCATGGATACCAGAAACGCTCTGAGTCAGATGGACATAAAATTTGCCCGAACTATAGAAAGAATTCAACGGCATATTGTTAAAGGCCTTGAGAAAATCGCTATCGTCGCCCTTACAGCCAAGAGATTTAGAGGGGACGATCTAAGAAATTTTAAAATTGAGATTACACCTCCATCTAACATAGCGGAGTTACTTGAAATGGAGGTATTGAGTCAAAAAATGAATCTTGTAAACACTATGCTTACTACGGAAGGTTTTCTATCAAAGAAATGGATTTATGAAAAAATAATGAAATTTTCAGAAAAGGAGATCTCAGATCTTACAACCGAATTACAATTACAAATGGCATCTCCATTGACTCAGATGCAAGCAGGCGGTGTAGGTGCGCCAGGAATGGCTGGCGCGCCAGGTCCTGGTCTTGGCGCAGCTCCTCCAGAAGCTGGTGGTATGGCAGGGGCTCCTGAAATGGGAGCGCCCGGTGAAATGCCTCCAGTTGGCCCCGAGGCCGGCGGAGAAGTACCTCCTCCACCACCTCCACCAGCGCCCGGACCTGAGGTCGCAGGTCAAGAGGTCGATATAAATAAAAAGCAATATCTCCTTGAGAACAAAAAGGCGATAGGAGAATTCCTAAAAGAAATTGAGCAAAGGCGCAATAAGAACAAAGATAATGTTAAACATAATGCGGCCGAAAGTCGGCATGTAACTAATAAATATCGCAGTCAATTTATTAAGGGCGAATTTAAAGGCCTACAAGAAAGTTTGAATAATAAAAAGAAGAAACTGAAATAGGAGGAATGTGTTTATGGAATTAACATATAACCAATTCCGAAAGGTTGCATCGAAAAGTAGTGACAAATTATTTGATAAATTCTCCGGAATCTTCGCAGAATCTGAGAACGCAGCTTTGATGGCACTATTCGATGACAAGTTTATCCTTTTAGATGAGGATAAGAATCAACCTTATATTTGTGATTATCAATATTCAGATGGAATATTAAGCTTTGGTAAGTTTGAGTCTATAGCATTAATAGAGAATGATGATACTGTACTTGAAAATAAAGTCAATCAATTGTTCGATATTGTTAATGATCCTCGTGTTACTCTTGATGAACTCGTAGAAGGATTTCGATTAAAATACTACGATAATGCAAGAAAAGAGATTACAGAGGCTCTAGACAATAAGTTAATGAAAATTCATGAAAGTACCGACATTAAAGTAAAACGTAATTTAAGAGGCCTCCGAGACAAGAATTATGCAATGGTTATGGAGCTGCTTAATAAGTCTTTCATGAAAAAAGTAGCAGCAAGATTGAGGCTCGAAGAAAATCCAATTGCGCAATCATTAAATAAAGTTGATTTTACAAACAAAAAGGGCTACAAGGTAGATACTAATATTTATACGTATTTAGAGCCCGATATCACAGATCTTGAAGATAAAACAATCAAGAAAAAGATGCAAGCTCTCGCCGGAAAGCTTTATAAACTCTGGAAAACAGATGCATTCAGACAGAAATTCACGAACTTCACAATGGACTTAAAACAAGCGGAAGATCTTGAAACCTCTTTAGAGGCAGCTGAATCATTTTTTGAAGATAACAAAGAATTGTTCTTGCTCGAGCCTTCAAGGTTCGAAGAAGTAATGCTAAAAACAGCTCTTATGGTAGAATCAAAAGATGCTAATGTTCTAGTTGATATAATGAAGAATCTTATGCAGCATCCGGACATCGCAGCAATCAAAGAGAGTTACTTTAATTCTCTTGGAGCAACACCAGAACAGATTGCTCAGATAATGTTCGAACAAGAGGCAGAACTTCCCGCAGCTCCAGCTCCTGAACTAGAGCCAGAGGAACCTAAAAAGAAAGCAAAGGTTGCCGATGATGTGGAGACAGAAGAATTGAAAGAAATTATTGCTACTTTCAAAGCTATTAAGAAACAGGTTGAAGCGGATTCTGAAGAAGCTGATTATCTCGAAGGTATTATTACTGATCTAGAAAACGCAAAAGCCAAGGGAGTCACAGATGATAGAATGAAAGATATCATTGATTTTCTGCAGGGAGCAACTGAGGAACCAGAAAAAGAGAAAGAGAAGGACAAAGAAGAAGAGCCTGAGAAAACAGCAGAGCTCGAAGAAAAATAACAGGAGGACAAATATAATGGCGGATCAGCAAGTCATAGTAGAGAACATGCCTGTTATTCAAGATGTAATGGACTTTAAGTATGAATTAACCGAAGACAAAGATGAAAATGATCGGGTAAAAGCATATAGACTAAAGGGTGTTTTTCAGCAGGCAGATGTTAAAAATGGTAATGGACGTTTCTATCCTCGCTCTGTATTAGAAAAAGAAGTATCACGAATGCAGCCAATAATTGAGGAGAAGAGAGTTCTGGGAGAGTTGGATCATCCAGCCGACGCTAAAATTCATTTAGATAAAGTATCTCATATGATTACTATGTTGGAAATGAGAACTAATGGAGAAATGTATGGCGAGGCTACTGTTTTAGAAACTCCAAGCGGCAGAGTCTTGCAGGAGCTTCTGAAAAATGGCGTTATGCTCGGCATATCTTCACGAGGATTTGGTTCGGTCAAGAAGCATAATGGAGTAGATGAAGTTTCTGATGATTACAAAATGGTAACTTTTGATATTGTTTCTGATCCTTCAACACCAAAGGCATTTCCACAGGTTGTATATGAAGAAAAGGAAGAAACAGCTGAAGAAGATAAAGTTTCTATGTCGATTGTGATTGAAGATATATTTGATATGGACGATCTGACTGAAAAATTGCATATTGATCTCAAAAGAGAGTATATTGGTATATCCAATAACACGAGATTTTATTTGAAAGAGGGCAGTTGCGGTTCATATGGCACCTTACGCAATCATGTAAGTCATTACTGGCATCTTGAACTAAAAAATACTAATGGCATGATAAAAGTAGGTTTAACAGAAGCTAAGCTGAAGAAAGTAAAAGAAGAATTTGGCGAAGAAGTAATTAGCAAAGCACTAGAAAAACTCGGTTATAGAGGGTTTAATCCTGAAACATTGTCTAAAGCAAAAACCGAATTTGCATCGGATAAGATAACAACAGAGGAGGAATAATACATGGGACTAGAGAATATTGAACTATCTGATGAAGATCAGAAAGAATTAAGAGAGCAGCTTGAAACCTGGAAACAGGGTGTAATAGATAAAGTAGAAGAAGAGCTTACATTAAAATACGAAGAAATGGAAAGCGCTCTCCAAGAAGAGTACACAACTCTGGTAGCGGACATTCGAGAAAAGATGAAAAAGGTCTTTACCAAGAGATTTGTAACAGCTCTAAAAGAGATGTATGAACAAATCAAGGCAGAAGTCCTTGCAGAGAGTTATGATACTCCAGAAATGAAAGTTCTTGAGACTGTCAAGACTTTGGTATATCCTCTTATTAATGGTTCAGAGGCAGAGCGTTATGCTTCCGAATTTGCTAAGATGGCTGAGATGAATGAAGAACTTCAGGAAGAGTTAGAAGTCACCAAGGGTTGCAAGAAACTGATGGAACTTGTAGAAGATTTATCAGAAGAAGTTAAAAAGGTTGTTGTTAGCCTTATTGGTGAAGGAACTGAAGAAGAAGTTGTTGAAAGATTCGCAGCTATTAAAGAGGCTTTAAGCGAAGCCAAAAAGAAGGAAGATGAACTAGATTTTGAAGCAGAACCAGAAAAAGATGAAGAGGAAGAAGAAGAGGAAGAGGGAGAAGACGGCAAGAAGAAGAAAAAGAAGAAGAAAAAGAAGAAAAAAGACAAAGACGAAGAGCCCGAAGAGCCCGCAGTTGAAGAGCCAGAATTTACAGAAGAAGAAATTAAAATCAAATCTAAAACTGGAGACATTGAGCCTCTAGTCGAAGAGGAGAGACAAGAGTTTGATGAAGCTCTTGATGAAATGCTAGAACTTTCTGGCGTTAAGAAAAAGTAACAATAAAAGAATCGTTCTTTGAAAAATAACCGGACAGCGAAATTAAGGAGGGTATTATATAATGATCGATAAGCGTAGACTTCTTAAAGAAGAGACAGAACGACTTCTTACTAAATGGGAGCCTTTTCTTGAAGGCATTGAAGATGAGTACATCAGAGTTAACACAGCAATGCTTCTTGAAAATGAAGCCGAGTACCTTAGTGAAGCAGAAGATATGGGTGCTGTAACACAAGCATCTCAGGTAACAGGTATTCAGAAGATCATGCTTCCAATCGTAAGACGTGTGTTCCCTAACCTTATCGCCAATAATATCGTGTCAGTTCAGCCAATGGCTGGACCAGCTGCTGTCATTTTTTACCTTAAGTATGTATTTGGTACAACTAAGGGTAACGTAACTCAGGGAGCTGAATATTCTGCATTTGCAGCATCAGCACCTAAGACCCATCCTGATGAAGGTTGGCAGGGTTACTCACCTTACTATTCAAAAGCAACTGTAGGTCCATTTATTGCTAATAACACTAATGGAACAGCCACATTTGCTATGGATACTTTGACCACTCTGCACACATATGCAACACATAAGTGGACCAATGCAGCAAATGCTGCATGTGCCGTATCAGGTCAGATTATTAGGGAAGTTGCTACCAATTTAGATACTGGAGAGTCTGGTGGAGAAGTTATTTATAGCTTCACAGGCACAAAAGGTACCGCAAGTGGCGTAGTACTCGATATATATGGCAATGTATCAACTCATTACACAGTTACAGGCCTTGATGGCAATACTGTAACTGTTACCCGCGCATCCGGAACCGAAAGCTTCAAAGTTGAAATCAGCTATGATATCAACCTAGAGTTTTCAGACGAGATTCCTGAGATGAAAATTACCATCTCTCAAACTCCTGTTGTAGCAAAGACCAGGAAGCTTAAAGCTCATTGGTCAAACGAAGCTGAGCAGGACTTGAAAGCTTACCATAACTTGAACGCTGAAGCCGAACTTACTTCTCTCGTTTCTAACGAAATGATCGCTGAGATCGATCGTGAAATCGTGAGAAAGTGTATGTTTAGCGCAGCCACCAAGAGTAAGTATAATTGGAGATGGGATACCAACAACAACACTGTTGGTAACTACCTTGATAGACATCTTGCTTTAGTAAATCAGGTCATTGAAGTTTCAAATGAAATTTATAGAAAGAGCAAGATCGGTCCAGCTAACTGGATTGTAACATCTACCAGAATTTCATCCCAGTTTGAGGTCTTAAGAGGATTTATTCCTAACCCAGTTACAGCAACTGGTGGTCTTGGAATCGTTAAAGCCGGTAGTTATGCTGGCAAATTTGACGTTTATAAAGATCCTCTATTCCCAGAAGAGAAAATCTTATTAGGTCACAAGAGTCCAACTAGTCCGTTTGGTGCTGGTGTTGTTTACTCACCTTACGTTACTCAATTGACTCCTGTTATTTACGGCCCAGAAGATTTTACACCAAGGCGAGGCTTTATAGCTCGTTACGGTCTGGTGAAGGTTCCGTTGGGTGAATTACTGTATGCATTAATGGATGTAGATTTTATTACTGCTGAATCTACCTAATCTAATTAATTGATATACAGAGTTATATTAACAATTAAAAGCGTCTCATATGAGGCGCTTTTTTTTGTGGTGGACACATATATACCATACATAACAATAGGAGCAATAGAAGTGGATATAAAATTACATGAAGCAACAATATCTCTTACTGAAACAACTGTCAGAGAGTTATATAATAATATGATTGAATTTAAGAAAAATAATCCTGACGAAAAAAGATGTTTAATCCAGACCGTTTTTAGCGAATTTGGATTTGACATTACAATGGAAGCAACACCACATACGCAAGAATCATTGGGGTTTAAAATCAGCACTGATTATTAAAAATAGGAAATAAATACTTTACAAACCTTGAAAAATGGTATATAATAGAAAATAAAGGAGTAAAGTTATGGCAAAGATAGCGGGTATTGGTAGAGGGTCCCGTAAGATCGGTCGTAATTCCGATAAATGTAAGAGATATCGAGAAGAAAACCGGCGCGAGAGAAACAAAAAACGCAAAGCTCTTAAGCGTGAGAAAAAATTCGCTAAGCGAAGAGCCAAAAGAGAAGGAATAAGTGGCAAGTAATGCAACTGGCTAAAAAAGACATTACAAAGAATTTGATAATGGAGAAGACGTGCAAAACTTGCAAGCTTAGGTGGTCTTTTTCTCTTGTATTTGGAAAACAAGACTATTATTGCCCTAAGCGAAAAAAAAGACCAAAATTTAACACCTGTCAACATTGGCACGCCAATGTGCGTTGGCGCATCAAATATATATAAAAAGGAGTAAATTATTATGCGAGATGATATGAAGAATAGAATATCAGAAACAGGTAGTACGGGTATAGGATTCGGAGGCATTTTATTTATTGTATTTCTTGTGCTAAAACTCACTGATGTGATTGACTGGCGA
>Ga0209977_10000986_pt1 | contig 12024 bp, 14 predicted proteins | sample SumtaG_2_FD_183113 | JGI IMG/M metagenome (GOLD analysis project Ga0209977, IMG submission 183113) | Deep subsurface microbial communities from Indian Ocean to uncover new lineages of life (NeLLi) - Sumatra_00607 metaG (SPAdes) (version 2) | ecosystem: Environmental > Aquatic > Marine > Oceanic... | reverse complement strand
TCGTAAACAGATTGGGATAATACCACAAACTCCGTTTCTTTGGGCTGATTCTCTCGAAAACAATATCAAATACTGTTGTAAAAATGCTACAGAAGAAGCTGTTTTTAATGCCCTTAATAACTCTAGTGGTTTTGATTGGATTGAAGATCTATCAAATGGTTTAAAGACTTATACTGGTGAACGAGGTTGTCTAATTTCAATGGGACAGCGCCAATTAGTAGTTTTTGCTAGGGTCTTATTAGAAAACCCCTCAATTCTAATCTTAGATGAAGCAACTGCGTCTGTCGATCCTTTTACTGAAACAAGAATTCAAGATGCATTACAAAAAACAATTGAAGGGCGCACATCTATCATTATTGCACATCGACTTTGGACAGTAAGGCATGTTGATCGCATAATTGTACTCGATCACGGACAAATTGTCGAAGAAGGTAATCATGATGAGCTAATGGCTAAAAGAGGAACCTATGCTGAACTTTACAACACATATTTCAGGCATCAAAGTCTTGAATATATAGAAAAAATGAAAGAAATTGTGGAAAACAAGACTTAAAAAGAGAAATTTAAAAAAAAATATAAAATAATTAAGTTAATCTGCTATTTTTGCAAGAATATATGCTAAGATCAACACTCCTCCTGCAACTATTATTAGAATCATTCCCGTCCTCATTATAAAACCCATTTCAAGTGCAATATCTGCTTGTTCCAAAGCTATTGGAATTCCAATGACTAACCCAAAAAATAAAGCTAATTCCGTGATAATATAAGATAAACCGTTTCTTAACCATTTTCTCCTTGCTTTCTTAAGTTCTTTGCTCCCAGTTTTTACTCTAATCCCTGAAATTATTAATAATACAGCTCCAAGAATGAATAGAATCGCAAAGCCAATGCTTATCCCTAGGAGAGTATTCCTAACACCCTCTGCTTCAGGAACTGACCCTATATATGGATCCAACTCATCCAAGATTCCCCCAAATGGCATTAAATCTAATGTGATTTCAGGATCAATAATAAACTCATAATAGAAACTTATCCCTATTAGAGGAAATATTAAAGATATTAATAAAATAACAGCAGCGATAATAGGAAATATAAAAACCCAATCTTTAGTTTCCGTCAATTTTTTTCCCTTCTTGTTTTTATAAAATTGTTTGGATAACAAGAAATAATAAACTACATTTTAAAAAGCTTATAGGAAAAATCGAACTATATAAGAAAATAATTTTAAAAATTTATAAACGGGTTATATATCGAGTTCTCTCCCATTCACTTACTACAAGTCTTATACTGGTGAACGGGGTTGTCTACTTTCAATGGGACAGCGCCAATTAGTAGTTTTTGCTAGGGTTTTATTAGAAAATCCCTCAATTCTAATCTTAGATGAAGCAACGGCGTCTGTCGATCCTTTCACTGAAACGAAAATTCAAGATGCATTACAGAAAACAATTGAAGGGCGCACATCCATCATTATTGAAGAAAGAGACTGCTATATTGAATGAACTAAAAGAACGTAAAGGAGAAGTGCAGGAGATGTTTGAAAGGCAAAGAAATAGGACGGTTGAAGAACGACAGCAAACAATTAATAACGCAGAAATGATTTTAAGTGGAGTAAAAGGATTAAGTCCTGAAATGATAGGAACATCACTTAAAATAGTAGATTTTATGAAAAGAGAATTAGAAAAAAGAAAAGCTCAAAGTTTTTGTCCACACTGTAAAAAATCTATTTCTTTACACGCTCGGTTTTGTAGTGGGTGTGGTAATAAGATTGAAAATAAAAATTAAAAAAAAAATTATAAGCTCCTAAAAGAAGAATATCGGTTTCTTATCCCATTTTTTTAATTTTTTGTAAAATTTTACCATTTTTTTATCAAATGGAAATGGATTCACACTTGGAGATATGGGATTATCTTTAAAAAATTTTACAGGATCTTCAAGAAATGTTCAAGCTCTTCTAACCTAATGGTAATATATTCACTGACTTCAGATTCTCTGCATACTTTAAAAGTTCTCGCTGAAAAAGGTTCATTTTCTTCTCTATTCCTGTATTCTTTAATTAAACGCCCTCTAAAATTTTTAAACATTCCCATGAGTAACTTACTCCCCTTCAAGGATTTTTATAAAATCTTTCAGGCTTTTTGCCTTTATGTTCTCTACTTTATATCGATATATTCTTATACGACCAAATCTTTTCTCTTGAATTAGATCAAGGGATACTAAGTAGTCTAGATGTTTCTTTACATTCGTATAATTCAATCTAGTCTTATTGATAAGCAATGAAATTGTTAATTCCTCATTTATCGCAAGAACCTTTAATATCTTAGCTCGTGCTTTTGAACCTAGTAGATCTTCAAATAATATTTTTTTTGACATACTAAATCTCCTCCTAAGAAATTTATTAGAACCAAGAATCTAGATTATGAATAGAGTACATATGTCTTATACAAGAGTCTCAATAAGTTTTGTTACTTCTTCTAAAATTTTCATGGTAGGCATGGATTCAAAAATAAAACCTCCTGAAAATCCTGAATAATACCCATCATAACATTCAATCAACTCTTTTAATTCAGAAAAATCATCTTTTTCTAACCAGATTTTCCGTTTTAATTTTAATACCCATATATCAATTTTGTCTTTGGTATGATAATCTTTCACTATTACAAAAAATTGATTTTCAAATAAAATCTCTTTCGATCCTTTTCTCTTGATTGATTTTGTAACTGTACGGATGGGATTAGGTTTTTTATTGAAATGTTTATTTACAATGGCAATTATATTAGAAATATGTTCCTCAAGCTTCTTACTCGATAAATATTTCGTTAAATCATCTTTCATTTCTTGAATCGTTATATTATATCACTCCTATTTTTGTCTTCAATTTTCAAATAATTCTGTTGTAATAATTCAAGAAATAAACCCATAAATCTGTGGATAGAGAAGTGATTTACTGATTTCGTTATATAGATCTATTGAAATCTTATCCATTTAATTGCAAAATAAACCTTAAAACCATGACTGAAAAGTGTGTTTATAAATAATTATGTGAGGTAATTATGTATAAAATGTATTTATTAGTATTAATATTATTTTTCTTTAAATAGGTTCTGCTCAATAGGGTAGTATGCAAAAAGATAACCTTATATGTAAAATCTACTTTTTTGACGCTGAGTGGAATGCTACCAAAAAGATTATCGGAGTGGTTGATAAGAGAAAATGTTGAGAAAGCTTCGGATAAAATGAAGAAAATCGAAAAATCAACCAAGACTGAATATACTATTGATTAAAGATAATGGAATAACTTTATATTACCATCTTTCCGCATACATGGCATATTGTTTTTCCTTCTGAAAGTCTACTGCCACAATACTTACAATATAGTTAATTCTCTGTTTCTTCTTCAGGAGGATCTAAGGGTGTTGATTTATCTCTATCTTTGGTCTTTTTAAGAAGTAAAAGTATCTTTTCTACAGATAAGGATTCAAGCAGTTCTAAATCTTCTTTAGTTCCTTCATAGGCAGATAGAATTTGTGCTTCTGTATAATCTGATTCTTTTTCCAATCCTATCAGTATCTTAAAACCTAAAGTTTCATTACCCTCATCAATCGCTGCTATCTTAAAGCCAATTCCATACCTATCTCTAATAGTAGGTGCCAATTTGGCAGCAATAAATTTCATTTTTGTGGTTGTATTCCTTCCATGCCATATCCACACTCTTTTTCGATGAGGATCAACAAAGAGTAATATTTTATCTGAATCTAAATGGTCATGAAGAGGTAATCTCTTTTCTATTTCTATAAATTTGTTCTCTTTATCAAAATACCAATATATTTTTGTAAATTCATAGTCACCTCTATCCTCATCTTCATCCTCGACTTCAAATGGTTCAGTTTTTTCCCATGTGTATTCAACAATTGCCCAATATAAACCATTTACCCATTCTTCTATTAAGGCTTCATTCTTGACTATATTTTCTTTATCATTGTCATCAAAGCTATTTAAATCATTTATATAGAAAGCCGTATATATTTCTTCATTTGATTGTAATCGTTCCGAAAATTCTGCACACAACCTCGATAGATTTTCTTCTATTTCTGCCGAAATTTGTTGATCTAATATAATAGAAACCATTAACATTTCCTTGTTTCCATGTGCCCAATCAGAATGAATTTCAAAGTAATAATTCATAGATTTTAAGTTTTCAAATGAATGTGTAAAAAAACCTTCACTATATTGTTGATCCATAATATTTGCTATTTTAACTGATAAATCCTTATTCAAAGAGTTTTTGGGGTAAGAAAAAAATACCAACGGTCCAATTTTCCTATGAAAATAAGATAATGATACAACTGTTTTCAATTATTGATTCTCCCTATTGATTTGTGTTTTCAAAACTTACGATATATATAGCCTTTTAAGTATATAAATCTCCAATATTACCTAATTTTTTTTTAAATAATTTCGAATAGTCTTCTTACTAAAATAATTAACAACCAAATATTCTATATAATTATACAAATTCTAATATGATGAAGATGACAAGTACAGGGCTTACGAGAATTGAAGGAAGAATCGTAGAAGTGCGGGACGGAGAGCGTAAAATAAGCCGTACCTATACGTATGGGTATATGTCCTTACGAGTGTTAGTGGGATTCGAATATTATTCTGTGCTGGTGAATACTTCAAAACTGAACCAATACGGGTTCATACCGAAAGTGGGACAGTGGATTCGAGCCGAAGGACGTCTCTCACGTAACCAAGATGAGTTTTACGATGCATCCATATCTCACCTAACCCTTTTTGAACATATCGAACCGCCAAAAAAGAAAAAATAATTAGTTATTATCAATAATACAAGCGGACAAACACACCATTGTTAGAAATTGCTAAATATCATTATCTTGAATAATATCTTGAAAGCTCATAATTTTAAAAATTTATAAACGAGTTATATATCGAGTTCTCTCCCATTCACTTACTACAAGTCGATATGCATCATTTTCTTCTAATTTAGCATAGTAGAAATTTTTAAAAGGTTGTTCACCAAACACTTCTTCCATAAACTCAGATTGACGAAATTCTTTTAAAGCTTCACTCAAACTGCCTGGTAAAGCAACAATTCCAGCTTTTTCCATTTCTTTTGTTGTCAATTTATATACATTTTCATCTCGTGCTTCTGGAATATCTATATCATCAGATAAAACACCATCTAAGCCAGTTGCTAATAATACCGCGAATTGAAGATAAGGATTTCCAGCAGGATCTGGGCATCGAATTTCACAACGAGCAGCGTTAGGCTTACCATGAAAATTTGGGACTCTTATTAACGGGGATCTATTTCTGAAACCCCAGGCTATATAGACTGGAGCTTCATACCCAGGTACAAGCCTTTTATATGAGTTAGGCCAGCTACTCAAAACAGCACACATCGAAGTTGCATGTTTTAATTGACCAGCAATCCATTTTTTCATTAAAGTGGAGATATTATCAGGATCTTTATCATCATAAAAAAGATTCTCTCCGTTTTTCCATAGAGACTGGTGTACATGTTGTCCAGAACCATTAATTCCCGCGAATGGTTTTGGCATAAAAGTTGCGATCATGTTATTTTTTGCCGCTACAGTCTTAACTATCATTTTTATTGTATTTGCATTATCAGCAGTTTTAACTGGTTCATCATATCGAAAATCTACTTCATGTTGACCAAGAGCAACCTCGTGGTGAAGCGCTTCTATCTCAATTCCCATTGAATCACAATACTCTGCAATTGTGTACCTCATTCTTTCATTTATATCATAAGGATCATAATCGAAATACCCCCGCATATCTGCTGGACTAAATATTTCCTCTTTAGTGTTTTGTTCCAATATAAAAAACTCCATCTCTGGTGCGCAAAAGAATGTAAATCCATGGCTTTCTGCCTTTTTAACAGCCTTCTGAAGAATATATCGAGGATCCCCTTCATACCTTGAACTATCAGGATTATATATATCACAAAAAACCCTCGCAACTTTTCTATTATCATTCCTCCAAGGAATTACATAAAACGTGCTTGGATCGGGTAGTGCTACTTTATCAGATTCTTCTATAGCACCATAACCCGTAACAGAACTACCATCAAAACTCTGACCAATTTCAAAGAACTCATCAATACGTTTTGAATTTATTTCAAAAGATTTGATTATTCCATGCATATCTGTAAATTGAAGGTAGATAAATTTGATATCTTCGTCTCTAACCTTTTCAATTACCTTTTCACACAACTCCTTTCTTTTAGGATCGTCTTTTTCAATCATCTTATTTGAATTAATTTTAATTTTTTTATATCAATATAAATAAATGCAATTACATTTAAAAATCATTTGATTTTTTTCAGAAATTACTTCACATTCTGAACTTTTTAAATTAGTTTTTGTCGGCGAATGAAAAAAATCCGTTATATTTATTAGGAAATAAAACCCACTATTACTAGATGAATGTTATTAAAGATGACAAGGTTGATGAGTTAGACCTTGAAATATTGAAAATTTTAAGTATTGATAGTCGAAAAAATAAGAGTACTATAGCTGAAGATCTTAAACGTTCACCAAATACCATAATTAAGCATGTTAAAGATTTAGAGGAAGCCGGTATCATTAAGAGTTATGGTATTCAAATTGATTATGAGAAATTAGGCTATGAAATTATAGCCATTATAGAAATAACTGTTTCAAAAGGTAAAATGTTTGAAGTCGAGGAAAAAATCGCTCAAAATCCCAATGTATATGGAGTTTATGATCTAACAGGAACCTATGATGCTCTAATTTTAGCAAGATTTAAAACAAGGGATGATTTAAGCAAAATGATAAAAGAAATTCATATTTCCCCATATGTTGAGAGCACTAATACTCATATAGTATTAAATGTCATTAAAGAAGAAAATTCTTTTGCAAAATTGATAGAACAAGAAAGAAGAAAACTTCAATAACTATTTAATTCGAGGATTTTCGACGTTTTTACAAATTCTAATCCAAGTTAGTTAAATCGGAAATCAAAAGAAAAAGATCATTTTTAGATACTTAATAATTAGGAAATACATCGTTCTAACTCATTCATTACTTTTTCAATATATTTAGGTGTTTTAACAAAGTGAAATCCTTTATCTTTAAGTAATTGTGCATTATTTTTGAGCAATTGAGTGCTCTTATAATTATGAAAGAAATTAACTAAAAGCCGTGCACAGCCTTTTTCTGGGTAATCTGGGTTATCCTTTTGTTCTGAAATCAATTGGATGGTAAATTCATCATTGATTAACTTTATAAAATGCTTTTCTAAAGGAGAGTACAACTTCCTTATGATCGGTGTGTGGTTTATACCTTCAATTAACCAATTAAATGCTGCTAACTTAATAGAGTATTTTTCTTTAATCTCTTCATATTCCTTGAGTATAATCATAACTCGTTGTTCTAAAAAAGACTGGTGCTTGTGCACTAATAATGTAGATTTAAATGCTCTCATTATATTCTTAAACCTTTCAAATTTAATTTCAGAATGCTCTTTGCCTAATTTAAATTGGTGCAATATTTCAAAGATTCTAAAAAAATGGGTGGTTAATTCTTTTTCTTTAGTAGCTTGAAGCAAATGACTAAGTACATCTACTTTAGCGTAATCAGGTTCTAAAAATTGAATTTTATCTAATAATAAAGCGTAATGGTGCTCCATTATTTCTGTTTCTCTGATGACGTTAATCAACTCTAAAAAAAACTTATATTTACTCTTCTCATCGAAGTTTTCAATTCGGTTTAAAAGGTTAGCGAATTTTCTTTCAATGAAGGAATGACATTTAGCTAATATTTCAGTCCCTTTGATCGGATTAATTAATGCTGAAAAAATTTTATATCTATTCTTCTCATGTACGTTTTCAATTTGGCTTAAAAGGGTAGTTAATTTACTTTAAATAAGAGAATTATATTTACTTAATATTTCTGTTCCATTTAACGGATAAATCAAATCATAAAAAGCTGAATATTGATCATTCTGCCCATATCTAGCCTTCTCATCTAAGTTTTCAATTCGACTTAAAAGGCGAATAAATGTTCTTTCAATGAGAGAATGATGTTTACTTAATATTTCTGTTCCATTTAATGGGTAAATCAAATCATAAAAAGAATAATATTGATCCTCCTCATCTAACCTTTCAATTAGATTTAAAAGATCAACAAATTTCTCTTTTAACTCATTAATTTTGAATTCTTTTTCTGGGATCAATTTTAAATATAATACGATTAATTTTGCCTTGTACTTATTTAGGACATACATCTTTTTAAATTATTTTAAAACCTTCACAGTATTATTCGAAATGTTTTGAAGGTTTTTTTAATCAATATATTATAATCTATTTATTGACAATCTTTAACTACTCTTTTAAAAACATACTTTAATACCATACATCAATGCCACTACTTCTCATACCTTCTAAGATTTTAATAGAATTAGAATTAAAAGGGCCATTATTGTGAATTCTTAATATTTTTAAATTAATTAAATTATCTAGTCCTTTAATTTCTGTTATATTATTACTATTGAGATATAATTGCTCCAGATTACTTAAATTATCGAGCCCTTTGATTTCTCTAATTTGATTATAAGCAAGAGATAAAAATTTAAGATTAGTTAATGCTTCAAGTCCCTTAATAATCTTGATTCTATTACCACCAAGATCTAATTCCTTTAAATTAGGTAAACTCTCAAGTCCCGTGATTTCTGTAATATAATCACCACATGATGTTTCTAAGGATTTTCCTAGTAACAAAACTTCTAAATTTCTAAGATGATCTAAATTTTCGATTCTAGTGATATTACTATCGGTAAGATCTAAGATCTTTAAATTTGTAAGATTATCAAGATTTTCAATTTTAGATAGTCGAGGGCTATCTTGTAGTATTAGAGTTTCTAGATTTTGTAAGTGATCGAGGTGTTCAATTTTTTTAAGGTAAAACGATTTGCAATGTAATTTCTTCAAGTTTGTAAGTGTTTCAAGCCCTTCAATTTCGTCGAATCTTTTAATTTCAAGATCATATGGAAGATCATATGGAAGACGTAATTCTCCATTTTTTACTTCGATCTTAATTCCTTTATACAAAACAAACTCTTCTTTACTATTATTCATCATTTTGTGAAACCCTTTTTCGTATTTAAATTTAAAGCCCTTCGAAGTTAAGTGGTTTTTTATTTTCTTATATCTCACTAGATTTTTCATAAATTTGATTATCTGGATGGTGTTTCATTTTTCTATAATCATGGTATAATGCAACAGCTCCTATAAAAATGAAAAAAGTGAATAAAAATAGCCATCCTACTAATGACCAAATAACTGAACCTGGATAGCTGTTAAAATACATTATAATCGCTGATAATAAAGAAATAACTCCTACTGCAATAAGTCCTAAACACCTTGTATAATACTTTTTTAAACTCCCTCTCAGGATATTATTAAAACCTCCAGGTGTATTAATGTTTTCAAATATATTTGCTCTGCTAAAATAATTATAAATTTTCATGATTGTACATCTTTTAAAATGATTTTCATAACACATTGAAAAGATAAGAAACGGTATATGAGAATCCTGAATCTGTAAATTATGACCGTATCTAACCTCTAATGAATGACTAAAAGAACAGTTCTTAACTTTTATTTCAGAACATTTGGATAATCCCAAAACGTCAAATGTACACCCCTCAAATTTGATATTCTTACACCTTTTAAAAGATAGAAAGTCGAACTCACAATTCCTTATCAAAATATGCAAAGAGGTATTTTTAATAACAGATTTACCCGAAAGTGAGTGGGAAGACTCGATTATAAAAGGGTTTTCAGAAGTTCCGTTTCCAACCCATTTTTCATTCGTAGCTTTTTGAAATAAGTCAGTTTCAGAATATTGAGTGTACGATGATACCTTCAAATTACTCACCATTTATTTTTATTTGCTTACATCTACTAATTTTACTTTTTATTTATATCAGTATCTAATGAAGTATTTTTTTATTCTTTATTTTTACTTTTTTTTGATTCGACATAATTCCCTCCTTAATGAGAATATATGGGTATTTTAATTTACGGCATGAAAAATATCTCAACCATGGCATCTTGATTATCCTGTAAGGTCCACTCAAAAGATTTACTTCTTTTTTTTCGACATTTTTTGAGATACGCTCCATTTATCTTCCACGAATTATAGAGAAGCATCCGAACTAACATGTCCATATATCTCGTATTGTCGTATTTAGATTTCCACCTACGACCCATCCGATTTAAGTCGGAAAATCCCGTCTCAATATTCCATCTTTTTTTATAAAATTGTGAAGTGCGGGACGCCCAAGAGCTGGATTTACCCCTCGGTTTTTGGGTTGTCATAATAGCATAGATTAACTTTGAAGCATCGTTCAGGGTTAATATGCCTTTTTGAAAGTCTCGCTTGACCTCAAGTAAAGAATGTCCTTTTTTTGCATTTAATACCAAATAGACGTTCTGAAAAAATCGATAACTTGCTTCAGTAGCACTTGAAAACGTATATTTCCTTACTCTTTTCCTGGTCCCTTTCAGGTATTCTTCGATTATTTTTTTTATCTTTTTGTACAATTTAGCAGGGATTAATACATTGCCTTTCATTCCCTTAATTTCGTCTAAAAGTTCTACTCGATAAAATTCTCTATCCATTATCACAAAATTTAACTCGAATCCCAAGTCGAGTACAGAGTCGAGAAATTTAATGATCACGGGAATTTTTGATTGCCCTTTTGCGATTTGCTCTAAGCCCGCAAAGAGCTGAATCCCCCGTGATAAAATCGAAAACCCTAAGTAATGACGCATCTTTTTCGTGCCCTTTTGCCGATTTGTCCCTTTAATCATTTTATCATCTCTTTTCCCATAGTATGGATGCTCTGTGAAATCAATTAGAACATTTACCTTTCGCGAGATAAGGTTCATTTCTAATGCTTCTTTAATTTGAGAGAATAAACACTCACGCAAAATATTTCGTGCCTTTTTGTATCCAATCTTCCTTAGATACTTATTTACATCAGTTTGGTGTGGAATTTCTCGCTTTTTACGCCCATCTGCGTAGATTCTCTGTTTTCCTTTCTTTTTATGCATATAAAACCTATTCAACCTTTCACTGGCGCTTTTTATAGACCTTCCGGTAATTTCGGAATAAAAAAAGACTCTAAGAAAGTCACCAACTTCATATCTCGCATTTCTTCCCCTTTTGAACCCCCACATTCGAGATTGGATAGCATCACAAAACTTTTTAAAAAATGCTAGCATATATTCATTAGAGAAAAGTGGTCTTAACTCAACTTCCAAATCTGAAAGTGGAGATATATATTGTACGTTCATACATATATATTACCATTTTTCTCTTATAAATTTTCAGTAAGATTAACATATTTATCAAATAAGAAAAATCAATTATAAATCTCAATAAAATAAAGCCAATCTTAAGTGTAAAAAGTAACAGTTCAATAGGATTTAGAGTTCAACTTCCTTTGATACTGTTTTATATAAGTTCACTTATATAACCCAAACTTTTTTTGGCAATAATAATAAAATTAGTTATTGTAAGTATGTGATTTACCAATGAGAGAATATGATTATGAAAAGCTGGGACTCAAATGCGGATTAGAGATTCACCAACAACTTGACACAGAAACAAAATTATTTTGCAGATGCCCCGCTAAACTACAAGGTACTCGAGAATTAGACTTTACAGTAAACCGAAAAATGAGGCCGGTACTGGGTGAAATGGGTACTTATGATGAAGCAATGCTTACGGAATACGAAAAAGGAATGAGCACTATTTATGAAGGTTACAACGATGTGGTTTGTACTTATGAACTTGATGACACTCCACCATTTGCTTGTAATGAGGAAGCGAAGACGATAGCACTCCAAATTGCAATGCTCCTTAATGCGATCATTATTGAAGAAATGCATGTGTGTCGTAAAAACTATTTAGATGGAAGCGTTCCATGCGGATTTCAACGTACAATGAT
>Ga0209977_10000985_pt1 | contig 12037 bp, 12 predicted proteins | sample SumtaG_2_FD_183113 | JGI IMG/M metagenome (GOLD analysis project Ga0209977, IMG submission 183113) | Deep subsurface microbial communities from Indian Ocean to uncover new lineages of life (NeLLi) - Sumatra_00607 metaG (SPAdes) (version 2) | ecosystem: Environmental > Aquatic > Marine > Oceanic... | reverse complement strand
AAGATGCTTCAGTAAAAGTTAATGAGAAGGTAAATGATAAATTTGGTTCTTCTAAGAAAAAAGAATTAATTGACATTCTCATTCTCATTGTAGCACTGATTATCCCAGTTTTAATCCAATTAGGAACTTTTTTTGGATTTCTACCGGAATTCACACCACAATCAGGAGAACCTACTGAACCCTTAGTTTGGTATGCAGCATCCAATATAATCATAGTTCTGATAATTATTATTACTTCTTGGCGTCTAATCACGCTATTTCACAGAAGTAGAAAATTTGGCTCAAGCAATTCATATTCTTCAATGTTTTATATTCTTCTATGGCTAATAATCTGGTTCAGGACTTTTAGTTTCTTTAGCGCTATGCAAGGTGTAGTTCAAACAACAACAGAATTGGAAATACTAACAAGACTTATCGATATATTACTTATGGTTCTTACAGCATTCTTAGTCTTAAAAAGTCTTGGTGATAAAATTTATGACTCCGTAATTTTTAAACCAAATAATATTGCATTCTTCCTTTTCTCATTCACCCTCTTGTATATCGAGGGACAGATTATCATGATTACCGGCGTAGGTTCACTTACAGGAGTTTTTGCAGATAGAAACCAGATTAATCTCATAAATAATTTTTTGATAATCATCATAACCGTGAGCTTCTACTGGTGGTATTCTGAACATGCCCTTGAAAGAAAAGGATTTATTATTAGAACACGGTTTTATCCCGAAGATGTCGTATCAATAATAAACGACTTTAAGGATTTCTTAGAAACTAAAGATGCTTTAGATACAAATAAAATTGGAGATACTGAAGTACAAGATTTTTTAGATTCAAAAAAAATTCAGATTCAAGTTATAGAACCAATTGAAGATAACCCAGATATTATAGAGGAAGATTCCGGAATTAATACTGAGAATTTAAAACATTATTAGTCTAATAATTCTAAAAGTATTGAAAAAAAATGAGTTTTCCTAAACTTGAAACATAGATAATTTCAAAATTGTATAAACGCCATAAAAACTAATTAAAAGTATTCCTTCCCATCTTTTTAGGCTTTTTTCGGTCCATAGGAAATATAACGCTATAATTAACGCCAAGAATAGAACTGGAATATCAAAAACCAGAATTATCAACGGAACTCTAAAACTAACCAATATTGCTCCTGATCCTGTAGCTAATAAAATATCACATATATTGGAGCCTAAGATATCTCCTACAGCGATTCCAATAGATCCTCTCCTTATAGCAGTTAAATCAGCAACTAGTTCAGGTAAACTTGTACCAAACCCAACTATTAAGATTCCAACTACATTTGTGGGAATATTAAATTCATGTGATATATCATGGGCTGCTATTAGTGTGATTTCTGCTGCGAATAATAGTATAAAAAGACCTATTAAGAGAAAACTAATATCTTTAGATGTTGATGATATTTTATGAGGACTCTCAATTGGTGTAAAACTCACAGTATCTAAGCGTTGTTTTTCCATATAATTATATTCTAGGCTAATTTTTTGTAAACGTCTCTCACTCCAAATTACTAATGATAGATAAATGAAATATATAATTATCATCAATAGTGCTTCAAATTGTGTAATAATTCCATCAAGGGAGAAAATAAGAAAAATCAATATGGAAATAAAGAGCATAGGTCCTTCTCTTCTCAGTTCCCACTTACTAACGAAAATCGGTTTTGTAGCTGCTAAAATTCCAATGATTAACGTAATCTGAGTCAAAAAAGATCCAACTTTATTTCCAATTACTATTCCATCAATGTTAGGATCAATACCCAAAATCTTATCAAAGGCACCCATTACACTTACAGCTATTTCTGGCAAACTAGTTCCAATCGATAAAATCGTCAGCCCCACCATTAGATGACTAATATGTAAGCGATCAGCAATATTTTCGAGCCCGATTATCACAAATTTCGCACCAAAATATAACCCTACAAACCCTACTATTAGAAGAAGAATTGCATATCCAAGCATGCCTAGTTAATAAAAATAGTATTACATATAAACTTTAATTATAGAAATAAATCGTGTTCTACACTTAAGCTCATAAATTATCAAGAAAGATTTGAGTAAGTTTTTTATTTATTCTCCTTATGGTTTCTGAGAGTGCAGATGGAGATATTTGAAGCTTTTTAGCGAAATGTGTTAAGGAGATTTTTCTTGGTATCTCAAAATAACCATATTTATATGCTTTCTTGAGAATCTCTTTCTGTTTCTTAGTCAATATGACATTTTTTTGATAATAACCAATACTCCGAATGTCTACTTGAATTCCTCGTTTTTCTAGTTCATTTAAAAAGTGGTCAATTTTCTTTCATATTTCTCATAATTTATTGTTTGAAGTTAAGTAATTTTTTACCACCTTATTTTTTATATATTTTTTTTTTTTAATTATAGAACAGATTGGGGCTCTAATAAGAGCATGTTCGCTAATATGGAAAAAATTCAATAATGGGATTTTATAATCATTAAATAGAAAGAACGGTAATTTATCATCGAAATAATAAATTCTTAAAGCAAAAAATTTCTATAATATTCGCTTATTTATACCGATAGGAAAACGAATTGATATAAAAAATACCAAAATTTTTTCTAGTTAGTTGAAATTTGGGAAGAATTCTTATAAAACTAAGAAAAAGAAAAAAAAATTAGTTAAATCTTAGATTAAATGAACTCCAATCTTAGTTTATATCTGTTTTTACAGCCCCAGAGGCAATCATATCTGAATTAAATCCTTTAACTATCAACCATATCGCTAGAAATACCTCATTCAACATTATAGGAAGAAAAAGAAAGATCAACATTTCGGGACTAAGGCCCATTATTAATAACAAGTTTCCTACTAACAACAATATGCATGCAATAACACCCCAGACTGATATAAATCGTGGAATAAGTTTTGATTGATACAATAAATAATAAAATATCAGAGCACCTAAGATAAAAATGTATGCATGACTCACATAAATCCAATCACGTACCTCTAGTAATGAAGTGTTATGAGATAAAAATATAATTCCACCAATAATAAGAAATACGCCCTCAATAATCTTGAAAACAACGTACCCAAGAGTAAATCTTTTGTTGTATGGTTTTAAGATTGGAAACATTATAAATGCAATACCAATAACTGCAACGCCACTAATTACCTCAAGGAGCATTACTATTATCTTTGATTCTAAACTGCCACCAAACAGCACACTATACGCAATTAGAATTAGTGCTCCCACAATTATTGCGGATTTACGTTGTGATTTATCGTCGATACGATTTGTTATTTCATGATTTTCAGTTTTTTTTGTTTTCGTAATTCTTAATCACCTATTTTTTTAATTTTATTATTAAACTATAATTTTTTAATATTTATTATTAAATAAATTTGGTAAATTTGATCTAGTTAATTGAAGGCAAAGTTTTAATTTTAAGCACAAATCCGACATTTATGAGTATATTTCAGATTTTAGCAATTTGCGGGATGCTTAGTCCCATCATATATACTGCGATGTGGATTATTTGTGGAAGCTTAGATTCGGATTATAATCATATTCGAGATGATATAAGTTCACTGTTTGCTGTGGGAGCACCTAACAGACGCTTAGCACAATCATTCGTGATTACAGAAAGTGTTCTATTGTTTGTATTTTTCATTGGATTACATGAAGGTATCAATGATGGGGGAGGTTCCATTGTTGGACCAATTTTTCTTCTGATTGGTTCCATTTTGGGAATAATGGTTGCTCTTTTCTTTCCTCTTGATGAAGGAGGTGAATTCACAACTCTTAGAGGAAAAATGCATATAACCCTTGTAATCGTAATGGGATTATTAACTATTGCTGGGATGGTGGCTATTTGGATTCGATTACAGTCCGTATCAGACTGGAGTGGTTTTGCTATATTTTCACTTATTTCCGCTATTGTTTCATTAATAGGCGTAATTATCTCGGGTATATTGGCCGCAGGTAAGTATAGGGGGATAATCGAAAGAATAATGGTCACTCCCTTTCAACTGTACTACTTCGTTCTTAGTCTGATGGTATTTCTGAATAATTAACTTTCTTAGTACCATTAATCCAAAAACCACTGTTAATATAAAAGCTAAGAGTGAAAAAGTACTAAAAAATTTCCATTCTTCTAACTTCTTTAAATTTAAAGCTCTTCGGGTTAAGTTATAAATGTGTCTTTAGGTCTCTTTTTTGCTTCTTTTAATCGTTGTTGCAATTCTTTTCTTGTATCAAAATCAACATCTTTGTAAAGTAAGTCAATCTCATCCCAATCGAAGTAATCTATGTAGCCCTCTTTAATCAAAAAAGTCATCACATTTAAATTTCCACTCTTAAATCTTTTAAAAATCTCTCTCTTAAAAACCTCTTTCGCTAATGTATCTCCAGCAATTGTTAATTTTTTTAATAGCGGGAAAGACAGATTCGCATGAAGTATTTGAGTGTCATAATTATTCTCTGCCCAAGCTTGTATGTTTGAGCAATGAGCCCAAAACTCAACTTCAGAGTCGATTTGGTAATCTCGAACTTCTATTGAATCATTTAATTCAAGTGATTTGTCCAATTTTTCAGCTAATCGATCGATTGATAAAACATCCTCATCATAAACTAGAGAATTATCATTAGGATCTTGTAATAGCAGATATTTACACTGAATTATTTTAATATCATTGATATATACATTTGTCTTGTCTTTTTCCAGTCTCAATGTAATATACTCATTTATCTTAAATTCTTTCATATGCCCCTAAACCTAACCTGAACTAAAACATCATTTTGAATATTTTTTTAAAGTATTAGAATAAAAATTCTTTATTTTTTATTTGTTTTGGTTATTAAACCAACATTTAAGCCAATTGATTATTAATAAAAAAGAAATTGATTAACGGTGTAAAACGCTAATCAGGGAATTGTTATAATTTTAAAGAAATCTAAGCAAATTAGAACGAGAACGATAATTTGGATCACAAGCTGTATCATAGATTCAGGAGAAAGAAAGCCTATCTCTTTTTCGACCCCTATGAATTTAGGCATCCAATATAGAAAGAATAGAATAAAAGGAAGAAGTAATATAGTAACATTATATCCTACTTCTTCTAAACTGATCAAATATTTATAACTGATAATCCAAAATGCGATCATCGTAAAAAGTAATCCTGAAACATGCAACATACGAATCGATTTTGAGAGCATGTGTATTTCTCGATCTTCTATCTCTACATCTTTATTTTCTTTCTCTTTCACATTTATAATTGTTATCAAATATTCAGTTCTCATTATTTGGTGTAATTCACTAATAAAAACCACAAATGACATCATCATTAAAAAAGTAATTGTAACAATCCCTCCTTCTTCAGGTGGACTCTCCCAAGCAAGTGCAACGACTACAAGATTCGCACCAAGTAAAGCAGCGGCAGTGGCAACACCAGCACTTATAAATGTCGATTTTATTGCTTTAAAAAAATCTTCTGATTTATCACTCACGATTTTTGACCTATTTTTAATTTTTATTTTTAATTTTAATTTTAATTTTTTTGTAGATGGAGTTTATTTGGTTAATCTAAACATTAGTTTTTAGTTAGAAGAGAATTAAGCGATATTTAAAAAGCTATGTGATTTTTAAGGTCATTAAATCTGAACTTTTTAATATTCCTATTTACTATTCTTATGATGTTCAAGGAATTTATTACATTTTTAGGAACTAAAGATCTCAAAAAAACTTCTGATTTTTATCAAAATATCCTAGGATTGACAGTATACAAAGATCAAGATATTTGTTTAATATTCAACATTAATCATCAGAGTAAAATTGGTTTTTGTACGCATATTTCTGTTATCCATGATGAAAAAAGTCCAATTATAACTTTTGTTACGGAGGATGTTGACGGACTATATAACAAAATAATTAATAGGGGTTTAGATATTACAGAAAAACCCAAAATTAATCATAAGTTTAACGTATATCATTTTTTCTTTAAAGATCCTAATGGATATACAATTGAAATACAAAAATTTCTTGATCAGTGATGGGATTATAAATATAATAAGCGAAAATTCAGAAATATTAAAAATTGAAGTTTAAATGAGGTGTTTCTCTATTGTATCTATAAGATATTTGAAGTTTTAATATTTACAAATGTGTATTAATTTTGTTTCCGTCCAATTCCGAATCCAAAGGTCAGAAATCATCTGAAGTAATAAGGACGACCCCAGATTTTGATTCTATGATTCGGATTACTTTTTGGAATGGATTGGGTTTTATATTTTTCATGTTTATAAAATCATACGTTGTAATTTATTTTTTTGGGGGATCTGGAGTCGTTATGGGTATTATTATAGCGTTACAACCTTTTGCAAGACTTATTTCTATGCCTTTAATTGCTTATTTAACGGATCATACCTCAAAGAAACGATTAGTTTTAATCGGTTCGATGGGTCGAACATTAGCTTATTCTTTATACTGGATTTCACTAGTTATTAATAATTTATTTTTGTTTGGGGTAGGTACATTCTGTCAAGGTTTACTTGTAGGATTTTTTTGGCCACCCTTTTTTTCATTAATTTCCGATAAATCCTTTAAGGGAACTAGAACTCAAGCATTAGCAACTGGTAGAGGAAAAATGATTGGCTACGGTTTCCTTATCGGGGCGTTCATCAGCATCCCAATCTTTACGGTTGTAAGCATTATTATGCCTGACAATATTCCATTGATGTATAGTCCATTATTGATATTTGCGATAATAAATTTAATTGCAGGACACCGTTTTTATTCAAGAGTAGATGAAAATCTAACTTATGAGAAATATTATGCTTCATTACAAGATTCTAACTTAGAACTAAACAATTCCAAGAGATATAGAGACGCTGATGATACAAAAACCATTAAAAAAGAAGGAGAAACTATAGTCGAACTCGATAAAAGACTGCCCAAAGCTTTTTATGTCGGCTTTATCGCCTTGATTCTAGCAATTTTGGCTACTTCCATAACCGGAACAATATATTCGCCCTTTATCTCAGCATATTTAATTGAAAATCTCTTGCCTGGTTTTTCTAAAATAATGATTCCAATAATTGTAATGATCGTATATTTTCCAGCCCAAGTTCTTTCACAATTGATGGCACCAATATTAGGTAAATTATTTGACCGTATTTCTCCTTCCCTGAGTGTTATTTTTATCAGTATTTTCAAGGCATTAATGATTTGGTTACTAATTTGTGCTTTTTCTCCCATTGATTTTGCAGTAGTTCTAATTTTCTTATACATAGCACTAGAATCAAATGGATATCTTATCCAAGCATTCATGAGTCGGGTATCCATAAAACATAGAGGGAAAATATTCGGCTTAAATATGTGGATTGATCGATTAGGAAGAGTTATCGGTCCGATAATAGGAGGAATCTTATGGGATACTTTAGATTATAATGTTCCATTTATAATTTCCATTTTTCTTGGCTTATGCATAATCCCGATTTTTATAATCGGGATTCGAAAATTGAGCCCATATATGATAGAACAGGTAGACATAGATACGATGGGAGTTATAAGGATTAAAAAATAATCGCATAATAGGATATAATCTTTGAAATCGGTAGTATTCAAAAAAAAAGTAAAATTAATAATTTTATAATTTTTAATGATATTATAAAGGTTACAATAACGAATGTGATGAAAACTACTCAAAATCAGAATTTGAATGCACATCCTGTTGCAATTAATGTCTTAAACTTAGTTAAAAGATTTGGAGCCCTTATCGCTGTAGATGATGTTTCATTTAAAATCGCACCTGGAGAAATTGTTGGAATTCTTGGTCCGAATGGAGCTGGTAAAACAACGACAATTCGATTATTAACAGGTGTTTTTCAATTAGAAAGTAATGCTAAAATAGAAATTTTTGGAAAGGATATAACAGAAAACCCAAGCAAATATAAAAAACATTTTGGAATCGTTCCAGAAATTAGTAATGCTTTTTCAGATTATAGTGTATGGCAAAACCTCAAATTTTCAGGCAGAATATATGGAATTTCAAAAGGAAAGGTTGAAGAACGCTCGAAGATACTTTTAACTCAATTTAATTTGATTGAAAAAATGTATTCTAAAACAAAAACGCTTTCAAAAGGATTAAAACAGCGTCTTAATTTTTGTCTAGCTTTACTCCATGAACCCCCTATTCTAATTCTTGACGAACCTACAAGTGGTTTAGATCCAATTTCTGCTAAATTAATGAGAACACAAATTCTTAAGTTGAAAAGGGAAGGGAAAACAATTTTAATTACTACTCATGACATGCAAGAAGCACAAAATATTTGCGATAGGATTTTAATTATGAATAGAGGAAAAATTATTGCTGATGAGAGTCCTAATACCCTTCGAGAACAATTTAAATCAACCTCAACAATTTTATTTAAAATTGGTGGTGAATTATCAGCCGAACAAGAAAACGCCCTATTAAATATGTTTAATATTATTAAGGAAAAAAATGATTATTATGTTTTTTCTAGCTATAATACTCTAAAAGATATATCTAGGTTATATAAATTCTCTAAGGAAAGGAACATAAAGATTTCCGATTTAAAAGTAAGAGAAACATCGCTAGAAGAAGTATTCATTCATTTAATAAAGGAAGATTTATTTGTAATAAAGGAGGATGTAGAAAAATGATTAAAGATAGCCTAAATAGAATTTGGATTCTATGTATGAAAAATGTATTTCTTTATATAAAAAAAGGACCTGTTTTAATTTTTGGCTTAATGTTTCCTTTCTTTATGACACTTTCTTGGGTTATTGGGAGAGACATCTCTTTAGAGCAAGTGTTTATTGGAATTGTTGCTATGACATCTTTTTTCACAGCGACAGCAATTAGTCCTGTTGTTTTACCAGTTGAAACCCGTGAAAAATCTTTAGAACGAATTTTATCCTCTCCGATATCATTAAACGAAATTTTATTGGGGATACTATTTGCTTCGACTCTATATTCGCTAATAATTACTTCGATTATAACTGTAATATTTATGGTAATGTTTTCTATAGCATTTAACTCACTTATAGTAATTATTTTAATGTTTTTGGGAATTGGCCTTATGTCCTTCTTAGGATCTTTATTGGGTCTATTAATAGCAGCTAATCCTACAGATATGACTTCTGATGTGATGATTATCATAAATTTAGTCAAGTTCCCTTTACTTTTTATAAGTGGAATTTTTATTCCTCTTCAAAATTCATCACCAAGTATGATATTTATTTCGTTTGTCTCACCCATAACATTCTTAACCGACTTGTTAAGATTTTGTGTAGACAGAAGCAATTTTTTTACATATTCCTTTGATATTCTAATGTTAACCCTTTGGATTATAGTATTATTTATCGTTAGCTACGCCTTACATAAAAGAACAATGCCCAAAAGATTATCAGAAGCAGGTAAATCTAAGAAAAAAATGATAATGATGAAAAAGAATATGTAATAAGTAGTTATAAGAAGAGAAATGAATTTTAATAGTTAACCATCTAATATGTAGCATTATTGACGATTAGGTACAATAGATCGTATTTATTAACTCCAATTGATAATAATTCTATAGAGAAGAATTGAGTGTAAAATCGTGTCTAAAGTACAAGAGATTATCAAACGGAAGAAGAAACGAAAAAAAAAATTAGAGACTGCTTTAGAATCGATAAAACGTCAATTAATTAGATTAGGGGCAAAAAAAATTATATTATTTGGATCTTTGAACAAAGATGATATTGATATTTACAGTGATCTTGATCTATTTGTTATTATGCCCTCAATTAAAACAGGAAAGGAATGGATGGACTTTATTTATGAAAATCTTGAAAGAGAAATAGCTTCTGATATCATAGTCTATAACGAAAAGGAATTTAAAAAAAATTTAGTTGACAATTCTTTTATAAATGAAATTGTAAATACAGGTACAATTATATATGAAGCGAAACCATGAAAAGGAAGCTTTAAGATGGTTTACCCAATCATCAGATGAGTTTAATGATTCAGATGACTTAAGAAAAATGAAAAAATTTTATCTTGCTTTATTTCATTTCCAACAGGCCGGAGAAAAAGCACTAAAAGCATTTCTATATCTGAAGCTAAAATCTCGGGATGTGTTTTATACTCACTCAATTGCTGATTTATTAGAAATGGCAATCGAGATTGATTCAGATTTTAAGGTTATTAGTCCAACAAAAAAACTTGACCAATATTATATACCGACTCGTTATCCAAATGGACTACCAGGAGGGATTCCCTCTCGATTTTTTGACGATCCGAAAGAAGCGGAAGATGCTATGCTCCTGGCTAAAAAAATAATTGATCTTGTGAAAACCAAATTGAAATAGATTAATTAAAAATATATTATGGTTAATATGGTGAAAGAAACAATTGGTGACTAAAATAATTAATGAAAACAATACCCAAAAAAATGAAGAAATATTATATATGGAATGGGTTCCAGCGGGGAGATTTGTAAAAGTTGTAGTGATATCTGTATGTTTATTAATTATCTGTATCGGTATTATAATTACTGCTTTCAACCCCAAAGAATTGACGTTTTTAGGCATAATATTTGGTATCGTAAGTCTTTTTATTTTTCTCATATATTGGAACTTCAGAGGACTTAAAATCACCCTAACTAAAAATCAACTTGAAGTAGATTATGGAATATTTAACCATAAAAGAATTCCCTTACAAAAAATATCTGTATGTGAAATAACTAAAGCGAATTTTAGAAAATACTGGGGAATAGGTATTCGCCTAGGATTAGATGGCTCTTGGGCTTATACCACAGACTTTGGAGAAGCTGTAAAATTAATCTTTCAAGAGGGCAGACCATTCGTATTCTCTACAAGAAATCCACAAAAAATCTGCAATCTAATACAAGAATTATCAAATTAGAAATTATTTTTTGACTAAAATCTTATGTTTTTGTGATATTAGCCAAAGAAACAAGGTTTAGAAGAAATTAAATTTCTTAACTCAAAATTAAAGTGTAAACCATTGTATATCCTAAAATAATGAAGAAGTGAATCGTAGCGAAAAGCGCGCCATATTTTAGTAAACGCCTGTAATCCAAATTCACCACTTTGTATTTTTTTGCCAATGACAAGGTGAAAAGATCACATGCAGAACCTTGCGGTAAAAAATTACCCGCCATATTAACACCACCTATGAAAGCAATGATGATCGGGTTAGGAAAGAAACCTTCACTTACGATTGCCGAAATAATCGGGAGAAGGATGATGGTAACGGGTGTACCTGCAAGAAATGCGGACAAGAGAGTAGAAACGCCTAATGTTATCAACACGGCGATATAAATGTTATTATTTGACAAACTTACCAATCCTGTAGAAATCAGCTCCGAAAAGCCAAATTGTGATAAAGAATTTGAAAGAAGGAACAAGATCGCAAATATTATGAGGATTTTCCACGCGATTTCGTTCTTAATATCCGAGAAATTAGAATTCTTATTGTGAATAAGAAGAAGAATAGCTGCTGATATGATTGCAACAAGGGCAGGGTTAAATCCTATAAACATGAACACGAAAGTGGCTAGAATAATGATAACTGTCATCAAAAAGTACTTTTTATTCTCGATCACAATTCTCGGATCGAGCATTGATAAAAAAATTTCCTTATTTTGTTCAGTTGGTTTTTCTTCTTTTTTCAAGATCAACCGATCCATTAAGAAAATGGTGGATATTAACGTAATTATAAACAAAATACCCATATTGGCAAGATACTCGCCAAAGCCCCACCCAAATTCCTCACCGATTATTAAGTTTTTTAAACTCGAGACAGGCGTGAGTATTGCCCCGATGTTTATAGTAATGGTCATCCCCATCATGTAGGTGCCAGCAGGGATCTTTAAAATTCGACATGTTCTGTAGATCAATGGAACCAAGATCAATGAGAGGGTTAAATCCTCGATAAAGGCAACTATGGTGCCTGTGAACAGGCAAATAATATAGAAGAACAACCGGTTATTCCCTTTCGTGATATGAATCAATTTGAT
>Ga0209977_10000984_pt1 | contig 12047 bp, 14 predicted proteins | sample SumtaG_2_FD_183113 | JGI IMG/M metagenome (GOLD analysis project Ga0209977, IMG submission 183113) | Deep subsurface microbial communities from Indian Ocean to uncover new lineages of life (NeLLi) - Sumatra_00607 metaG (SPAdes) (version 2) | ecosystem: Environmental > Aquatic > Marine > Oceanic... | reverse complement strand
TCCAACCATTTCTAATAGAGTCTAAAGCATAATGAGCATAAGTTAATAAATCTTGGAATTCTAACTGATAAAATCGAGAACTTATAAAAATATCTGCGATAATCGTCAATATAACAAAAAAGAGAAGCCTAATATAATATTCTCTAGATTTGGCTATTCTTTCTTCTTTTTGTAAAATTTTGGTCAAACGCCAATAAAAAAAATCCTTAAATGATTTATCATTTAATAAAAAGCCAAATATTAAAAAAGTTAAATTGATAAAATATAGAATTAATAAATTAAAAGGGATAAAAAATACTACTACAACTGTAAAATAAGTATTTAGGATCATTCCTAAAATTAAACTAAAAATGAAATGCTCTAATAGCGTTAAATTTCGAATTTCTTTTTTGAACTTAATTTTATTTATTTGTAATACTACATCTCCACATAATTGAAACATTAATAATAATAAGAAAAAGTTTAAAATCATTATTTGTTTTTTAAATTGTTTTTATACTCTTTATCTATTTAATGTAAAAAAGCTTTAAAAATTATTTTTTTCCTTTATAATGATTATTTAAGGATCAGCGTTTTATAGCGATTTTGGTAATGACTTAAGCAATTAAATAAGTTGAAAATTCCTACTTTTAATATTAAGTATCAAAAAAACTCAAAATCAGGTATTATGGGTGATATTGATTTCTTTATCCCTATGAAAATCAATTAATTTAATGAACTTCTTATAATTTTAACAATATCTTTAATTTGGCTAAATCGAATCGCTTTTGTAATTAGAAGAATTACAATTACAAAAATGAAATAAAAAAGAGAAATTATAATTAAATTTTTTATACTATTTATATAACCATTTAGATTTATTAAAAGTACTTGAGTAATTATAGCTGATATGATGGATGATCCTATTATTTTAACAACAGAAATTTTAATTTCAAGCCATATGTGTATTTTATACGTTCTTTGAACAATATTTATAGTTATAATAATATACATAATATGCGGAATTATTATAGCTAATATAGCACCATAAGTAAGAAGGTATGGTATTAGGCTCAAACTTAATATGATTGAAAAAAATGCGCTTAAGGCGTATAATTTAGATACGAGTTTTGGTTTATTATCTGCCCATAGAATATGACCGCCTAAAATATCTATCATTTTAAAGTTTAAATAAAATATAAAAAGCTTAAGAAAAAGAGCTGCATTGATATAATCCATTCCAAAAACAACAACCACAAATATTTCCGAAAAGAAAAAGAAAAACATTGTCGTAGGTATCATTATCAATAAACCATAATAAAAAGTTAAATTAAATAGATTTTCAACATTTTTTCCATTTTCTTCTTCTTTTGGTACAAAATATGAAACATAAGGAAAAACTAAATTAGAGAAGAAAATTATGGGCAATGACACACTCATAATTATTATAATTGTTATAGAATAAACTGCAAAATCGGATGGACTTAAGTAATAAGCTAAAATAAATTGATTAAAATTAATAATAGTAAAAAGGAGAAGTTCAGGTATAAATACAAATAATGAAAATTTTAGGATTTTACTAATAAACTTTAAATCAAAACTAAAAAAATTATCTATATATTTGAATCTTATCTGAATAATTAAAAATGTTAGAAAATGTATAAATGATATCAAGGCGTATAATGCCATTATTGTCGATATAGCTAAATTAAATATACAATTTAAAAGTATAACTGTTAGTTTTACTAAATTAAAAATAATTTTGGATAAGGCATAATATTTGAATAACCATAATCCTTTATATGTAGATTCAAAATAAGCGATTAGATTTGTAAATAATAAATATATTGAAGCATAACTTAGAATTATTCCTAAATCGGGTAAGTTATAAATATTATTAATAAATTTCGATATTAGAAATAAGATAAAAGATGTTATAGTTGAAAACATTAAAATTAATTTAAAACCTTCTGTTATTAATTTCTGTAAATTTTCTTTTTCTTGGTCTTTTTGAGATGATAAATAACGAATTAATGTAGATCCTAATCCTAAATTAGATATTATCAAAAAAAAAGAGATAAATGTAAAAGAAAATGAGTAGGAAGCGAATTCACTGGGATTATAAAGATGTGTTAAAATATAAATTATGATAAAATTAGAAAAAAAGACAAGTGATTCTGTAATAATGATTAATAATAAATTATTGAATGTTCTTCCTGAAATTGACATTTATGAAAAAAAAACATGTTAAATTACAAATATTAATATATATCAATCATTATCCTTTAATAAAATAGCGAAGTTAAAAGAATAATATATTTTTAATTAATAAATGGATATAATTATAGATTTTATTAGATTACTTGGTGATGGAACGGAGTTTGGAGCGAATATTAACTAATTCTAATGCGGCAGAAATGAGCTTGAACCCAAAAAACTTTTTTCAAGAAGGTTATAATTTTATATGTGATATGAAATGTTACTTTTGAGTTCCACTTTTTGTGACATTTTTTAATTACTGATCACATATTTTGTAAAAATTTAACTTTTAATATAATTTAACTTTAGTTATTATATTTTCATTCAATAAATCATCAATATTTATGATGAATAGAGTCTTAGATAAAAACCATTTTAATAATTATTGAATTTGTTCCGAGTTTAGTTAAGAAGACTATTTATTCATTAAACAAATTATTCGAGCAGAATGAAAAACTTAAAAATTTATATAACATTAGCAAATTCTAATATTTTTTTAAATTTCTCAATATTAACAAGCATATTATTTCTAAAACCAAATTGTTCTTTAAATTGGTTCTTTTTTTCTTTATCACCTAGTAAATAATAATAATCTAAATTAAGTAAATTACACAATCCATAATAACAAGGATTTATGTAATTAGGAAAATAATTCAACAACTTTAGTTTTTTCTTTGCAGAAAACTAGATTAGTCAATCCCGCGCCATGGGGTGCAATTATTACTTTTGCGGAATTAAATATTTCTACCTGTTTTTTAAAAGTTAAATCCTCCAATATTATTTTTTTAAATCCATAATTTGATAAAAAATTGATGATTTTTCCTTCATTAATCACGTTTCGGCTAATAGCCTTTTGTCTTGAGATATAAATATTGTCATAGTTATTATCAGTTTTTATTTTTTCTAAAAAACTATTTCTTAAAAATTCACAAGCCCATTTTGGAATATGTCCTGAAGTATCATTAACAAGTGAGGGAACGATCAAATTATATGCTTGAAGATATAGATTGTCTGAACTAGGAATTATCTTATTCAAATTAATATTTAAAATTTGTAATGTCTGATTTTGAAATGGTTTATTGGAATAATTGATTAAGTATTTATCAATTTCAAAATTAGAATCAGTTAATAGTTTTATTCAGGGTAAAACATCAAAAATCCAATGAAAATAAGAACTCCCTCTATCTGTAGCAACCACACCAACAGTATATTTAGATTTTAAAATCTTCGGTAGAATTATTTTTCTAAAAATTTTATGTTCATTAGGTCTAGACCCCAATTGTTTCGATACATCTGATAATAAAGTAACATCAGGAGTTATAATTGCAGCATTTTCACTCCATACTCTTCCATTTTCTATTTTTAATATAAATGTCGTGCTCATTTTCCTCGAAAATTTTTTTGGAATTTGCAATGTACCTCATCTTCTAATGTCTTAGGTTTTTTTTCTCTTAACTATCTCGGAAGGGTGAATTTCTCTATAACTTGAATTAAAATTTTGCGAATTATTATTAAACCATATTTTCGAATAACTAATTTTTAGAGGAAAATTATTTAAGATTCTTGAAAATGAAAATAATTTAATTGAAAATTTCTTTAATGTGAATGAAAATTTAGAAAATTTGTAATAACATCTATATTAGAGTTTAACAAAATAGTTAAATATAGAGAAAGTAAAAATAATATTTTTTACTTTATCTAATAATTTCATAAAAAGGTCTTGTTTAATTATATTTATACAAAATAAAAAATCTTGGAATATTCTTAAATTATACTATATTAAAACTTTTACCTTTTCCATAATTATTTTAATCAAGGTTAACTATTTAAATAATTAAATAAATAGGTTATTTCTTGGAAATAATTATTAACCATTTTCCAAATATGTACTGGTTTTTTCTTAAGAACTTAAAACTAAAAATTGGAAATTAAACACTATATATAATGCTTTTAAACCAAAGTTTTTTATCATGTTAATCCAACCGTATGAAGAATGAGAGTAAACATGCGTTGGCAATTTTCTTAAAATAATTTTCATTTTTTCAAATATTCCCTGAACATTAAGAATGAATAATCCATCCACTTTAAGAAGTAGTAGTATCAAAATTAAAACGATAATTAACACTTGCATGAAAATTAACAATTTCCAAAATTTGTTCTAAAACATCAAGCGAAGTAATGCAGTCAAATTTGAAATTATAAAAATATTCACTACTATTACTAATATTTCCAAATTCAATTTGAAGATTTTTATAATGGTTAAATTTTTTTTAACACTGTTTAATTGATTTTTTGTCTAAATCGATACCATTAATTTTTTAAAATTTATCTTTAATCAACTCAATAAGAGTTCCTGTTCCAACACCAAGATCTAATAATTTATCTCCCTTAGGAATTAATTTATTAATAATTCTTATTTCTTTATAGATTAAGTTATTTGGCTTTTTATAATTATCTTTAATAGTTCTTAAATTCACTTTTTTGAAAGTCATTAGGTTTAATTTGGTTTGAATTAAACAATTTAAAAGCACTATAATTATAATAAAAAACAATTATTGATTATTTTATCGAATTTACTTCCCATTTGTCTATTTCAACTTAGATTCCTTGTTACCTTGCGAGATTAACGATGGACTTAATCAATTGTTCTTACTCGAATTGATTGTATCATTAACTTATATTCGTGTCGAAATAAATGTATAAGACAAAAGTACCAAGGGTTATAATTAAAATTGAAGTATTAAGTCCAATTATTGAAAAAGGAAGTATAAAACAAGTAGTAATAAATATAAATGAATAGAATATTAATTGTAGATTTTCATTTTTCTTTTTAATTTTAAATAAATACTTATACTCTTTTTTAGTAACCGCTAAAATCTTTCTATATTTTTTTGTTAGATATTTTAAGTAGGATATATAAACTACAACGACTCCCACATCAATTATAATAATTAATAGATGACTATCTATTAAAATGAGAATAAAGAAAGTAATAATTCCTGAGAATATAAAAAAATACAGTATAAATTGTAATAATTTTAATTCATGAACTTGTTCTCTAACCTTTTGAGTATCAGTTTTTCTGTTTTCCCATGATAAACTTAATTGAAAATGTAATCTTTCTTGGGCATCGCTGATACTTTTCATATCTTTTAAATTTTGGTCTCTAGTTTCACCCATTACGAACTAAAAAAATAATTAATTTTGACAAATTATAGTTTTAATAATTTATTGCAAATAATTAGAAATTTATTCTGTAATAAATCTTCTCTTTAAAAAACTCTTTTTAAGATTTGTTTAAATTTAATATAAAATTTAATTTTAATCAAGGATTAGAAATTAAATAACTAATAAAAAAAATTCTGTGATATAAAATTAAAGGCATTATCTTAGCTGGGGGAACTGGAACGCGGTTATCTCCTTTAACAAAAGTTACAAACAAACATCTTTTACCTGTTTATGACGAGCCGATGATATATAAAGTAATTAAAACGCTCACCAACTCAGGTGTTAAAGATATAACAATTGTTCTGGGTGGTGAAAGCGTTGGAGATTTTATTAGATTACTTGGTGATGGAGCGGAGTTTGGAGCGAATTTTAGCTATGTTTATCAACAAAGAGCAGGAGGAATTGCTGAAGCGTTATTTTTAACTAAGAAAATAGTGAAAGGTCATAAAGTAGCGGTGATTTTGGGCGATAACATTTTTGAAAACACATTTGAATCCGAATTCTACGAATTTGAAAATTCGAATGAGTTCAATAGTTGTTTATTTTTAAAAGAAGTTGATGATCCAAAACGTTTTGGAGTAGCGGAGTTAAATGACGATTTTACAATTAAAACTATAGAAGAAAAGCCAAAAGAACCAAAAAGCAATTATGCTGTAACTGGATTATATCTTTATGATGAAAATATTTTTGATGAAATTAAGAAAGTAATTGATGAAATTGGTTATTCATCAAGGGGAGAATTAGAAATAACTGATGTCAATAATTTTTATATAAAAAGAGGGAAAACAAAATCTAAAATAATTAAAGGATTTTGGTCAGATGCGGGTTCTTTTAATACCTTATTAAGATCAAGTAATTTCATTCAATCTTTAAAAAAATAAAAAATTTAAATAAATATAATTTCGTTTTTATAAAAATTGAGGATTTAAAATGGATTTAATTGAAGGAGTGGTTAAAAAAAAACTAACTCCGATATTAGATGAGAGAGGATATCTACAAGAGTGTTTTAGATCGGATTGGCCAATGTTTAACAAATTTGGGCAAGCCTATATTACCGTAGCATTCCCAAATGTAGTGAAAGCATGGCATCTACATAAACTCCAAACAGATAACATGATTTGTTTATCTGGAAACGCTAAATTAGTTTTATGTGATAATAGAGAAAAAAGTTCTACATATAAAAAGATAAACGAGATATTTTTTGGAGAAAAAAATCCTCTTTTGGTATCAATACCACCTAATATATGGCATGGTTTTAAAGCTGTCGGTAATAAAAAAATAATGGTACTTAATGTTCCTACTGAATTATATAACTATTCAGAACCAGATGAATATCGCTTACCATATAATTCTGAAGAAATTGATTATGATTGGGAAATTAAGATGGGATAAAATTAATTAACTTTAATATTTGGTTAAAATGATAACAGTTCTAGTCACAGGCGGGATGGGCTTTATTGGCAGTAATTTCATTAGATTTGTATTAAATTTAAATCAAGAATATGACATTATAAATATTGATAAACTCACATATGCAGGAAATCCTGAAAATTTAAAGGATATTGCCGAGAAATATCCTAACAATTATAAATTCTACAAAATTGATATATGTGATTTTGAACCTGTTGATGAGATAATTAATAAGAATAATATAAATTATATCGTAAATTTTGCTGCCGAATCTCATGTTGACCGTTCGATTAATAATCCTTCTTTATTTTGCGACACGAATATTTCTGGAACAATAAATTTATTAAATTCGGCAAAAAAAAATAAAGTTAAGAAATATCTTCAAATATCTACAGACGAGGTTTATGGTTCTTTAAATTTTAATGATGCTCCCTTTGACGAGAATCATCAATTAGCTCCAAATAGTCCTTATTCTGCGAGTAAAGCTTCTGCAGATCTTTTAGTAAGGGCATATTACAAGAGTTTTAATCTTCCTGTAAATATTACTCGATGTTCAAATAATTATGGACCTTACCAATTTCCAGAAAAATTGATACCATTAATGATTAACAATGCTTTAAATAACAGAAAATTGCCCGTTTATGGTAAAGGAATTAATGTGAGAGATTGGATTCATGTAAAAGATCATTGTAAAGCTATTTTAATGGTACTATTAGAAGGAGAAATTGGAGAAATTTATAATATTGGAGGAGATTCTGAAGTTGCTAATATTGATTTAGTTAAAGATTTATTAAAAATATTAAACAAACCTGAATCTCTTATTACTTTTGTTAAAGATCGTCCTGGACATGATTTGCGTTATGCGATTAATCACGAAAAAATTACTAAAGATTTGAGTTGGAAGCCGAAAATCAAATTAGATAATGGATTAAAAATGACAGTTAAATGGTATTTAGATAATAAGGTGTGGCTAACCAATATAATGACTAAAGAATATCTAACATATTATGAAACCCAATATAAAAATAGATAGTAATCTAAAAAAGATATTAATTATTGGTGCTAACGGTTTTTTAGGTACAAACCTCATTCAATTTCGAGATAGAAATAAAGAAATTTATCAAGACTCTTTTTTAATTGCAGCTGATCTACAAAATACAAATATTGAAAGAGATATCCCCTTTTATTTCATCGATATTACAAATCGTAGGAGTACTTATAAAAAAATTGTAGAAATATCTCCTGATGTCATCTTATTAACAGCGGCGATGACAAATGTAGATCAAAATGAAATAGATAAAGATCTTGCTATAAAAATAAACACAGAGGGACCAAAAAATGTATTAGCCGCTTGTAAAAAAATAGATTCTAAATTAATTTTTATGTCCACTGATTTTGTATTTGACGGCAAAAAACAGGGAAATTATACTGAAGACGATACCCCAAATCCACTTAGTCATTATGCCAAAACAAAATATGATGCCGAGCTAGCAATAATTCATTCCGAAGTTGAATATATAATTTGTAGAACTGCGGTTTTATATGGATGGAATCCCCAAAAGTTAAATTTTATTACATGGTTATTAGAAAAGTTGAACAATAATGAAAAACTCACAATAGTCACAAATCAAATTAATAATCCTACTTATGTGAAAAATTTAGCAGAAATCATCTTAAAATTGGTAGAAAAGGACACTAGTGGGATATACCATACAGTAGGAAAAGATTCATTGAGTAGATATGAAATGGCACTAAAATGTGCCGAAATTTTTAATTATAATACAAATTTGATCATCCCTATCAATGAAATAAATCAAAAAGCCCTTCGGCCAAACAATGCAAGTTTAGATATCACCAAATTAAAACGACTAATTGGTTCTGATATAAATATATATAGCTTAGAAGAGGGGTTAAAAGATATGAAAACTAATAGAATTTAAATTTCGATTGAATAATTAAAATTAATGAAATTAATTTTGAATTTATAAAAATTGAGGCTTAAAATGGAAAATATAGAAGGAGTGGTTATAAAAAAACTAACTCCGATGTTAGATGAGAGAGGATATCTACAAGAATGTTTTAGATCAGATTTTAATTTATTTTAAATATTCAATTTTTTTTTAATTATCCTTACTATTCTTTTAGCCGTCTGCCCGTCCCATTTTTCGATGTTTTTTCCCCGTTTATATTTATTGGAAATAATTTCTTCTATGTATTTTCTGGCTTTCGTTAAATCGTTTCCTATTATTGTGTTAGTCCCTTCGTCAACGGTAATAGGTCTCTCCGTGCCTTCCCTGGCCGTAAGAATTGGAATTTTAAGATACGAAGCTTCTTCTTGAATCCCTCCTGAATCGGTAAGAATTAATTTTGAGTTCGTCATTAAGTTCAGAAATTCTAAATAACCAATAGGGTTAGATAAAACAATATTTAAATCTTTAATATTTTTTTCAAGATCGAATTTTTCGAGATTTTTTTTAGTGCGGGGATGTATCGGGAAAAAAATCTTAACTTTTTCCTGTAAAAAATTAAGTATATTCAACATTTTTTCCAAATTCTCTTTAGTATCGACGTTAGAAGGGCGGTGTAAAGTAATTAAAGCGTAATCGTTCTTTTTCAAATTATACTTATCAAGCAAATTCAATTTTTTTGCTTTTTCGAGATTCGTTATCAATGTATCAATCATAACATTTCCGACAAAAAAGATTTTATCGGCACTTACTCCCTCTCTTTTTAAATTGAGCGCCGCGCTTTTTTCAGTTGTGAATAAAAAGTCTGAAATTTGGTCAGTTAACAACCGATTAATTTCTTCGGGCATCTTCATATCAAAACTTCTTAGTCCAGCTTCAATATGAGCTACTTTAGCGTGTAATTTTTTTGCTACTAAGGCGCACGCTACAGTAGAATTAACGTCTCCTACCACCACCACCAATGAAGGCTTCTCTTTAATTACTATTTTTTCAAATTCTATCATAATGTTTGCGGTTTGAATCGCGTGTGAGGCAGAACCTACGTTTAGATGAACATCTGGTTCAGGAATTCCAAGGTCGTCAAAAAATACTTTTGACATGTTATAATCGTAATGCTGACCCGTGTGAATTAGTTTAAAATTAATTTTTTCTTTCTGAAACTCTTTAATCAGAGGAGCAATTTTCATAAAATTAGGTCTTGCTCCGGCTACGACATAGATAGGTTTTTTCAAAATTCGGCTCATTCTAAAGTTTTTTTTTTACATAATTTTTTTTTAATTAAAAAAGCTTAACCAGAATAATATATTGTAAGACTTTTATATTCATATAATTTATTTTTATAGAAAAATGGAATCAATTCACCGTAAATATCGATGTATTTTTCAGCTTCTACATTGAAAGATGTCGGTTCTTTTGATAATATAAAAAAAAGTAAGTTTATAGAATAAATAATTTTAATATCGAAAAAACTCCTATGCCTAAAGCGTAAATGGGTATAAAATATTTCCAGATTTTAATGGGCAATACTCTAACCATATATGGAAAATACTTTGATGTTTTTAATATAAAAGAAATATAAAAAAAACTAATTTCTAAATGGATAAGCAATATTCACGTTTAGTGAATATTGATAAGATTAAATGAAGTATAATGCAATGAAATACAATATCATTATAGTTAAAATTTTAATTCGCTTTACTTTTTAACACAAAAACTTGGGTGAATAAATCTGAATACTTACAGACGAAATCAAAGTCAATTTTTAGATAAGATTCAAGTTTTTTCTCATTAAATCCAATATGTGCTACTAAAGGCTTCCAAAGTTTTTCTAAATTAGTTGTACTATAAGATAGAAAAACTGATTTTAAAAAATCCAAAAATGGTATATTTAACGGATCAGTCTTAAAAAAAAACGAACCTATTTTTTGAAGGAATAGACTAATTCCAGTCATTTTAGGAACGGTAATTATGATTAATCCCTTAGGTTCAATTAATTTTCTAATCTTTCTTAAAAATAAAATTTTATCAATATACATTGATTTCCAATTTAATCCAACATGTTCAAGCATTTCAATCAATAAAAGAATTTGATATTTTTTTTTTGGCATTATTTTTTTGATTTCATTAATAGATTTATTTTGACTGCAAATTAAAGTAATATTTTTCAAATTAGCAACTTTTTTCACTATTTTTGCATATTCTATAAATTTTGGGTTTATATCAACACCAACTGTATTTTTATAATATTTTGATTCAGATGGAATTAAAGGACCATCACCACAACCATAATCAATAACATTTACTTTATTAAAAAAATGAGATGTTAATTGTAAAACAATTTCTAAAGGTCTTCTCTTCAGAAAAGTACTTAATCCAGGTTTTAAATAATTATATTCTGTATATGAATTGCAATTTCTATATGAATAGTTGGGCATTTTAATATTAGGTCCAAAAATGAATCTGTTTTTCATTCGAAGCATATTTTTCAAACTTCCTTACATTAAAGAGATTATTATCTAAATTTTGATAGTAAATAATTCAAAATTAATTATTGTGTTATATCTTATCATTTAATATATTTTTAAGAATATACTTTAATGTTTTTAATATATTTAATATATACTTTTTGAATTGAGCGCCCCACTTTTTTCAATTGTAAATAAAAAGTCCGAAATTTGGTCGGTTAATAACCGATTAATTTCTTCGGGCATCTTCATATCAAAACTTCTTAGTCCAGCTTCAATATGAGCTACTTTAACGTGTAGTTTTTTTGCTACTAAGGCACACGCTACAGTAGAATTAACGTCTCCAACCACCACTACCAATGAAGGCTCCTCTTTGATCACTACTTTTTCGAATTCTATCATAATGTTTGCGGTTTGAACTGCGTGTGAGGCAGAGCCCACATTTAGATAAATATCTGGTTCAGGAATTCCAAGTTCGTTAAAAAATACTTTTGACATGTTATAATCGTAATGCTGACCCGTGTGGATTAGTTTAAAATTAACGCTTTCTTTCTGAAACTTTTTAATCAGAGGAGCAATTTTCATAAAATTAGGTCTTGCTCCGGCTACGATATAGATAGGTTTTTTCACAATTCGGCTCATTCTAAAGTTTTTTTTAATAATTTTTTTTAATTAAAAAGGCTTAATTTGAACAATATATTGTTAGACTTTTATATTCATATAATTTATTTTTATAGAA
>Ga0209977_10000982_pt1 | contig 12049 bp, 15 predicted proteins | sample SumtaG_2_FD_183113 | JGI IMG/M metagenome (GOLD analysis project Ga0209977, IMG submission 183113) | Deep subsurface microbial communities from Indian Ocean to uncover new lineages of life (NeLLi) - Sumatra_00607 metaG (SPAdes) (version 2) | ecosystem: Environmental > Aquatic > Marine > Oceanic... | reverse complement strand
GTAAACCTATACCCATCGCTGATGTTCTCAATTCCCCTCTAATCTCTGACCCATTACACATGTTGGACATCGTTATGCCGTGTAGTGGAGGCTCAGCGTTCATAATAACCTCAGCCAAGAGAGCGAAGAAGGCAGCCCAGCCTCAAGTATGGCTGCTGGGCGCCGGGGAGTATCGGACTCATGACTCCATAGTCTATGCTCCATCGCTGACTACCACCCCAGCTAAGGGCTCAGCCGAGATGGCTTTTCGCATGGCTCAGGTAACCCCCAAGCAAATCGATTTGGTGGAGCCTTATGACTGCTATACTATTATAGTTCTGGTCACACTGGAGGACGCCGGCTTTTGTAAGAAAGGGCAAGGGGGTAAGTTTGTTGAGGAGACAGACCTCACTTATAAAGGGCAGCTCCCTTGCAATACTCATGGTGGGCAGCTCTCTGTTGGGCAGGCAGGTGGATTAGGTGGGGGTATGAGCCATGTCACTGAAGCTTGCCGTCAGCTAATGGGTAGAGGCGGGGCAAGACAGGTGGCTAACCCAAAACTAGCCTTTGTCAATGGCAATGGTGGCGTCATGAGCGAGCACTGTAGTCTGATACTGGGGGTATAAACTATGTATACCAAGCCTCTTCCCACACCGTCACGAACTTCGGCCGAATTCTGGAAGGCAGCGAAAAGGCACGAGTTATGCCTGCAGCGCTGTCGAGATTGTAGGTATTATATCGTTTACCCTAGGTCTTTCTGCCCTCAGTGTCTGTCTTCAAATTCAAGGTGGGAGAAGGTTAGCGGACGAGGCACGGTCTATTCCTATACCATCGTCCGCAGGGCTGGTATCCCCGGTTTTGAGAAAGATGTGCCTTATGTTTTTGCCATAGTTGAGCTAGATGAGGGACCACGAATGGCAACCAACATAGTTGGTATTGAGCCCGAGAGGGTAGCCATTGGCATGAAGGTAGAAGTCTTTTTCGATGATGTCACTCCAGAGATAACCTTAGTCAAATTCAAGCCAATAAGAAGTTAAAACATTAGTCCTATCCCAAATATTAGTCGAGAGTTAATCTAAATAGTTTATTCGCGAAGATGGCCTTTTTTTCATTTCCAATTCTATCCCGGCTTCCTGGAACAAGTCAACAAATGAATTATCGTCATATTCGCCATAGCTGACATATCGCTTTATCTTGGCATTTACCAGCATTTTAGCACAAAGTCGGCACGGCGTATGGGTAGCATAAATAGTGCTCCCCTCAAGGCTAACACCATGAAGAGAGGCTTGTATAATCACGTTTTGCTCAGCATGGATACCCCGGCATATCTCATGCCTTGTTCCTGATGGTATATTCATCTCATCTCGCAGGCAACCAAGCTCAAGGCAGTCCTTAAGCCCGGCAGGAGCGCCATTGTATCCGGTAGCCAGTATATGTTTATTCCTCACCGCCACTGCCCCCACATGGTGACGACGACAGGTGGAACGTTCCGCTACTACCGAAGCTATCTTCAAAAAATACTCATCACTGGTTGGCCTGGTCAATCTTTTTCACCTTAACCTAGAGATAATTCTCATTACTTCTTTCTTCAAGTTCCCCAAGGAGGACTCGTTTATGATGGTGAAGTCTGCCATAGCAATCGGTCCACCCTTATTAGCCTTCTCTATTTCCGCCTTATCCCGACTGGCAGCTTCTTCTTCAGTCAGGCATCGGTCTAATCTGGTGGTCAACCGGGCATACCTGGTTCTGGGTGATGCCCAAACGGCGACGACATAAAAGCCTTCTCCATAATAAGTTTTGAGAAAAGTGTATTCTTCCCAGGAGTAGAGCCCATCAATAACTATATCCGAATGTTTTGACATTTCATCGATTCTGGTTAAATTAAGCTTGGCATAGGCCGCCATTCCATACTCTTCCCTGAGAAATTCCCTGATATAACGTTCATTCTTCTCGTTTAGCTCCAAACCTCGCCTCTGGATTTCTTCATCGGTAACGTCTCCGAACCTTATCCGGATAAAGCCAGACTTCTCAAATAATCGGGCTACTTCCGATTTACCAGACCCAGCCATGCCTACAATCGAAACTATTTTCATATCTACGCACTCCATTATAAGCAAATGTCAGGCAAATAACAATGGGCTGTGCTATAATTTGAGCTACCAAACAAAGGAAAATGACCAAGACTATTAATCTAGCCAGTAGAATTGAAAAACAGCTACCCGCCGAGCTGGCTCGCTTCATACAGACAGCCGGTGAGGTAGCTTACAGTCAGGGACAGAGCCTGTACCTCGTCGGCGGTGTCGTTCGTGACCTGCTTCTGGGACGAACCAATCTTGACCTTGACCTGGTGGTGGAAGGCGATGCCATAAATCTGGCAAGCCGGTTAGCGCAGAATTATCCCGGGGAAATCACGACTCACCCTCGTTTCAACACGGCTAAACTCCAGTGGAATAAATGGAGTGTTGACCTGACTACCGCCCGCTCCGAGACCTATGCCAAGCCCGGCGCACTGCCAAGTGTGAAATCCGGGTCACTAAGAAATGACCTTTCCCGGCGCGATTTCACTATTAATGCTATGGCTATTCATCTTGACCCCAACCACTATGGTAACTTGATTGACCTATATGACGGTATGCCTGACCTGGAGCACAAACTTATCCGCATTCTACATGAAAAGAGCTTTGTTGACGATGCCACCCGTATCTGGCGGGGTCTACGCTACGAGCAACGGCTGAACTTCCATCTGGAAGAGTCCACCCTCAAGTTACTCAAAAGGGATATACCTACGCTGGATACCATCAGCAGCGACCGAATTCGGCATGAGTTGGAACTGGTACTGAAGGAAGAATTCCCGGAGAAAGTCCTGCGCCGTGCTGAAGAGCTTGGCATTCTCCAATGGCTACACCCTTCGCTAAAGAGTAATGGCTGGCTGTCAGATAGATTCGAGCAAGCCCGCCAGCTAAGCTCCCCCACTCTACCCCCGGTTGGGCTCTACCTCACCCTCTTGACCTACCACCTGACTGAAGCAGAGGCGGAACAGCTGATAACTAAACTGAGGTTACCGAAATCACTAGCCCAAACGTTACGGGATACTGGCAGCATCAAAGCCAAGTTCAAGTCACTGGCCGACCCCACACTCCCCCCCAGCAGCATCTACCACCTTCTTCACGGCTATTCTTCACTGGCAATTACCGCTAATTTACTGGCCAGCGACTCACAGATAGTGCGCCAGCACATCTATCTATTCCTCAACAAGTTACGTTATGTCAAACCAACCCTAACCGGCGACGACCTGCAAAGAATGGGCATAACCCCCGGCCCCCGCATCAGAGAAATCCTAAATCTTCTCCACGAAGCCAGACTGGATGGAAAAGTAACCAGTAAGCAGGGGGAAGAAGAGATGGTTAATGAGTGGTTAGATTAGATAAGACCAAAGAAGCTGTGACGTTGCACGATATATCAGCCTGTTTGGGGTGGTGGGCTAACTTTTAACGGCACATGAACCATTTCGTGGCCTTCTATTACTGCGTGTAAAGAGTATGAACCGTAGTGTGGAAATTCTACATTGCCAAACTGCATCGCTATTCGGCCTGTGCTTTCTGTTCCTGCAGCTGGCTTGGGTAGACTGAATTTCCCGCTTACAGCGGGAATGATGTCCTTCCCATCCTCATTAATCAGTCGAACCTCCAGGTTTTTTTCTCCTGCCTCTACCACATTTGCCCGCAACTGAATAACCAGGAAGAAAGAGGGATGTTTGCACGGAACCTTGGAAGCATAAATGGTATCAAACCCAATGCCAAGAGCATTTATTTTCCGGGTTGCTTCTGCATAGTCGCAAACGAATGCAAAATCGAGTTTCAACGCGTTACCTCTTCTTTTTCTGTACGGCGAGTAGTCGGTTTGTTTGTTCCTTCTGTAATGTTAAACATATTTTGATAATCTTGCCAATTAAACACGTTTGAATAACTTTGCCAAGTTATTGATGGTGGGCGTTCTATTATATAAACCTTAATCCCTCTAGCTTCCAGAGCCCTAGCAATTTCATCTCTATACGGAAGGTTATTCAAATTTACACCGTCGCTGACACAGAGTAATTCCACCCCAATTGGGGTGCTGTCGGAGGCGTAATCAATACGTCGCTCATCATCCAAGTCTGCTCCGTAAGCATACGGCTTTTCGCTAAGGTAGATATAAATCGCATCGGCCTCTGCATCATACTTAAGATTCATCAAGTTCCTCCTTTGCTTAATCAGCCACTGTGATGACTACTATTGAATCAGCTGAGTTTGCTTTCACCACTACCTTGATATATCTGCCATTTGGCAGGTCAACCCTGTATATTGGATTGCCCTTTTTATCGGTATAATAGGTATGGTAATTGTTTAGGCAATGCTCTACTTCTTCCTCCGTGATTCCTCGCTCTTGCATCCTGTCCTTAGCATGACGGGTATAATATATCATTTCATGTCGCATTATTTAGGTGAATCACGAAGCACAACTCACATCATATTCTATTATACCAAATTTCGCTGGCAAGTAATAGCGCCTAAACAACTCTACTCCACCTGCTTGAACATACTACGGGGGGCACCGCAGACGGGACATTTCTCCGGGGCTTCCCCGGCCACTGTGTAGCCACAGCCCTGGCAGATAAAGTAAGGTTCGTCCTTTATCTCCTTTCCCGCTCCAAGGTCTTCCGCCGCCTTCTGATACAGACGGTGATGGATTTTCTCTACTTTGTTCGCCCAGTCGAAGCTGGTTTCAGCACCCTGGTTGTTTTCGGTCTTAGCCTGCTCGATAAAACCGGGATACATTTGCGTAAACTCATAGAGTTCCCCTTTTGCCGCCTCTTGCAGGTTATCCTTGGTTGAACCAATGCCACCCATAGTCTTCAGGTGATTTCGGGCGTGAACTGTCTCCGATTCAGCAGCCGCCCGGAACAATCGGGCTATCTGGGGATGACCCTCCTTGTCTGCCTTCTCCGCAAAAAACAGGTATTTCCGGTTAGCCTGGCTCTCACCGGCAAAAGCAGTGTCTAGGTTTTCCATGGTATTACTCATTTGACACCTCCCTTTTTCATTATAGGCTCTTCATGCTACCTGGTCTAGTAGTTAGAGCAACAAACGTATATCACTTTTTTCTCCTTGTTTGCCAGGGCGTAAACTTCCTGTCAATGATGAGGTTCTTTCTTCCTTCCGTAGTAGTCAGCTCCCGCTTGAAGGTCAATATATTCCGGAGACCCAAAAATAGAGCCAGCGCCAGGGGATAGATAACAAGGCTAATCTCTCCTCCGAACAGCCAGATAATTAGCGGCAGGATAACTAATCCAACGCCTATCGCCAGCCTGAAATTGCTGGTAAGCAGGATAACCACCACCCCGATGGCAAAGCAAATGGCGGACTCGACCGGTGTTAAGGCGAGTAGTACCCCAGTGGCAGGTGCTGCTCCCCGCCCTCCCTTAAAGCCAAGGAAAACTGGCCAACTGTGACCTACTACTACCGCTAGACCAACAACGAACACGAGCATCAATGAAACATCCAGCCACTGGGCAAGAAACACCGCCAGCGCACCCTTACCCATATCTGCCAGGAGAACAGCCAATCCGGCAACCGTCCCTACTTCCCGCATGACATTCAAGGTGCCCACATTCCTGCCACCTACCTGCCGAATATCTACTCCTTTTATCAGGCGGCCAGCAATGTAGGCAAACGGGATAGAACCGAGTAGATAACCAATGATAACCGCTATAATTCCGATGGCTGGCATCTTATCCTCTAATTATGAACCCAATCAAATTCAGCAGGTTACTCTATTTGGTCTATGGAGGCTAAGGTCTCCGCCAGATATGGCTGCATTCTCTGGTGCTGGAGGCGAAGGTAGAGTTCTTCAGCTTGCGTCTTGTCTTCTAACAGAGTATATAAAGTAGGCCCCGAGCCGGCAAGATGAACATTAGGCGCGCCAACTTTTATGGCATGGCTCCGATAAACATTAATTTTTGATTGATGGGCAAAAGCCACATTTTCAAAGGTATTAAACAGTAGAGACGTTCCGAATTCTTTATCCCCTCTTAGCATATCGACAAACTTTTCCGTGATCCCTCCATCAGTGTAATGGCTATTCTTAAGGCTAGCATAAAGCTGCCCTGTCTTTCCCGGTAGCCTAGGTACCGGCGGTACCATAAGAACGACCCACATATGGGGCAATGGAGGTAATGGGGTTACTATCTCACCCCTCCCCCCCATCAAAGCTGTACCACCATGAAGAAAGAAGGCTACATCGGAACCCAGTTGCGAAGCCAATCTAACCAGCTCTTGCGTCGACAACCCCAGGTCCCAGAACTTATTAAGCCCCCGCAAAACAGCGGCGGCATCGCTGCTATCACCACCCAACCCCGACACCAATGGGATACGCTTGGTAACCCCTACAATTGCTCCTCTGGAGCATCCTGTAGTCTCCTGAAGCAAACTGGCTGCCTTGGATACCAAACTCTTTTCTGGAAGCCACTCCGGATTATCACATTTAAAAGTGAGACCCTGGTTCAACTGGAAGTGGAGACTATCACTTAGACTTATGGTCTGGATAACACTACGGATTTCATGAAAGCCATCGGAACGTTTCGCCAGAACTTCGAGAGTCAGATTCAACTTAGCTGGTGCCAGAACTGTCAGCATGTTTCTCCTCGTTATATATAGACAACAACCGTGCCCATTCCTCGATGGTCAGGGTCTCCGCCCGCCGCTGTGGCGCTATATTTGCCCCCGCCAATAGAGGTAGAATTTCGGCCTTTGGTTTTTTAAGACCTTGAGCCAGAGAATTACCTATCTGCTTGCGGGAAGCAGTAAAACCAGCCCGCACCAGCTCAAAAAAGCTGTCTCTATCGTCTACCGCTACCGCCGGCTGAGGGTACACATCAATCCGTAATATAGCCGAGTCTACCTCCGGGGCCGGGTAGAAGCAGCCGGCAGGCACATGGCTGATTATCCTTGGCTCTCCGTAGAGCTGCACACTAATGCTCAGCACGCTCATCCGACCCGGTTTAGCCACGATAACCTCCGCCACCTCTTTTTGCACCATCACCACCATAATCTGTGGCTGAACCGAAGCCTCCAGAAAGTGGCGCAAAACCGGAGAGGTAATATAATAAGGGAGGTTAGCTACCAGCTTATAGTTACAAGGAGTATTTACTGCCGGCGGAAGCTTCGCCTTTTTCTCCTGAAGCAAAGCTGCCGGGTCAATCTTGAGTACATCCCCATTGATGATAGCGACATTATCAAAAGAACTCAGGGTTTGTTCCAGAATAGCCGCTAGCTTTCTATCCAGTTCAATGGCTATCACCAAACCGGATTGTTTGGCTAGTTCCCTGGTCAGGATACCCAGCCCGGGCCCGATTTCCATAATAACATCACTGGCAGTAAGTTCAGCGGTCGAGGTAATAGTTTCCAGCACTACCTCATCGACAAGGAAATGCTGCCCTAGCCCCTTTTTTACCCGAAGATTAGACTGGCGCAGTAACCTCCTGGTTTGAGATAAGAGTGACTCTGTCTTCAACTAATGACCTCTAGGGTTGTCCCGAGAAGCGTTCCGCCGACATCGTGAATGGAATAAACTCACGCAACTATTCTAACTAGTTCGCTCACATCAGAAACGGCTTCCAAATTGCTAACAGTTTTGATTATTTCTTCAATATTTTCCTTTGATACCGGTTTTGCCGAGAACGTAGCACACTTTCTAAATTTCTGTGCTACCTCTTCTATGCTCACTGGTTTTCTGGGGTCTCCTCTCAGAATTTCCACACGCTCGGAATACACTTTACCGTCTTTAGTTCTGATATCCACTACACACGGAGTTAAGCCTTTAGCGATGGGCTCCTGGTCAGCAACTACTCTTACTTTCTTGGTGAGCTGGAGAACTTGGGTATCCCCTTTTATTTTCTCCTCAAAGAAGTCGTCTATAAATACATCCCTCCTGGCAATAGCCACTGATATGGTATAGGGTATATTAAACTGGGCATCAACTTGCGGAGAAACTCTTATTTTAAAGGGTCTACCCACAAAATCATAAGCCGCTTGGGTAACATGGGCAACAACCTCAGCCACATCATCGGGCATGATATCATTCTGTTTAACAAGGCCTAGAGTAGCATCAACACATCCGTGTACATAACGGCAGCAAGGATAAAGTTTGATACTCAAATTTTTGCCTTCAAATTCCGTCCCTAATTCTTTAATTACCTTTTTGCGGTCGTATTTGCCATCGTAGTAAATGGGAAAGAAACCAAATTGCCCCTCGAAAATATTTCTTGCGCCGGTGATACCTCTCTGAGCCAGGATGGATGACATGATTGCAGTCCTAGCCGCGAAGGCTGGCTGCATCCGCTTAACTAAACCTCCATCAACAAGACACTGATAGCTTCCAGCACACTGACTATAGGCGATACCCATAGCATGAATTAATCTATCTTCGTCCAAGCCAAGGAGTCTGCCTGCCGCTACGGTACTGCCGAAATAGGCGGCTGTTGAAGACAATATCCAATTCAGCGACCCCTTTGCACCCAGACCAAGCCGAGACATTAAATCAACACCAACGGCAACCGCAGTTATCAAGTCTTTCCCGCTTACCCCTCCCTTTCGTTCAGCCACAGCCAGTGCCGCTGGTAATACCGATACATTAGCGTGGAGAACAGCCTCATCATGCGTATCATCAAAGTCACGAGCATGAGCCATCATGCTATTGACCAAAGCCGCGTTTTCAGAAACCACCTTACCACCGTATATCATTATTGTGGATTCTTCTTTCCCACCCCAATCCTTAACCAGGTCGACAACACTCTTGCAGCCAGGAGCACTTGAACCAGCTATCGTAGTAGCCAAAGTATCCAGTATGAACTTCTTGGTAATCTCTACTACATCTTTAGGTAAGTCACCATATTTAACCTTAGCTGCGTTACCAGCTAAATCATACGCCAGGTCCTTCATATGATACCTCCTTTTCCAGTGTTAAAATCGCAACCGATTCCATCAATATCAACCCATGAGGTCGTGCACCTGCTCTCGACCCCGCCTCGCGGCTTGCTCAGGCCAGCCAACTCCAGCCAGGTAACCCTACGGCACCCAGAAGCTACTATTTACCGCTGCTTCCTCTCGAACCTGACGGGATTCATAGCACCCTGCCGCGTAGGACCCAGCCCTCAACACCGCTTAGCCAAAGCAGTCCCACCAGACTAAGACCTCAAGTCGGAATTCAGCCCCGCTATAGCGGATTGCGGGTTCAGGGCACCGCTAGCTCCCCGCCTAGCACGACCTCACCATAATGCTAATCGGCACATCCCCCTTTGTCAAGCTTAGAGATACCGGAAAGTCGAAATTCACCAGGGCAATCTTAGAGTTGCCAAACAGAGCCCTAACAGGTTAAAGTTGATACCGGATTATGCTGGAGGAGATTAGAAATGACCGATAGCGAGAAATTTACCGTATCGGGGAGCCATCTGGTTGAGAAGCTAAAACAACTGCTACATGAAGGAAACATCAGAAGGGTACGCTTACTGCACGAGGGGCGCGTTGTGTTAGAAATTCCACTGAGCATAGGCGCCCCGGCGGCAGTGGTAGGCATCCTGGCAACCCCGGTTCTAGCCGCCGTGGCGGCTTTTGCGGCGCTGGTAACGGAATGCACTATTGAAGTAGAAAAGATAGAGAAATCATAAATTAGATACTGGCTAACCTATCTATGGAATAACTATTTTTCGTGATATACTGTATAGTATAGTTGAGACTGCTAAGGAGGTTGCTTTGCAAGGTAAAGACTTACTTTCTATCTCTGACCTTACCGGCGAGGATATTCGTTTACTTATCTCACGGGCTATAAACTTAAAAACCGAGGGCTGGCTTTCTCTGCTCGAAAGAAAAACATTGGCCATCATGTTTGAGAAACCATCACTAAGGACACGGGTTAGCTTTGAGTTAGCCATGCGGCAGTTAGGCGGACAGACTATTTACCTGTCTCCGGCCGAGGTCGGATTGGGGGGGCGTGAGTCGGTTCCGGATGTAGCCCGAGTACTCAGTCGCTATGTAGATGTTATTGCTGCCCGCACCTTTTCGCACCATGCCCTAGAGATACTGGCTAACTATTCAGATGTGCCGGTAATAAATGCTCTGTCCGATTTAGAACACCCTTGCCAGGCTCTGGCTGACCTGCTTACTATCTATGAGAAAAAAGGAGAGCTAAACGGTTTGACTCTGGCCTTCCTTGGCGACGGCAACAACGTGGCTCACAGTCTCATGCTGGCAGCATCACTGGTGGGGATGAATTTCAGGATTGCTTCCCCCAAGGGCTACGCTGTTCAAGAGAGAGTATTGCTTACAACCCAGGGCTACGCCAGGGAAAATGGCGCCGAGATATTTTGTACGGAGAAGCCACAATTAGCGGTTAGCGGAGCTGATGTGGTCTATACCGATGCGTGGGCAAGTATGGGACAGGAAGCCGAGGCTGAACAGCGGCGCCAGATTTTTGCTGACTACCAGGTAAACAGTGAACTCTTGTCCTTAGCCAAAGAAGATGCTATATTAATGCATCCCCTGCCAGCACACCACGGTGAGGAGGTAGCTAAAGGCATCCTGGATATGCCCAGGTCAGTAGTCTTTGACCAGGCCGAGAACAGGATGCACATTCAGAAAGCACTGCTGGCACAAATGCTGGGTGGTCTGGAGATATCACTTGGGTACTGATAGGAAGACGATATGATATTAAGAACCGTAATAAGTTTAGGCTGGAGCCCCCTCTTAATAACGGCACTGGCAGTGGTTGGCTACCTGTACGAATGGCCAATAGAAATCTTGGCCCCAATACTAATTATTATCCTGGTTATCGGCTTGGTGACGGCAGCAACTGGTGCTAGAGAGAAAGACCTGGAGAAATTATCACAGAAACTGAGACAGCTAGCTGGATATTTCAACCGTCGCTTCATGAGTAATTCTCCTCTATCTATCTTCACTATCATAGAGAGTTTGTTTAATGTTGATAATCCTAAATTACGAGATTGGGTGCGGGCGTGTGACATGTCCCAGCGAATTTTCCATGCCTGGGGTGATGGTTTTATCAGCCGGGTGGAAAGCGACATCAGAACCAGAAGTTTCAAAGCCTACCTGCGCACCTATTTAAATGAACTGTGGCTGATAAACAGCCATTACCATGAATTTATCGAGCAGTTTTACGAAGTGGCGGAGAAATTTGAACTGCCTCAGGAAACCATCGACCAGTATAACCGGTTTGTGGTAGAGTACAACGCCTTTGCACAGAATTTCAGGGAGAGCATTAGTGAGCTCAAGAAATTTGCCAGAACTGAAATTGAGCCCCCCAGTGTGAAGATGGCTAGAGAGCTATCGGAAGTAAAGCCTCCCCCGACTACGCAGGAGAGAGAGGAGAAGCTCCCCAAAGCTCCCCGAGATAACAAAGGCTATTATTTGTAAGAGGCTTTCGGGGATGAAGGCTTTTAGAGGTAAGTTAAAGTGATGTTCTTTATCTACCTCACCCCCTTAATCCCCCTCTCCTTCAAAGGAGAGGGGGAAGCAAAGAAAGAGGGGCGAAGCCCCTCTTAAACACCTCGTTGAGTAAGGAGAGGAAGAAAAGTAGGGTTATGAGGAAAGCTCTGAGGGTTGTTGCCTGGATAGGCGTGGGAATAATAATACTAGGCACGCCGCTGTCATTTTCTTTCTCCTCAAGTTTAATGAGTATAGGGCCGATGGGAATTGGTGTTGCATGGTGGGGGTTTACATGGATTCTGGGGACACTCGGTACAGTATTGTTGTTAGTAGGGGGTTTTATTGCCAAACCACGGTATCTCTGGATAGGTGCTATAGTGGTTGGTCTTCTCTATATTTCATCATTCTATGGGGGAATTCTCTGGTGGGTAGAAACGAATAAGCTAGCACGAGGGTTAGCCGTGTCCTCGCCCGGCCTAGCATGTATTATCGGGGGGATAGTGATGTGGAGGCTTTCCCGTAGGTCTAGCGAAGCTATCTAAGGCAACGCTTCCTGCCCTTACTCTAAAAGGGGAGAATTGTGAGGTTAGTGTTAT
>Ga0209977_10000981_pt1 | contig 12064 bp, 10 predicted proteins | sample SumtaG_2_FD_183113 | JGI IMG/M metagenome (GOLD analysis project Ga0209977, IMG submission 183113) | Deep subsurface microbial communities from Indian Ocean to uncover new lineages of life (NeLLi) - Sumatra_00607 metaG (SPAdes) (version 2) | ecosystem: Environmental > Aquatic > Marine > Oceanic... | reverse complement strand
CGTCACCTTCGAAAGAATTAACCAAATGATTATTGAATCAATCCCAAATCTTTTTATCCTTTTGCGTAGAAGTTCTGCTTGCGAACCCATTAGAGTGCTGAGAGAATAAAAAATTATAAAGAGATCGGGAACGATTACCCCCAGATATGCCCAAATAGAAGCTAATTCTTCTGGATCTGTGCCTGTGCCAACAATACCCATATATATTTTTAGAACTAAAAATAAAGTATAGAATGAAGCTAAAATCGCAAATAGACCGAACCATCCATTAAAACTCTTTTTAAACATATATGCTATGCAGATAATCGCAAGTCCTATAAGTACGCCCCCCACTATGAGATAAACCACATTCAGGTACCATGGGAAAGCATCTTCAGTAGGGGTTTTGAGGATGATAGAAAAATCAAATAAAGTCGGTCCTATAATAAAGAGATATAAAAGTAACAATGATACTGCTAAACCGCCAAAAAAGATTGTAAACCGTAAAAAGGCGCTTCTTTTTTTGCCTGAAACTAATTTCTCATCTACTCTTTTTCCGATTAAATAACAACCATAAAAGATAAACCAACTTGTAAAAAAGAAGTAGGTGACAAATGCAATAGCAAACATTATGATTAAAATAATTGAAATCAAGAGCATTATTGGTAAAGAAATCAGAAGAAACAGTATAATTTTCCAAAACGAATATTCAAAGATATTTCTTTTAGAGATTAGAGATAGGAAAAATAGGAACATTAGAAATACTAGAAAAGGAAGAAAAATCAAAATACCAATACCAGATACAATGGGATTAGGATAAGGAATTATTGCTACTCCTACTAACAGCCAAATTACAAGTGCTGTTAATCTCCAATTCTTGCCTATTTTCTTTAAATTATCAATGATATCCATAAAAAATTAGTCAAACTTAATATATTTAAACTTTCTCTTTCAATTGAGCAATTTAAAAACCATAATAAAGACTTAGAACAAAATTTATTCGAGAAAATCAACCAAACTCTTTTGAGTACTAAATTGATGATAGGATAGCCCCCATTGCTTTTTTAACTCGTTGACTGATTCTGGTGCGAAACCAGCAAAATGGTTATTAACAATAATAAAGATCTCATAGATGCTTGGCATTTTAACTAATTTTTCAATATTCTTATTGAGATCCGAGAGAGAATTCTTTTGTTCTCTTTGAATCTGATTAAAAATCGTTAATTCTCTATCTCCTATAAGTCTTATATAATAGGTACTTTGATTATCCAAATAATATGGCATAATTCCGGGTTTGTATGTTGTTCCTAGAATAATTTTCTTACCGTCAATAAAGTTAAAAAGAATAATTGGGTTAAACCAAGAATCATCTCTTAATTCTATAATGTATTTAAATTCAGAGGGGATTTCTTTAAGCAATGAATTCAATTTCCTAAGATGTTTGTCTGTATATTTAAACCAAGGTGGAAATTGTAAGAGAAAATATTCTATCTTTTCGTTTAAAAGCCCCATCACTGAAAAAAATTGGCTAATGTATAATTCTGAATCAGGATCATCAAGATTGTGAGTAATTTTTTGCCAGACTTTTACAATAAAGCAAAAATTATCTGGTACACGGTTTTTCCAATTTATCACCATAGATTCAGTTGGTAAATTATAAAAAGTTGAATTGATTTCAACAATATTAAAAATTTTCGAAAAGTAAGGTAGATATCGACTCTTTTCAAGCTGTTTTGGGTAAAAAGGACCAACCCAATCTTTATAATCCCATCCAGCAGTTCCAATTTTGATTTTAACCATTTAAAGGAAAATGAAACCTTATCTTATTTTAATGATTCAATATTTTTCTAAACTGAAATAATTAATTTTTATAAATAATTGATTGTGTTTTTAAGAAAGATAGAAAATATGTAATTATTGGTGAAAATGAGGTGATGTCGAATCTTTGATTGACTGGGGATTAGCAGAGGAAAAACCAGGTAAAAAACAATCCATTGAGGGAAAAAAACTATTAGAACTCAGAATGAAAAGTAATGATCTGGAAAAAAGTATTTCTCAAAGGGATAAAGAATTGCAAGAAGTTAAGGATGAGTTAAAAATAACTAAAGATAAATTGACGGGTAGAGAAAAAAGCTTAATTCTACTCACTGAAAAAAGGTCTTCAGCAAGAAAATCACTTGATACGATCAAGGAAGAGAAGTTACATGCGGATATTGAAGTTACAAAATTAACTGCTGCAAAATCAGAATTAGAAAAAAAATTGGCGGAATCTACGGAAAAAATTACAGTATTGGAAGGTCAATTTAAAAATATTGTAATAAAATTTGAACAAATAGAACAAAAGATTTTAACAAAGGAGAAGGACAATCAACATAGAGAGGAAGAGATATTAGGGAAAGCGAAAGATTTACTAGAAAAAGAAAAGGAAATACAGAACAATAAAACTATAATAGAACAGCGGGAAAAAGAAATTGAATTTCTTAAAAAGAACTTAGAAGTAGAGAAAGGAAAAACTTCTTATCAAATGAAGAGGGTTGAATCTATTGAAGCCCAAATAATAATGGCAGAAAATGTGTTAAAGATAATAACTAAAATTAAAGAATTAATTGGAGTTAAGGGATTTTTGTCCGACAAGGAACTTGAATCTATTCTGACAGAAATAAAGGAATAAGCGATAAATAATAAAGTTCATATGATTAAGTGTATAACATTTTGATATAAAATTTATATATAATAGATTTTAAGAGAATAATTATATATTAATATAAAAATAAAAAATTTACAAATTTAATAAAAAAAAAGCTGGTTAAGAATTATGAGTATAGACTGGATAAAGGCTGAAAGCCGGCCTGAAAAAAAATTATCTGTTGAAGGGAAATTTCTATTGGACCTTAGATCTAAAATTAATAACATAGAAAAACAATTAGCTCAAAAAACTAAAGACTTGGAAAAAACATCAAGTGATTTAAAAACTACGCGAGAAAAATTAACGGAAGTTGAAAAAATTGCAGAGGAAAAGACTCAAAGTTTTGCAGAAACAAAGAAAAATTTCGAAAGAGCAAAAGAAGAAAAACTATATGCAGACGCGGAAATTATCAAGATAAAAACCTCAAAATCAGAGGTTGAAAAAAATTTAGCAGAAACAGAGTCTAGAATTACAGAATTGGAAAATAAGCTAAAAGAGGTTTCATTAAAAGCAGAAACTTTGGGAAAAGAAAAGGAAGATGTTAAAACTAATTTGGAAAAGGGAAAAAGCACCCTTAAAGAAAATTTACAGCAAAAAGAAAATGAAATTGCAGACCTGAAAAAGGAATTACAAACAACAATCTCAGAAAAATATATTGAGATTGAAAGTCTGAGAAATGAGAAAGATGCCCAAGCAACGGAGATATCAACCCTAAAACAAAGACTTGAATCACTCGAAGATACTATCTCTGAAGCTAAAGGAGCACCTCAGCTTATGGAAGAAGTTAAAGATATTATGGCTCATAAGGGCTTTTTGTCCGACAGGGAGTTTGACGACTTGTTGCAGAAATTAGAAATTAAATAAAACATTCTTTTTATTCGAATGGTTAAGTTATGGTCAAGTTAATTTGGGAAAAAAAGACATATGCCAACACGAATTTTGTTGAATTAAAAAACAATTATTCTAATTTTTTTGAAACTTCAATAATAAGTTCATCTCCAGATAACAAGAAAGCCCATACTAATTCTAAGTTTAGCGAGTGGAAAAATAAGTTATTTTGGGGTGAAAACCTTGAGGTATTATATTATTTATTAAATAATTTTGAGAATAAAATTGATCTAATTTATATCGATCCTCCTTTCTTTTCAGGGGTAAATTACAAAATTGAAATCTCTGAAGAAAATAAAGTTTATGATTCAATTGCTTATATTGATAGCTGGCAAAAAGATTTAGATTCATATTTACAAATGCTTTACGAACGGATACTCTTATTTCAAAAACTCCTCTCACCAACAGGTTTACTATTTATTCATCTAGATTGGCATGCAAGTCATTATATCAGAATATTGTTAGATGAAGTTTTTGGAGAAAATAGATTTGTAAATAATATCATATGGTACTATTATAATAAATATTCTGCGGGGAAAAAAAATCTACCACGTGCTTATGATAACATTTTAGTCTATTCCAAATCACAACATTACACTTTTAATGAAATCAGAATACCTCGTAAAAAACCAAGAAGGCAATTAATGAGAGTTAATGTTAACGGTGTTTTAAAGAATGCTAAAGATGAGAATGGCCACGTGAAATATCGTATCGTTACAGATAAGAAATTAGATGATGTATGGAAAATTCCCTGTCTGCAACCGGCTTCAAAGGAATGGACGGGTTTCCCAACCCAAAAACATCATAAGTTATTGGAAAGAATAATAGAGTTAGGATCTAATGATGGTGATTTAATAGCAGACTTTTTTTGTGGCTCAGGGACCACTCTGTTAGCTGCAGAAAAGTTGAAAAGAAGATGGATAGGATGTGATATTTCTGAATATTCAATGTACTTAACTAAAAAGCGTCTTTTAAACTATCATAATATGAATCAAAAATATTATCCTTTTGATATCTTAACTCACATGAATGAAGAGAGAAAAAAAATAATCGATTCGGGTTTCTTTAGAAAAGAGCTCTCAATAAAAAGAAAAAAATGAAATTCTACGAGTTTTGATTATGAAATTTTATGTTATACCCTAAATATTTTGATAGTGCTTCATACACAGCATCTCCAATTATATTTAATGAAGCTGCAACATGATGAGCGAATCCTTCTTCACATATATATCGCAATAGATCTTGTAAATTAGGGATCTCAACAACCCCATATCCTCCAAATGTATTTACAGGATCTTCTGTGTAATTACCTTCAATTATAATCGCTTTAATCTCCCCAAATAAATCATCTGTATCAACTCTAAGTAATGTACAAGGCTTAGCTTTAATTCTCCCTTGGATTGCACCAAAACTTACCTCACTTCCCTTTAAATCAGAAATAATTGGGTGGATAGTCATTTGTGTATCTTTAAAAAAAGATATAGGAAGATTACTACAATGGAATAATATCATTTTATTAGGATCATCACCGTAATTATTATTCCAATCGAGTATAGCAGAAGGTGTATCAGAGGCAATCTGCAAAATTAACATACTAATCAGCCCAGATATATCTACTTCACAAGCTGCGGGCACTAAGCTTTCGCTAAACATACTTAACACAGCGCAAGGCACGATACCGAAATTATCTTGAATTGATGGCCAACATTGAAAGGCAAAACCGTCTAGCTCATTTTCAATTACCCAATTCTCAACCACTACAGCTAACTTAGCTAATTTAATAACACCATCTTCTGGAAAAGATGTAGTTGAAGTATAATTTTTGATAAAATCTATTTTTTCTTTTACTATTGGATCATTATCATTTAATTTATCAATTAAACCAAAGATTTCGGACAAATCAATTGGTTCTATACTTATACCGTTGAATTCCAATATTCTTTCACTGTACCTAACAGTTTCAAACGCGTTAGGTCTTGTTCCAATTTGCCCCAATCTAACACTCCTAAGCTTATTCACAATCCTACATATTTTTTCAAATCGTTCGAGATCTTTCATAAAAATATCTGATTTTATAGGGCATGTATGATATTTGGTGAGGGTAAATGGAATACCGTATTGGTACAATACACTTGTGACTGAAATTTTGCCACAAAATGCATCCCTTCGATTTGGACGATCCATCTTATCAAGCTTATCAGATGATGCCTGAATTAAAACAGGAACATTAAGATCTGCAAGTTTTAGTGTGTTAGCTACTCCCTTTTCATCTCCAAAATTAGGGAGTATAACTATTACACCTACTATTTTTTCCGTACATGTTTTAAACAATGAAGCACATTTTTTAGCATCTTCATAGGTTTCTACGGCTCCAAATTTAGTATCGTTTTCGCTTAAAATAATGTAATTATAACCCATTTTTTCCATAACTTCTATAATTTCAAGCCTTCCTTCTTTTGCTAGATGATTGGGGAACACATCCCGGTTTCCTACAATGATTCCAAACGTGATTTTTTCAGGTGTTTTAGATCTAAATACCATAATTTATTTCTCGAGGTTTAATTTTTAAAAGATTTAATTAAGTAATTTAATTAAAGAATTTAAAATTAAAATAAAATTTGCTAACTATATTCCATGAATATAAGATCTAGACTTTTAACTCGAGTAAAACATCTATGGGATCACAAAATATTTCGATATGCTATAATCCTTCATAGTTTTTACTTCTTTCTTTCAATAATTTTGTTCTTCCTATTTTACAAGGAAAAAAATGATTTTTTAATATTCTATAAAGTTGGGAATATATTTCTCAATGATATCGAAAATATGTATAATCAAGCATATTATTTATGGGATTTTAGATATTTTCCTTTATCAGCGCTGTTTTTTATCCCATTTTCAATTTTAAGTTTTGAATTAGCATTTGTTGTTTTCAATATCTTTAATGTTTTGCTTAACATTCTGATTTCAGTAATGCTCTATAAGGTTATAATATTAGTTAGGTTCAAGGACCATGAAAATGATGATAAAAGAGTAATAATTTATTTATGTGTTTATTTAATGGGCTTACCTCATATATTAAATTATGTCTATGGGCAAATTAACTCATATATCACTCTATTTATTTTAATCTCTCTTTATATCTTTATTAAATATCAAGAAATTAAATGGCAATTGCTAGGAAGTATCATCCTTGGAATAAGTATCATAATTAAACCTACAGCGTTTTTTCTAATTCCATTTCTGATCATTTTAAAATTTGACATAAAAAAAAAGAAATTCAGTCTTGACTTCTCTACAAGCGCAGTAAGATTAATTGGTGTGATTTTACCTGTGTTATTAAATTTTATCCTCTTTTTCATGTATCCACCATTATGGCAGGGATTCTTAGAAACAAACTTTACGGGGAGTAATCCAATTGCCTTAAACTTTTCTTTCAGTATCTCCAAACTGATTATAAATTTTTGTTATCTTTTTAATATCCCTTTTAATCAACTCTATATTTTAACCGGAATCATCTGTATCATCGGTGGTATAAGTTTTATTATCTTTATATTAAGAAAAACTGATAAACATTCTATAATTTACGGCTTTGCATTTGGAATCATCATCATGCTTCTTGCATATTATGATTCTTGGGACCACCATCTTTTAAATTTAACCCCTATTTTAATAATAATTTTGTTTAATCTTCCCAGACATTCAGTGATAACAAAATCTATAAAATCAAGCTTGATATTCTTTAGCTTTTTCGATCTTGCTTTTGTGGGTGTTTGGTACCTTATCTATCCTTTATTCCCATTCAACTTTGAAGGCACATTCTTTCTATTAGTTTCCTTTTATGCTGTTTATAAATATTTGGCTAAAAAAAATATACTGCATCTAAAGGAGGACTATTAAATTGAAGAGAAAAGAATTTTTAATAGGTTTTTTACTCATTTTCATATTAACAAGCGGGAGGTTATCTAATGTATCTGCTGTCAATTATGGGATTGGAGTCAAGCAAAATGAGGGGCTTATATGGAAGTGTAAAGTTTGTAATAAGGTTGAAATGGAGAATATTTTTGGATCTGAATGGGATAGTTCGGGGATATTTACAAATTTAAGCAAAGGAGCGAACATGAAATGGAAAATAAATTCTACCGAGATAAATAGCACTATTATTAGCATTGAATATGACATATGGTACTGGAACTTAGGTGAGGAATGGGGTATTAAAGATAATAGTTCACAAATTACTATCTTTGTTGACCCAGACGATTATTCTACAAATTATTGGTTTTTAAATTATACTTCACTTGTTCCATTTTTGCTTCCAATTCCAGTAGGAGAATACTTGGGCGATTTAAGTGTAAACTTAAATGATTTCTATGATGTAGATAATAGAGTGCTACCTACATTAAATGTAGAGGTTCTTAAGGATAACATTTCTCCCGGTTATCCAAACAAAGATCTTAAGATCATTGCAATATACAATGATCGCGGGATTTTAAATTCATATAAGCTCTATGGTAAAGAAAATACAGTAATTATTGACATTGCTCTAGACTTTTTACCTATTTATGTAATTCCCTCATTAATTGGTTTAATGGTGGTCTTTTCTATTGGTGTTGCATTTTACATAATTAAAAAAAAATATCCGTCGAATAAGAAATGATAGTAAAACAGAGTCTAGCAAAAATAAAAGACAGGATTAAGGTACTTTGGGAGTACAATATATTTAGATATACAGTATTGATTCACGTTGGGTATTTTATAGTTTCAATAATTTTAACACTTGTTTTTTTTAGACAACAAAATGATTTTCTTGTTTATTATGAAGTAGGAGAAGTAGTACTTAGAAACATTAATGATCTTTATACTGAACCCTATAATTGGCCTTTTAGATATTTACCTTTATCTGCATTGTATTTTGTACCTTTTTATCTAATGGGTTTTGATTTGGGATTTATAGTTTTTAACTTAATTAACTTGATCTTGAACATTCTAATATGTATATTTCTTTATAGGATTATTAATTTAGTAAGGGAAAAAGATCATGAGACAGATGATAAAAGGGTGGTTCTATATATTTGTTTATATATGATCAGTCTGCCACAGATATTTAATTATATTTTAGGACAAGTCAATTTATATGTTACTCTGTTAATATTAGTATCATTATTCATATTCTTGAAACACTCTAGCATAAAATGGCAATTGATTGCAAGCATCCTTCTAGGATTAAGCATAGTTATTAAACCTATAACGATTTTCATGATCCCCTTCTTAATCGTAATACAATTTGATTTGAAAAGCAAGAAATTCAAATTTGATATGAATAAGAGTTTTTCACGATTAATAGGAGTAATATTGCCTCTTTCTCTCAATCTTATTATGTTTATAATATTTCCTCGATTATTACAGGGATTTTTAGCTACAAACTTTACAAGTTTGGAACCTTCACAAGTTAATCATTCATTTAGTATAACCAAACTGATTATCAACTTATTTTATTATATAGGTTTTACGGAAGGTCTAGTCTTATCTATTCAATTGCCATTGTTTTTGATTATTCTAATTATAATTGCAATTATAGGTTTCATATCATTCATAACAAGAAAGATTACTGAACATTCTATGATATATGGTTATAGCTTTGGAATCCTGGTTATGCTAATTTGTTATTACGATTCTTGGGACCACCATTTACTGAATTTGACCCCATTATTATTAATAATTTTGTTTAATTTGCCCCGGCAATCTGAAATTACTAAAAAATTCATCAAACCTAGTTTTCTCTTTTTATGTTTTCTAGATCTTGCATTCATGGGGGTTTATTTTGCAGTTAAGAATATATTCCCTTTTAATTTCGGTAGTACAATCTTCCTTATACTCATTTTTTATGGACTAATTAAATATTTAAATTTTAAAAATAACACAGAAAAGCTCAATTAAAAAATGGAAATTATCCCGGCTATAGATATTAGTAATGGAAAATGTGTTCGATTATACAAAGGGAGGAAAGGATCAGAAACAATATATTTTGAGGATCCTCTTGAAGCCTTAGATTTTTGGATTGGCCATGGTGCGGAGAGACTACATTTCATTGATCTCGATGGGGCGTGGGGGTCAGATGTCAATAAAAACTTACTTCAAAAGATAATTAAGGAAACGTCCAATAAAATAAAGATTCAAATAGGTGGAGGAATCAGAAGCATTGAATCTGCGTTAAAATTAATTGAGCTTGGTGCTGATCGTATAATTATAGGGACTTTTGCTATTAAAAATCCGAAAAGTGTAAAAAACTTATTAGAAATAATTGGTTCTGATAAAATAATCATCGCAGTCGATTACCGAAAAGAAAGAGTTGCCATTCAAGGATGGACCGAACTCTCAAATAAAAATCCATTCTCCTTTGGAAGAGAACTTGAAGAATTAGGAGTTAAATTGATTCTTTTTTCATCGATTGAGGCAGATGGAACCTTATCTGGTCCTGATTTTGAAAATATAGAAAAGATGATAAAATCTGTCAAGAAAACCTCAATCTATGTCGCAGGGGGTGTGAGAAATATTAAAGATATAGAAATCTTGAAAACTATTGGTGTTAAAGGAGTTATAATTGGGAAAGCATTCTATGAGCTTACTTTACCATTCTCTGTAATCAAAAATTCTAAATAGGATGGTTAAAATATAATAAAAGAAGACCAAAAATTAGACTTCAATAAAGTTTTAGAATTATAAATTGATTACTATCTTATAAAAAATGTTTCAAGAGTTTTCTTTAGCACCATTATTGCTTGTTTTTGCCCCTGCATTTACATTAGGCATCCTTCATACTTTAATTCCATGCGAAGATAAGGCGATTTTTTTTTTTTGGTCTTTTGGGATATCTAAAACACCTAAAAAAAGTATTTTCATTTTAATGCTTTATGGATTAGGATTAATATCTTCTAATTTATTAATAGCGATAATGACGGTAGTTATTAGTTTTATCCCTCAATTTCTTTTTCCGGGGATTATCCCAGAAGAGCCATTTTCAATTAATTTTTTTGGAGCAGTTACTTCTATGTTTGCGGGATTTATTTTATTGTTTTTTATAATAAGAAAGGGATATATGCCACATTCAAAACAAAAGGATGAGATCGCTAAATTTAATTGGGAAAAGAAAAAAACTCCGTATTTATTTGGTATTTTAGCAGGATTTCCCCCTTGTATTTTTGAGTTACTCATATATACTTGGTGTTTACAATGGTCGCTACAAGGTGGGTTTGGATTTATTGATGGTATTTTCACAGTTTTTTATTTTTCTTTAGGAACATTTATTGGACTTTTTCCTCTAGCTTTGGCTAAACATGGTACATCTCAAATAATAAAAACTAAAGAAAGTGAAAGACGTGGAGTCTTGATTAGCATGATACTTATTATTGTAATATTTAATGCTACAGTTATGATTTTATCTTTCCTTAAGATCCCAGTTTTTCCAAAAGTCCCCTTTTAAATAGTTTCAATAAATGGAATAATGATAAAATTAATTATTTCTCGATTATTCAATAAAGCGAAGAAATAATAAAATTGGACTCTATAAATATTTTAAGCCGTAATTTCTTTATATTTATATAGTTTCGAAAAGTGCAAAAGGATTTAAAATAATGAAATGCTTATTCTGTGAAAGTCAAAAAATCGATTTCACTTGCGAAAAATGTAAATCAAGCTTTTGCATTAATCATTTAGCCACCACAGAAATTCACGAGTGTAAAAAGCATAATATTATTTACTCAAAAGCTAAAGCAGCAGAAAGAAATTTTAAATGTACTATAGTTGAAGATAGTGCTTGTCCTGTATGTAAATCTCTTTTAAGATTAGAAAGATTATCTTCAGGGCAGTATTTTCTAGAATGTACTAATCCTCAGTGTCCTGATTCGTGGAATTCTTATTTAAAGACACCTGGATTGTTTTTTCCATCAAAGGAAAAACTAGCAAGAGAAGCATTAAGGTATAATTTAATTAGGGGAAATAGATTAGTTTTATGTAGTAAAAAGTTAAAACATATTATCGGTAAAGAAATATGTCCTAATTGTTTTATAGACCTATTAAAAAGGGCCACTCTCACTAATTTTTCTACAATAATGGATTCTTTTAATATCACAGCAGACCAAATGATAAAGTTCATTAATAAATATATAGAAGAAGAGAGAATCTATGGAATAATAGATCAAAAAAATCAAATGTTCTATTATATCTCACCAGAATTACGGGAAAAATTATTGTCCAAATTCAATGATGAGGGAATCATCAAAGTAGAAGATTTAGCAACAATGTTAGATATGAGTAGTGAAATTGCCCGAAATGTAATCTATAAATTAATTAACCAATTTCAAATAAAAGGATCATTTTCGCAAGATAAAAATATTTATTACACTCAAAAGTACGTAATGGATAATTTGATAAATAACATTAAGAAAAAAGGAAGAATTTCATTAAAAAACCTTGCAAATGAATTAAACCTACCGAAAGAACTGGTGAAATCAT
>Ga0209977_10000980_pt1 | contig 12073 bp, 9 predicted proteins | sample SumtaG_2_FD_183113 | JGI IMG/M metagenome (GOLD analysis project Ga0209977, IMG submission 183113) | Deep subsurface microbial communities from Indian Ocean to uncover new lineages of life (NeLLi) - Sumatra_00607 metaG (SPAdes) (version 2) | ecosystem: Environmental > Aquatic > Marine > Oceanic... | reverse complement strand
ATGATCTTATAGAGGGGAAATCGCTTTCAACTGAAAATCAAAAGTTGACTATCACCCTGCGACCTTATGATATCATCTGGTTACAGCCATCCCGTGAGGTGGAGTGAATAGTAAAAGCGATGAGTTTTAGTGCCAATACCTGTAAAAAAAAAGGGGACAATATAACCTCAATTTTTCCCCTGCTTATATAAAATTTAAAGCAATGAATATTATAAATAAAAAAGGTTGAACAATGAAAAAGATCGGCATTTTAACGAGAGATTGTGCTGGGATTAACACGGCTATAAGGGCGGTTGTCAGGACCGCCTGCCATTACAACATGGAGATTTTAGGAATCCGCAGGGGGTATGAAGGCCTGGTAAACGGGGAGTTAGTCAAAATGGATAGACTCTCTGTATCAGGCATCCTGAACCGCGGAGGCACAATATTAAAGACAGCCCGCTCAAAAAAATTTCACACAGAAGCAGGACAGGAACAGGCCGTTCAGACTCTAAAAGAAAATAACATTGAGGGTTTAATTGTCGTGGGCGGCAATGGCTCAATGACAGCGGCACACATACTCGCCAGCAAATACAATATTCCCACGATTGGCATCCCTGCGACCATTGATAATGATATTTCCGATGTTGAGCTCACGATTGGCGCTGATACTGCCGTTAACGTCGCAGTCGAAGCTTTGGATAAAATAAGAGATACCGCCACAAGTTTAGAAAGGATATTTGTTGTTGAAGTGATGGGCCGGGATTGCGGATACATTGCCCTGCAGGTGGCTTTAGCTGGAGGATGTGAAGAGGTTATGATTCCTGAAAAAGATTTTGATGTGGGAAAAATATGTAAAGAAATCTCCGAGGGGAACAAAAAAGGGAAAATCAGCTGGATCGTCATCGTTGCAGAAGGAAGAGCAAAAGCCGACGACGTCGCACATACAATAGTTTTGACGACAGGACTTGAGACCAGAGTCGCCGTTTTGGGATACATTCAGAGAGGAGGGTCTCCAACTGCCACGGATAGAATATTGGCTGCTCGCCTAGGAAGTCATGCTGTTGAAGTTTTGAGGAGTGGAGAAACAGATAAATGTGTGTGTTTAAAAGGAAATCGACCGGATACCGTGCCCCTTGAGAAAGCGATTCAACCCAAACAAATAGAAATCGAAGCGTATTACAGGCTGATTAAGATGCTGACATAAGAATTGATACACGCATCTCTGCTTTACAGGACGTGTCATTGTTTGCTGACAAAACAATGTTTCGCTTTCCAGCTTTTAACAACATGTCAAAGTATCAATTCAGCGATGGAAAAATGGGAGGGTAAAATGCTTTTTACAGATGAAAAAGAATTATTCGGTCAATGCAAAATTGAACTCGTTAATGGCAAAATCAAGATTGTGGATTCAGATTTCTTTAGAGAGAAAGCCCTAGAATATCTCGTCGATACATTCCTCTTGAATGATTCCGAACATCTCAAGAAGATATGCCACTGGGTGGTGCATGAGGCTGCGCATAAATTTGGAATAATCCCTTCCTCTATTCAAGCTTTATACGAAGCAAGAGCAAAAAAAAATTTGACTCACTTTTCCGTGCCAGCGATAAATATCAGAACATTAACCTACGATCTGGCAAGGGCCGTTTTTAGAGCAGCAAACAAGATAAATGCTGGCTTATTTATATTCGAGATTGCAAAGGGTGAAATTGGCTATACCGGACAAAGACCTCGAGAGTATGTCTCCCTTATCATCCTTGCGGCGATAAAAGAGAGTTTTAGCGGCCCGCTCTTCATCCAAGGAGACCATTTTCAGGTCAACGCCCAGAATTACCTTCAGGACAGAGACAGAGAAGTCAATCAGTTGAAAGACCTGATATCTGAAGCCATTGAGGCTGGCTTTTACAATATCGACATCGATTCATCAACGTTAGTCGATTTGTCTAAATCGACTCTTGATGGCCAGCAGGAATTGAATTATCAAGTATGTGCACAGTTAACAAAATTCATTCGCACAATCCAGCCTGAGGGAATTGAAATCTCAATAGGAGGGGAGATCGGTGAAGTCGGAGGCCAGAACTCCACTCCTGAAGAATTACAGGCATTCATGCGGGGCTATCTATCCCAAATTCAAGGGCTCAAAGGCATCTCTAAAATAAGCATCCAAACGGGCACTTCCCATGGAGGAGTCGTATTGCCAGATGGCTCGATCGCAGAAGTCAAATTGGACTTTGATACATTAAAAGCACTCTCCCAAATCGCAAGGACTGAGTTCCAGATGGCAGGAGCTGTGCAGCATGGCGCTTCGACACTTCCCAAAGACGTCTTTGACCGCTTCGTTGAAGCGGAGTGCGCTGAAATCCACTTAGCCACACAATTTCAAAATATTGTTTATGAATATCTTCCTCTCTCGATAAAAGAAAAAATATATGCCTGGCTCCATACAAATTGCGCAAGCGAAAGAAAACCCGAGCAGACCGATGATCAGTTTATCTATAAAACAAGGAAAAAAGCTTTTGGGCCGTTCAAGAGACAAATCTATTCTCTGCCTCTCGATATAAAGGATAAAGCTTCTTCTGCGTCTGAGGAAGAGCTCTCCTTTCTCTTTGAAAAGCTCAATATAAAGGATACCAAAGTACTCGTTGATAAATACATAAAACCCATGAGGGTAGTAAAGAGGAAAGAAGACTTCATCCAATAGGGAAAAGATTCAGGAAAACATAAGGAAGGTGTTATATTTTGGGCCCAGCTTCGAGTATCTCTGATTCACAATCATCTGCGAATTGCTGAAAGTTTTCTCTAAATTTTCCTGCGAGCTCCTTCGCCTTCTCCATGTAATCGCTCTTCTTTTTCCAGGTCTGGACAGGATTCAATATTTCATCTGGAACATCCTGACACTCTTTAGGGATTTTCAATCCAAACACATTCTCTTCTACAAACGAGGATTTCTCCAATGCGCCAGAAAGAGCCGCATTGATCATTTGTCGCGTATATTTCAGTTTAATCCGGCTTCCGACTCCGTAAGGGCCACCCACCCATCCTGTGTTCACCAGCCAGCATTTGACGTTATGTTTTAAGATTTTTTCTCTGAGCAACTGTGCATATGCGTAAGGGTGGAGAGCCATGAACGGAGCTCCAAAACAAGCACTGAATGTTGCCTGCGGTTCCTTGCCAAGCCCAATTTCAGTTCCTCCAATTTTGGAAGTATATCCCGAAACGAAATGGTACAACGTCTGCTCAGGAGTCAACCGGGAAATCGGCGGCATAATCCCGAACGCATCCGCAGTCAACATAATAATGTTATCCGGATGTCCTCCCATTTTCGCACGCTCTGCGGTCGGAATATGAGTAATCGGATATGCAGCTCTTGTATTTTCAGTTAAGCTGGCATCATCTAAATCTATCCGTCTCGTATCAATGTTAAAAGCCACATTCTCAAGGATTGTGCCAAATTTTCTCGTACATTCATAAATCTCAGGCTCTGATTCCTTGGAGAGATGGATGGCCTTTGCGTAGCATCCTCCTTCAAAGTTGAATACACCCTTGTCGCTCCATCCATGCTCATCGTCTCCGATTAACTTCCGCGAAGGATCGGTGGAAAGCGTTGTTTTTCCTGTTCCCGAAAGGCCAAAGAAAATGGCGACATCACCCTTTTCTCCAAAATTAGCAGAACTGTGCATGGTCATAACGCGTTCTTGAGGGAGTAAATAATTTAATATTGTGAAAATCGATTTTTTTATTTCTCCGGCATAAGCTGTCCCGCCGATAATCACCAGCTTCTTTCCAAAATGAATGATGATGAAAGCCTCTGAGTGAGTTCCGTCAATCTCGGGAATCGCATGAAAATGAGGAACATGCAAAACAGTAAACTCAGGAATATGGGATTCAAGCTCTTCCCATCGGGCTTGAATAAACATATTCCTGGCAAATAAATTGTGCCATGCGGTTTCCGTTATGACCCGGATGGGCATCCTAAACTCCGGGTTGGCACCTGCAAAACAATCCTGAATGAAAAGATCATTGCCCTGCAAGTAGGCCATCAACCGTAAATAAAGAGATTCGAACTTTTCTTCCTCAAAAGGACGATTCACTTTGCCCCACCAAATGTTTTTTTCGCTGCTCGGCTCTTTCACGATAAATTTCTCGTTCGCAGCTCTTGCTGTGTAGTGACCCGTTCTCACAACAACGGGTCCAAGATGAACTACGGAGCCTTCTCGTCTCTTAATAATTTCTTCATATAAGCGCGGAGTATTGAAATTCCAAAGCACTTCACCCGTGTTGGTTATTCCGTGATTTTCTATACCATAATGACTCTGAAGAGGCATGGTTCTCTCCTTTTTAAATGGAGTACTTATTTCCCATCATACTTTATTTGTGTACAGCCAAGTCAATTATATAATTTCATTTCCCGGCTGTCGAGGAATACAAGTCTGGGAAGACCCATATACGCAAAGGAGTTATTGCATCAAATGTCTAAGGGAAAGGAAACCTCTAAAAATACTACAAAAAATAAAGGAATATTTTGACATTACAGCAGGAAATCATGTCTTCTCTTTCAATATGATAAAAGGATAAAAAATATAGTGAACACTGCGGCGCTCGTAGGTCACATATAGCTGCTAGCGCTGTGATGCAAATTCAGGTATTAGTATCTCAAGGGCAGGCGATAGAATTTGGTATTGGTCGCTCTCCATGTTGCTCATCATGCCCGAAACAGTCATGTCTTGATTGGGTAGGAAGTAGATGAAGGATGCGAATCCACCTGTGCCGCCTGCATGCCCGAGCATTTCAATGTTACCCGGCAGTAAAAATTTCATTATGCCCAGACCATATCCGGTGAAGTGTCGGAAAATGCGGACAGCATCCGGCACATCTACGAATGCCAGCATCTCATCCAAAGTCCCGGGTTTCTGGAATAGTTCACCAGCCAGTACCACGTTGAGGAATCGGGCAAGGTCCATAGTCGTTGTTATTAGTGCATGTCCACCAGCGGCCCCTGCCATTGACGGGTCAATTTTAGTAAAGTCAATTAGCTGGCCGCCCATGTCAAAGTAGCCGTGGGCATGATTATCCGAAATGGACAAGTCTCCAGGTTCCGGCAGTCGCGTGTTCTCCAGGTTCAAAGGTTTAATAATACGCTCACGGACTTCTTCCCGCCATGAGCGTCCAGTTGCTTGCTCGATAACCATGCCGAGCAGATTGTAATCCGTGTTCGAGTATCTCCACCCCTCCCCGGGTGGAAAGTAAGGCTTTTGCGCCGCAGCAACATCAAGGTATTCATCAACCTCCCAGATCCTCTGGGGATCTGCGGTGATTTCACCAATCATAGCTTCGGTGATCCAATCTGGAATCCCGGAGGTGTGGTTCAGCAACATGCGCACCGTGATTTGGTCGCTATCGGAAAACCTTGAGGAAACGCTCTCAGGCAATACTGCAGTCATTGAGTCATCCAACGAAAACCGCCCTTCTTCCACTAATTGGAGAATTACTACTGAGATAAAGGGCTTCATGATGCTACCTGCGCGGAACTTATCATCAGGTTTCATGGCGGTATCCGTTTTAATATTACTCAGACCTGCTGCTCCAACCCAAGTACCAAGCTTAGGACTACTAATGTACAGCAGTACGCCAGGAAACTTGGTGTCTGGATTCTCCACAGTATCTTGAAGTGCCGTCTGCAACTTATTGGCGAGTTGCGTGTCAAATGCTTTCTCGGTCGGTGCCTTGCAAGCCGTTAGTCCCAGGACAACGATAAGTATGATTAAGTAGCTGGAGGTTTTGAATTTCATGCCAATTTCTCCCTTATGGTAAATTTTTCATTATAATAATTTTTTTTATGTGCAGCCTTATTAACTCAGCTTATATCACAGCCAATAATTGTGGTCAACGAACCAAGAACAGCACTATCCCCTCAAAGGTAATTTATATAACTTTACTTCTTATCAAAATATACGCAGTTCAAAGTTCAAGAATTGAAGGCACTCAAGCTTCACTTTCGGATATTTTTTATTACGAAGCCTCTAAGGAAAAACCGAAACACGCGGATGTTCTGGAAGTTCTGAACTATGTAAAAGCTATGAATTATGGGCTTTCCAGGCTTAAAGGATTGCCACTCAGTTTGAGATTAGTTAGATGTCTCAATATCCCAAAATTTCAAAATTGTATCGCTTAATGAACTTATAATCATCTATCGTTGCCACTGTATAGGCTTTTCCATTATTAAAGGATAGCCAATCCGTTGAAATATCCGTCTCAAACTGAGCCAGGTATTCCCCATCCTTTCCAAAAATATCTACCAATGTATTTCCGTCTCGTACAGAATCAACAACCACGAAAATCCAGCCATTTTCCATTAAAATAAATCTCTCATAGGCAGGCATATATTTCGGATATTCGACTAACTCGAAAACTTTTTCCTCTTCGTTCGGCGGTATTTTTGCATTAAACAGCTCGCTTTGATTATGTTTAAAATAATCTTTATGCCTTTCACCTATTTCAACAGGCTTAAAATCACGCTGGATGATCTTCCTGAGCATTCCTTCAGATGAATACACTTTAATCTCATAATTCTCAGGGTATCCAAAATATATCAAGTCATTCTTATCCAGGTCATAATTCACGTATGGCTGAAACGCCATTTCACTTAGCGAATCGGCCACTAATTGTGCAATAGAATCTGCGTTTTTATTTTTAACATTGACTTCCTGGGGCAACCTCAAAAACTCTGCCATAGAATTGAAATTTTCATCAAATAAACCATAAAAATAGTCCCACTTTTTACCCTTTCCTAACTCTACATTATCTACAGACATAGCAATATAAAATCCCTTCGAATTTATGACCACTCTTTCAAAAATTGTGGGGAATTTTATTCCTTTTAAGTAATTCCCTTCTTTACTGAAAAAGGAAAGTCTTTGAGTTTTGAGATCATTAAGATAGATATTTCCTTCACTATTAAACCTCACCTCACTCATATCTTGAAATTCTCCAGGACCTTGTCCCAGGCGACCGATTGATTGAAGAAAATTACCGTTAGAGTCATACTTTTTAACTGTCCTTCTATCCCGATCTGTCACATAAATATTTCCTTCATCATCCGTATTCATGAAGACTTGATTTCCGAACATGTAGTTTTCGTCTCCTTCTTCCACTCCTATCGTGAGGTCTTCCTCGAATATGATTTGCAGTTCAGGCTTCAACGGCTTCATCGGATTCTTTACGATTGTCACACCATCCACTTCCTCAATCGTTCCTTGCCAGGGGGATTTTTGTTGCCGACAGGCGCTGAAGAGAATGAGGATTGAGAATGTAATGGCAGTAATAGACAAAATTCTTGTTTTCATTTTCCATCTCTCTGCATTTGATTAATCCTTCCCCAGTTTAGAATCCCAATGCTCTGCTGTCAATGCAAATGCTTTGTTTTAGCGTGGGATGAGAGGTTGGGAGTTCGAGACCCCTCGCTCACCCATTTTTATTTGGAGAATGATAGCCAAAATATAATACCATTTATTTTGATAATCTGAAATCTTATCAAAGGTAATTTATATAACTTTATTCCTTATCAAAATATACTTGGCATTTCTTTGATAATATTGTAAAATATCGACAAATGGATATAGAAAAATTCAAAAATAGTCCAACAGGACGACTTATTAAGACTGCGAGAAATTATTGGGCTTTTATCCCCAACCCTTTACCTCCAGCAGGTCTGGATAAGTTTTCAGCAGAGTTTGTTAGAATTTTGTCTGAGGCAGATCGAGGTATTGGTGTCCTCAAGTCTTTAAGTAAACTTATCCCAAATCCTAATTTACTTGTGGCTCCTTATGTTAGAAAGGAAGCAGTTCAAAGTTCAAGAATTGAAGGCACTCAAGCTTCGCTTTCGGATATTTTTTATTACGAAGCCTCAAATGAAAAACCGAAACACGCAGATGTGGTGGAAGTCCTGAACTATGTGCGGGCTATGAATCATGGGCTTTCCAGACTTAAAGAGCTGCCACTCAGTATGAGATTAGTCAAGGAAATTCATTTGAAACTCATGGAAGGCGTCAGGGGAGAAGAGATGAAACCCGGCGAATTTCGGACTACTCAGAACTGGATCGGACCTCCTGGATGTTCTCTTGCTGATGCAACATATGTACCACCACCTATTCCAGAAATGAACGACGCACTCGGCCAGTGGGAGAAATTTCTTCATAGCGATAATTCAATTGCCCCGCTTATCAAATGTGCTTTAATGCACTACCAATTTGAAGCGATCCATCCATTTCTTGATGGGAACGGGAGAGTGGGACGACTTTTGATTACTTTTTATCTCTATGAAAAGGATTATCTTAAGTACCCGATCCTTTACTTGAGTGATTTCTTCGAAAGATATAGAAATGAATATTACGACCTTCTACTCGGAGTTAGTCAGAATGGTAATTGGGATGCATGGTTAAAATATTTCATTCGTGGAGTTGCAGAACAATCAAAAGTTGCTGAAGAGACCGGACATAAAATTTTAGACTTGCAAAAAAAATATCGTCAACAACTTCAGGAAGAATCAGTCTCCATGCCAATCTTCCAGTTATTGGATATGCTATTTTTGAATCCATTTGTCAGTTTGCCAGGTGTAAGTGATTGCTTGAAAATAACCTGGCCTACTGCCAAAGCATCAGTAGAGCGTCTTGTGAAACTGGGAATTCTTAAAGAAGTGTCTGGTCGTAAACGCAACCGAATCTATTGTGCTGAAGAACTGCTGAATATTCTTGCTAAAGGATAACGGTGAATAAATCCTTTTTCTGCAGTCAGGCCGCCTGCATCTACTTTATGAACAAGGGCCATTGCTTTTGTAAGTAGGCCTTTGATTTTTAATTTTCTTTCTTCGTCCACTCTCTATCTTCCTAATAAAGATGATCTTCCTTTCTTCACTCTGTCAGTCAGACTGAGTCGCGTGAATACATCTCAACCAGTTTTTTTGTGCCAAGGATTTTCTACAGTATTTGTCTAATCAAGAAAAGTAAGGTTAAGGAGGTGCGCCAATGATTTGGACTAAAAGCATCACATTCCCAAACAATGTTTGGAAACGATTATTTTCTGTCTTGATCGCAAGCCTGTTCATCGCAGCAATCGTAGGATTATCAGGTTGTGATATCGTTCCCACTACAGACGGGGACGAAACAGAGGATGTTGGCCAAATTGTAATCGGTCTGACAGATGAAGAAGGCGATTTTGTTAGCTACACGATAGACGTGGTTTATCTCACTTTGACCAAAGCCAACGGCACTGTTGTCAGTACCCTCCCCATATCCACCCGTGTGGATTTTGCGCAGTACACAGAAATGACAGAATTTTTAACAGCGGCCACAATACCATCCGGTGTGTATACTGAAGCCACGCTCATGCTGGATTATCAGGATGCTGAAATCTGGGTGGAAGATTCAAACGGTGATTCTGGGGAAGTGGAAAGCATCCTGGATGTGGATGGCAATCCGATCACGACCCTGGAAGTGTCTGTGCGCCTGGCAGGCAGGAACTCACTCCTGATCATCCCTGGAGTTCCAGCCCACCTCACTCTGGATTTCAACCTGAACGCGTCAAACAAAGTCGAATTTGACGCATTCGATTCACCGATACTAACAGTGCAGCCGTTTCTGCTGGCTGAGGTGAATCCTGAAGCGCCTAAAATTCACCGACTGAGAGGACCTCTTAAAGATGTGGATGTCGCTGGGGGAACCTTCGAGGTCATTATCCGCCCCTTTATCCATATTCTATCCGGTGGCGATGACCGTTTTGGCACCCTTGAAGTCAGAACTAATGACGAAACTGTCTATGAAATCAACGGAGAAGCCTATCAGGGCCAGGCAGGATTAAACGCACTGGATGGACTTCAGACTTTGGCTGCCGTTATTGTGATTGGGGATCTCAGATTTAATCCCACTCGATTTGAAGCACGCCAGGTTTATGCCGGTTCCAGTGTGCCCGGCGGCGAGCTTGATGTTGTCAGTGGTAATGTGATCAGTCGAAACAGCAACATGTTGACCGTGAAAGGCGCCACCCTGATCCGGGCGGGCGGCAGCGTGGTGTTCAATAACACATTGAACGTTCAGTTAGGAGTGGATACCGTTGTTAGACGTCAGCTTTCCCGTGAGGAGTACAGCATCGACGATATCTCAGTCGGGCAGCGTGTGACCGTATTCGGTACATTGAACACCGATGAAACCGAACTGGACGCCACAGAGGGATACGCTCACATACAGTTAACAACAATCAGTGGCTTGACGGTTTATACCGGTCTTCCCTGGTTTGTGGTCGACCTGAACTCCATAGGCAGACGGCGAATCAGCATCTTCGATTTCACTGGTACTGGCATCAGCCCTGAGAATGATGCGAATCCAGCCAATTACGAGATCGATGTCGGCTCTTTGGATGTTTCATCTATTCCACTCGGAAATCCGGTAAAGGTGCGCGGTTTTATGAATTCGTTTGGCCAGGCACCAGAGGACTTCCAGGCCTGGACTGTTGTTGATGTCTCAAACGTTAGGGCTTGCTTGGCCGTCAATTGGGTTCCTCCTTCTGCCACAGCCTTTGAATCTTTATCCTCAGAATACCTCACACTCAACCTTGAAGGTGTCGGTATTTTCCATCACCTGGACCGGGCAGGTGTCATCATTGACCTGACAGAGCTTTTAGATTCACCGTCGATTCAGCCGACTGAGGCAGGAGAAGGCGTATTTTTAATCTCCCAGGCTGGCACTCACCAGGTCCACTTCACGTTCGAGAGCTTTGTGACTGATTTAGAAGAACGGCTCGCGGACAGCGGCACCGTGAAGGGCCTTTTCGCTTCAGGGCTCTTTGATGACGCCACCGCGACCCTGACAGTGAGACACATCGCCATTAGAATGTAATACACGCTGTTTCAGTGAAAGAAGCTGCTTTTTGTGGAGTTCGCAACGTATTTTGAAGTTTATTTTCAATTTGACTCATCTCTCACTAACTGATATTCTCTCGCCTAACACTCAGTATATTAAGAAGTAAAAAAGAGGTTCCGCCTCTTTCCCTTTGACTGACAGAAAATAAATCAGAGAAATCTATATAAAAAGACTGAATGAAGTTAAAAAAGAAACTACCCGAAAATCGAAATCTCGAACAAGTGAGAAAGCATTTTGAAATAGAAAAGTCTATTGCAGAGAAGATAAAAAGGGCCAATAGAGAAGAACGAAAAAAAATATTCCCTGTTATGTATCATGAGCTCTTTACTAAGGTTCCTGACCATCCTCGGCTCAGTAAAACGAAAATTACTGATACAAACAATCAGACATTGCAGTTTCTCAAAAAATACCTGAATGATTCCACTGTCTATGTTGAATTTGGACCTGGTGATTGTCAACTCGCCTCCACAGTCTGTAAATATACAAAGAAAGTTATTGCGGTTGATATTTCTGATCAAAAAAAAGACAGGAGCAATCTCCCATCGAATTTCGAATTGATTATCTATGATGGATTTGACCTAAAGATGGAAAGAAATTCAGTGGATGTGGTATTCAGTGATCAGTTTATCGAACATTTACACCCTGAAGATGTCGAATATCACTTTCAGCTGGTGAAAAGGATTCTTCGTGATAACGGTCTATATATATTCAGGACACCTCATGCCTATTTTGGACCACATGATATTTCCAAGTTTTTCTCAGATGAGCCTGAAGGATTTCACCTGAAAGAATGGACTCATTCAGAAATCGAAGAAATACTAAAGAAAGTGAATTTTGCTTCTTGGGATGGATTTTGGCGAATAAATAATAAGCTGAATAAAGAGTACATAAAAATTCCTTTTAGTTATTTTAAAATTGCAGAAGCCATGCTTAAAAGCTTACCTAAAAAACCACAAAGAAAGATCTCAAGGCTTTTTCTCCCTCTGAAAGTGTTCATGATCGCCGTTAAATAGAATTCGCTTCACTCATTCGAAAAGGATAATTATTGTACTATTATTTCTATTGCTTTTTTTTTGCTCTGTTTTCAGGATAATCAAGTAAAATAATTTTACTTGCTAAATATCTGAGTATAGGGTATACTGCAAAATCAAACATATGGTAGGAAATAGTCAAGGCAAATTGTT
>Ga0209977_10000978_pt1 | contig 12078 bp, 9 predicted proteins | sample SumtaG_2_FD_183113 | JGI IMG/M metagenome (GOLD analysis project Ga0209977, IMG submission 183113) | Deep subsurface microbial communities from Indian Ocean to uncover new lineages of life (NeLLi) - Sumatra_00607 metaG (SPAdes) (version 2) | ecosystem: Environmental > Aquatic > Marine > Oceanic... | reverse complement strand
GGTGGCGAAGCAAGCTTATCCTGAATGGAGGAGGACTACTCCTCTTGCCCGGGTACGGTGCCTTTTCCGTTTGAAGGAGCTTTTGGAAGAGAACTTTGAAGAGATTAGCATAATTCAGACCATGGAGCACGGAAAGACCATTGATGAATCACGGGGAGAAACGAGAAGAGGAATTGAAAATGTAGAGGTTGCCACTGGTATACCGACACTGATGATGGGGTATAACCTGGAGGATATCGCAACCGGTATTGATGAATATCTTATACGTCAACCCTTAGGAGTTTTCTGCTGCATTGCTCCTTTTAATTTTCCCTTCATGATTCCCCTCTGGTTTGCACCATATGCTGTTGCTACGGGAAATTGCATGGTTATTAAACCATCGAGTCGATGTCCGGTTACTCAGGCAAAAGTCGTTGAGCTGGTAGATGAAGCTGGGTTTCCTCCGGGTGTTTGGAACATCGTACACGGGTCAGGCTCAATGATATCATCAGCTCTCATGGAGCATCCCGACATTCGAGGGGCAACCTTCGTTGGCTCCACTCCTGTAGCAAAAGAGATTTACAGGGGGTGTGGCGAGACTGGCAAACGGGTCATCGCTCAGGGAGGAGCAAAGAACTTTATGGTCATCATGCCAGATGCTGATCTCAAGAATACAATCCCTGCTTTAATGACATCTTTTTATGGCAATACAGGTCAAAGGTGCTTATCAGGAGCAAATGCTATTGTTGTTGGCAGGGATGATGCTTTCTACGAAAAGTTCAAAGAGGTCTTTCTTGATGCAGCATCAAAGATAAGAGTAGGCTACGGTCTTGATGAGGCAGTTCAAATGGGGCCTATGCAGTCAGAGAAGGCAAAGGAAAGAGTTTTAGGATTCATAGAAAAAGGCATAAAGGAGGGAGCAAAAATTATACTTGATGGAAGGAAAGCAAAAATTACAGGAGATTATCCTGAAACTTGTTTTCTTGCTGCAACCGTTTTTGAGGATGTTACTCTGGATATGACTATTGCTAAGGATGAAATTTTTGGACCTGTGGGAAACATTATGAGAGCAAAAGATCTTGATGAGGCAATCGGGATGATTCATACCAGCCCCTATGGAAATGAAGCATCTATCTTCACCTCAAGTGGCAAGTGGGCTCGTCAGTTTCAGTATGAGAGTCTTTGTGGAAACATCGGGATCAACATTGGTATAGCCGCTCCCATGGCCTTTTTCCCTTTTAGTGGAATGAAAGACTCTTTCTTTGGTATCTTGCACGGACAAGGCATGGAATCTGTTCGCTTTTTTACCGAAAGCAAAGTTGTGATTCAAAGATGGTGGTAAAATGCAATTAACAACAGCTTCTGAGGTAGTTAGATTTTCCGGGGAATTGGAGGATACGGCAGCAAACTTTTATGAAAAATTAGCTGAGAAGTATCCAGAATGTAAAGAAACTTTTTTATCCTTTCTGAAGGAGAATAGAAAAAATAGAGTAATGGTACAAAGAACATATAACGAAGTTGTAACTGATGCCCTTGAGACAGGTTTTTCCTTCGAAGGATTGAATGTAGATGAGTACATCTTCGAGGGTGCTGTGGCTGAAGATGCAAGCTTATCTAATGTGGTACAGAGAGCTTTGGAGATAGAAGAGAAGTTACAAAAGTTTTATACCACTGCAGCTAAAATGTCAAAATCACTGTTAGCTGATATTCCAAGAGTTTTTGAGAGAATAGGTAAGAGAGGAGAGGAACGCAAAGAAAAACTAAAATTACTTCTTTAAGAGAATAGTCTATGCTCTACTATTCAGAAAAATTAATTAGCGAGTTATGTGATAAAGAAAGGCAGCTTTAGCTGGATGCTGTGGAAGTGATTTAATTCGCGGACAAGTTAAAAACTTTTATTAGAACAGTGTAGCGATAGATATGGGTCAAAAATCAAATAACGGAGGTGGTGGCAACTATCCTAAAAGCAGACCCTTAGCTAAGTCCAATTATCAGGAGGCAAATCAGATGAGAAATTCAATGAGAAGGTTACTGACAGTTATTATGGTGGCGGCAATAGCCGTAGGGGGGTGTAGTTTTCTGAGCTTGGCGGCTGAGCCAGGAGTTATAAAAATTGGTTATACTGCACCATTCACAGGTACAGCTGCTGAGTTCGGGACAAATGGTTGGCGAGGTGTTCAACTGGCGCTAGAAGAGATCAACGAGAAGGGAATTATCATTAATGGTAAAACACACAAGATTCAGATTGTACGCTATGATAGCGTGTGTACACCAACAGAAGGTGTGGCAAACGTTCGTAGACTTGGGATGCAAGATGAGGTTGTGGCAATTCTCGGTGATCATTGCAGCTCCGTTTGTATGGCTATAGCTCTTGTATGTGACGAGCTGAAAATCCCAGGATTAACCATCGAGTGTGCGGCTGATGCGGTAACTAGTCCCGGGCACGAGTTTTATTTCAGAATGCGTCCTTCCATGGGTCTGATGGCTCCTCTGGTAGCCCCGGTGATTATGGAGCTCAATCCGAAGACTATGGGATTTTTGTCTGTAAACGATGACTATGGAAGATCTTTCGTAACTTCTATCAGGAGTGAGCTAGAGAAGCAGGGAGTCAAAATGGTGAGCGAAGATTACTTTGAGAGAGGAACTACTGATTTCATGATGTACTTGACCAAAATAAAAAGATCTAATGCTGATATCGTCTTCTATATTGGAGTGACTCCAGAGGGAGCTATGATCCTGAAACAAGCAAAAGAGCTTGGACTCATACCCGACATCAAGTTCATGGGAGCTGAAGAAATGGGCGAGATGGAGCTCGTTGAACTAGCTGGCGCGGAAGTGGTGGAGGGAACTTACGCAATTAGTCTTTGGGGAGATGTTCCTGCTGAGTTTGAGAAGCGAATATCGGAAAAATTTAATGCTCCTATGCACTACGCGATCATCTTTGGTTATGATGCGCTTCGGGTAGTTACCAAGGCCATTGAATCAGCTCAGTCTTTGGATCCGGTAAAGATCAAGGATGCTATGAAGAAAGTCGAATTTCAGGGCCTGCAAGGCTATATAAAGTTTGAGAACTTTGAAGGATACAAGAATCAAGGCCGATACAGTCCTAGAGTAATTGAATGGATGAAGGGTGGTCAACGGCGAGCTCTCTAAAGCCGAATACAATACAGTTGAGGCTGGATTTTCTATTAGGGAGCAAAGAGCTTATTTTCGGGGTTTGAAGACATTTTTTGGCGAAGACAGACGTTGAGTCTCGAGAAAGAGGGTTTGTTTCTATAATCACATCCAAGGTCTTAACCTCTAAATAATGGCTTTTTTACACCATAATAGGTAGCCTCGGTTTAGCATGAGATACCCCAAGGGAATCAAAATGGGATATTTTTGGGGGAATCAAGAAGTGGAAATTTAGGTTTTTACCCGAGATAAGAGAATAAGAGAATAAGGAGGTTGAATAGTGGATTATCTGGTGATGCAAATCATCAATGGAATCGTCATTGGTTCAGTCTATGCCTTGATAGCTTTGGGCCTTAATCTCATCTGGTCTATTACTGATGTTCCGGATTTCAGCCAGGGGGCCATTTATGTGATCGCTGCTTATGTAGGTTTTTTTGCAGTTACATGGGCTAAACTTCCTTTCTTGGCTAGTATATTTGTAGCTATGTGTGTGGGTGCTGCTATAGCCTTTACATGTGAGAAAATGCTCTTTCGTCGCTGGCGAGGAACTACTCACCACATCCAACTCCTGTGTGCCATCGCCTTGTTCTTTTTGATGTCTAACTTGGCCGTTGTGTTCTGGACCGGGAAAGCAAAGTTCATGCCGAGTTATCTCTCTGGTAAGATTCCCTTACTGGGATTTTATGTCACGTATGAGCGACTAGTAGTCATCGCGATGGCTGGGATTCTGTTCGGCCTTGTGTATTTCTTTATCACGAAGACAAAAATGGGAAAATCTATTCAAGCTGCCTCTCAGGATAAAGAAACGGCAGAGATGATGGGTATTAACATTGACACTGTGAATTCCGTGGTTTTTGCCTTGGGTGGCGCGCTCTCCAGCACAGCCGCGGTACTGACTGCTCCCCTATACTCGGTCTATCCGACTATGGGTGACCTTCCCCTGCTCAAATCTCTGGTGGTGGTTATTCTGGGGGGATTCGGTAGCGTCGGTGGCGTCCTGGTTTGCGGTTTGGGATTAGGGATTGTGGAGAGCTTAGGTGGTTTCTATATATCATCGGCTTATCAACACGGATATTCCTTCTTTGTACTCATTCTTGTACTGCTCTTCCGACCCAAGGGATTATTTGGAAGGATGTAGTGATTATGAAGAATTCTTTAAGAGAAGTGGCAAAAGCTAAGTTTGGGATCAAAAAACTTATGGGTTTAGTGATACTTCTTATCGTTCTTCTGTTGATTCCCCGCGTGGCATCAAACTATATTGTTTACGTAATGATACTGGCAATGCTGTATGCTATGTTGACAGTCAGTTATGATCTGTTGCTGGGATATACAGGACAGTTGTCATTTTGCCATGGAGCATTTTATGGTATAGGTGCTTATACTTCTGCTCTTCTAACCCTAAAAGCTGGCTTGCCCTTTTGGGTAGCATTGCCAATAAGTGGCATGTTCACATTTGTTGTGGGGGCTGGTGTTGGCTATCCCGCGTTAAGGCTTCGAGGAGCCTATTTTGCAGTGACCACCTTCTTTTTCGGCCACCTTGTTTATCTTGTCATTTTGAATTCGTATAAATTAACGGGTGGTCCTCTGGGCTTAAGGGATATTCCCCCGCCCGAAGGCTTTTTGGGTATCGACTTTAGTAGCATGAATTCCTCTTATTATCTGATCCTCGTTTTCGGGATACTGATGGTAGTGTTCCTTTATCGTCTTGTCAGGTCGGGGATAGGAAGGATCTTTATAGCAATTCGGGAGGATCAAGATTTTGCTGAAGCGATCGGCATCAATACTGCCGCTTTCAAGGTATTATCTTTCAGCATAAGTGCTGGATTGGCTGGTTTGGTCGGTAGTCTCTTTGCTCACTTTTTTCGCCTCCTTCATCCATCGACGTTTGCCTGGATGACTTCGGAGATGGTTGTGATTATGACACTGTTTGGGGGCGCAGGGACCTTGTTTGGTCCAATATTGGGTGCGGGAATTGTGACGTTTGTCCTTGAGGTCATGCGTTTTGCGCCCGAGTTCAGATACGTTATCTGGGCTATTGCGTTAATAGTCGTGTTGGTTTTTGAGCCAAAAGGTTTAATAGGGATAATTGAGCGAATTGGGCGACTATGGAGAAAGAAATGATGCAGACTCTTGAGGTAAAAGATCTCAGCAAAGAATTTGGGGGAGTGATGGCGGTAGAGGGTCTCAGTTTTACTTTAGAAATAAAGGCTGGTAGCCGCTTGGGTATTATTGGACCTAACGGGGCGGGAAAGACAACAACGTTCGGTATGATTAGTGGTGAGTTAAAACCAAGCTCGGGAATTGTCAAATTCGCTGGTGAACGGATAGATGGTTTTAAACCCCATAAGGTTTGTAGGCGGGGAATCGGCAGAACATTCCAAATCGTTCGCGTTCTCCCGGAGCTGTCAGTGTATGAACACTTACTTACGGGGGCTATAGCCAGGAAATTCTCCTTTGGCCTTGGTGTAGACCAGCAACGTGAGGCTGAGCGCATACTTAAGTTGACAGATTTAGAAAGACTCAAGGATGTGGTTGCCAAGAATCTGACAACAGTACTTAAGAAGCGTCTTGAATTAGCCACGGTACTGATGACTAGGCCGAAGCTTTTGTTGCTTGATGAGCTCATGGCTGGCCTTAATCTTGTAGAGATTGAGGAGACTCTAAAATTACTACGCAAAATCAACGAAGAGATGGAAATTGCCCTCATTGTAGTGGAGCATGTAATGAAGGCAGTTATGGAGTTGTGTGGGAGAATCGTAGTTCTTTATTATGGAGAGAAAATCGCTGAGGGCTCGCCTCGCGAGGTCGCAAACAACGAAAAAGTTGTCGAAGCATATTTAGGCAAGGAAGCTAAAAATTATGCTCGAAGTTAGCAACATTAGTGTCGGGTACGATGGGACTCAAGTTATCTGGGACGTCTCATTGAGCGTAGGTAAAGGTGAAATTGTGGTATTGGTGGGGGCAAACGGTGCTGGAAAGACAACCATTCTCAAAACCATTATGGGTATGCTCCATCCCACATCGGGAAGTATCACCTTCGAAGGCAAACATATAGATGGCGTGGCACCTCGAATGATTATTTCACGAGGCATCAGTTTAGTCCCTGAAGGACGAAGAGTTTTTCCCTACATGACAGTTAGGGAGAATCTTGAACTTGGAGCTTATATACAAAAAGAGAAGGCGCGAGTGGAAAAAACTATGGAATGGGTTTTTGGTTTGTTCCCAAGGCTAAGAGAACGGCAGAGTCAACTGGCAGGTACATTTAGCGGTGGAGAGCAGCAGATGCTTGTGCTCGGCAGGGCTCTTATGTCGAAACCACAGTTCCTGATGGTGGATGAACCATCGCTGGGTTTGGCGCCCGCGGTGGTGGAGACGGTGTTTGGTGTAATTAAGAAGCTTCATGAGGAGGGAACTACAATACTGCTGGTGGAGCAAAACGTGCGTAAGAGCTTGGAAATTGGTCAGCGTGGTTATGTCTTAGAGACTGGAAGGATTGTGTTGAGTGGAGACAGCGGGACACTGTCTGCAAATAAAAAGGTGAAGAAGGCGTATCTCGGCATTTAGCCGATTAGAAAAATGAAGAGTCAAATTCTAGCTCTCTACTTCAAAACTTCAAAAAAGAGAGGATTAAGATGACTGATCCTGAAAAAGACGTGAAATTAATAACGAACCATACCTATGGGACATGGAGAGCACAAAAAGCATGGAAAAAACCACTGTACGTTACCAGCGCGGAGGGTGTATATTTTTTTGATGGGGAGAACAGACGCTACCTTGATTTTTCATCTCAATTGATGTGCTCGAATCTCGGATTTGGGAATGAAATGATAATTGATGCCATATGTAAGCAGGCAAAAAAACTTCCTTATGTAGCTCCTGGGCTTGTATGTGAAATGAAGGCAAAGGTAACTGAAGCCTTACTCGGTGTAATGCCCCAGGGTTTAGATCAATTTTTCTTTTCTCCGTCTGGAACAGAGGCAAATGAAGCAGCACTAAAGATGATCAGGCAATACATGGCGCCTAAGTACAAGATAATTTCCCGGTATCGGTCATATCATGGCGCTACTTCAGGTAGCATCGCACTTACAGGGGATCCTAGACGATGGTTTGCAGAACCTGTGAATAAGATGCCTGGTGTAATCTTTGCTCCAGATGCTTACTGTTATAGATGTCCCTTTGCATTAGAATACCCAGGATGCAACATTCAATGTGCTGAATATATAGACTACATGATCAAGGAAGAGGGAAATGTGGCTGCAATTTTTGTTGAACCGGTAGTAGGTACTAATGGCATAATAGTTCCACCAAAGGAATATTTTCCCCGCTTAAGAAATATTGCTGATGAAAATGGAGTACTGCTGGTTGTAGACGAAGTAATGAGTGGTTGGTATCGTACGGGAGAGTGGTTTGCCATGAATCACTGGAATGTAATACCTGATATATTAGCTACGGCAAAGGGGTGCACAGCTGCATATACTCCCGTTGGAATCACTGCAACTAAGAGCGAGATTAAGGAATATTTCGAAGATAGATATCTTTCTCATGGACATACATACGCAATGCACCCACTTGCTATAGCAGCTGTTCCAGCAGCAATAGAAGAGTACAAAAAACTTGTGATAACAGGACTTCTTAAAAGGGTAAGCGATCATTTGAAAATGAGACTTCATGAATTAATGACCCGTCATGAGTGTATGGGAGATGTAAGAGGGATTGGACATTTCTGGGCCATTGAGATAGTAAAAAACAGAAAAACAAAAGAACCTTTTAATACCAAAGCAGACAAAGCATCTCTTAAGCCTCTTATGGTAGGTAAAATATCAAATGAGGCATTAAAGCAGGGATTATATATACTCAGCTGGTATAACCACTTTATTGTTGCGCCCCCGTTAATTATTACTGAGGAGCAAGTTGACGAGGGTATAGAGGTTCTTGATGAAGTTCTCAAAATCGCTGATGAGAAAATGGTATCGACGGGATAAATCCTCGAATAGGGCGAATGAGGCGAGGAACTAAAGCTCTTTTATACTGAGAAATAAAAAATGAAGTTGGATCTTCGACAGAAAAGCTAAAAATAGGGCCAGAGGGAGGTGCAAAGTAGACAGGCCGTTAGCGGGGACAAAGGAAAGCTTTCCAAAAAGAGAAGTATCGAAAGATTAGTCTCTCTTTCTAGGGGCTTTCAAGGAAAAATGAGCCAAAGTCTATAAATACTGTAAAGGAGATTTAAAAATGGGAAAGTATTTTAAGCATGGCTGTGGTTCCCCTACCAAAGGGTTGTTCATCTTGGCAACGATTTTGATTTTAGCCTTGGGAACAACCAGTATGGCACTAGCAGGTCCAGTAGTTGCGGATTTCGTGCTTCTGAACGGCAAGGTTGTTACCGTAGATAGTAACGACAGCATCGTACAGGCCGTCGCTGTAAAATCTGGCAAAATTATTGCCTTAGGAACCAGCAGTGAGATACGGTCATTGGTCGGTGCTGAAACAAGAGTGATTGATGTAAGGGGGAGGACTGTTATCCCTGGGTTACTCGATTCGCACGGGCATCATGCGAGAACTGCAATGCGAGCAGGGCGAAGTGTTGATGTGAGTCAGGAAGCTGGAGTAGACAATATAGCTGACTTGCAGGAAAAGATTAGAGCACGGGCGGCGACCATACCGAAAGGGGCGCGAATTAGCTGTTCCAAGGAGGATGACTTTAAACTTGCGGAAAAGCGTCATCCCACCAGATGGGAACTTGACGAAGCTGCTCCGGATAATCCGGTTTCGGTATCGACTGTGGGAGGACATTTTACAATCTACAACAGTTTGGCTTTTGAACTTGCCGGTATCACGAAAGATACGCCAGATCCCGAGGGAGGCAAGTTTGAACGTGACCCCGTTACAGGCGAGTTAACGGGCGGGACTCATGAAACTGCCAGGAGAATGGTCTCTAACAGTTTACCATCTGTGCCCGACCTACCAATGGAAATACAAATGGCAGCTCTCAAAGCGGCTATGTTGGACTGGTCTAGAAATGGTCTCACCACTATTTACAATTCAGGGTCCGGTGCCCTTAGCGCTATGACTAGCCTGCGAAGGCAAGGGGAACAAATCGTCAGGTTTAGAACGAATGGTAGTATTGATGCATTGAGCGCCCTTGGCGCGGATGCTCGCGGGATCGGTGATGAATGGATCAAAGTCGTGGGATCTAAGCACCTAATGGATGGTGCCTGTTCCGCCCGTACGCTTTACATGAGGGAGCCGTTTCTTCATCGGGACGACGACTTCTATGGCGTGCTGACCAAAACAAAGGTTCAGATATTTGAAGAGCTCGACAGGGCATGGGCGGCGGGCATTCGTACCTCTACCCATTCAAACGGCGACGCGGCGCTCGATATCTACCTGGATGTTATAGAAGAGCTGCAAAAAAGATATCCTGAGCAGACCGATCGAAGGGATATAATCATCCACTGCACAGTCACACCTCCGGATATCGTTGCCAGGATTGCAAGCCTTGGTTTGTTTCCGACCATATTCGGAGCATATCCCTGGTATCATGGTGACAAGCTTGCGCCGGCTTACGGTGAGAAACGCCTCGAGTATATGTTTGCAGTGAGGAGCTTTATCGATGCAGGAGTGGGGGTTTCCGCGCACTCAGATTATAGTGCTTCTCCATACCCACCTTTAATGGCATTCCAGGGCCTTGTGAACAGAGTGACAAGTGGCGGAAAACCGACAGGCCAAAGTCAGAAAATATCAGTCATGGAGTGTCTCAGACTTTATACCATCAATGCCGCATACATGTATCATGACGAAGATATTCTCGGCTCCCTAGAAATAGGCAAATATGGCGATATGGTGGTACTCGGAGAAGATATTCTGACCGTGCCTACGATGACTCTTATAGACGTTCCCATCGATATAACAATAGTCGGCGGGGAAATAGTGTTTAAGAGGTAGTATTGGAGAAAAAGAAGTAAAGGATTGTAGAAACAGAAGTGAGCAAGATAGACGGCATCCTGGTAGAAGATCAGGGTGCCGTCTTCATTTTTGCGGAAGCTGATTTTCTTTCAAGGATAGAGATGTCTAAATCTAGCATAAGATTAGATATGATTAGGGGTCTTTTTAGTCTTTTAAGGATCGACTTCATTAAAATAGCATATGTTACCTTATTTTTTTCCGGATTCTTCGCTTTCTTTGCCCCCCTGTGCTGGCCTATTGAAACTAGTGTTACCCCTTCCCAAAAAAATCTAATTGAAACCCCAAGACCCATTTATATGATTTACTTTTTTGAGCCAGGATGTCGATTGTGCGATTCAAAAATAGCTTCTATCCTTGTGGGGTTTAACAAAAATTTCCCTCAGCTTGAAATTAGATACTCTAATGTGGCTCAGGAAGAAAATAGATTGATGCAGGCGAGTATAGGAAAACTCTATGAAGTTCCTTTAGAAGAAAGACTTATTAGTCCCGCAATTTATATGGGAAAGCATTATTTCATAGGTGAAATAGATTTCAAAGAAGTGGAAAAAGTACTGAAAGATTATACCGTTACAGGAACAGAAAATATGTGGATGAGAGCTGAGAAAGATCGTAATGAACTTCAACAAGGTATACTTCCCTTGTATCTTGAGAGATTAAAGATACCCACCCTCATAATAGCCGGGTTAATAGATGGAATAAACCCATGTGCCTTTTCTATAGTTATCTTTCTTATCACTTTCATGAGTTATTTAAGGAAGCGACGGGATGAAATGTTTCAGGCTGGTATTTTGTTTATTATAGCCGTGTTTTTAACTTATTTTTTTACAGGATTGGGCTTTTTAGAATTTTTTAGAAGAGCTAATCTTTTTCCTTTGGTAAGAAAATCTATATTGATTACAGGAGCTATCTTTTGTGCCTTGGCTGGTACATTGAGTATAGCTGATTATTTTGCATTAAAAGAAAATAATACGAAAAAAATATTTCTGAGAATTCCCCTTAGTTTTCAGCGGAAAGTTAATACTTCTATTGGTAGAATGATAAGGCATAAGAAACATTTTTTCCTTGGAGCTCTAGTTGCTGGATTCCTAGCTTCTTCGGTTGAGTTCATCTGTACCGGCCAGATCTATTTTCCCACATTGATTTTCTTATCTCAAGCTTTTATGAAAAAGGAAATTATTGGTTTTCTGGTAATTTATAATCTATTTTTTGTTTTACCTTTGCTGGGTGTATTTCTTGCTGTATATTTTGGGCTTTCTATAAAATTTATCACTCACTCGATCACAGGAAGATTTTCACTGGCAAAGATTTTGCTGGCTGGAGTCTTTTTTTCATTTTGTGCTTTCCTAATCTCAATGGTGGTATAATCTGAAACTCATATTTATTTTGCAGAAAGAGTGACATAACTACCTTGTATTGATGCGTATTGACAGGCCAACTTGACAAAATTATTCAGTATGTTACAATAATCTTTCTCTCTCTCTCATTTGCTATTAATGTTGCTAAAATTGCGGGACGTGACAATTCAATCTTAAATAAAAAAGGTAGATAACTATACCAAAAAAGATTAGAGAACACGTTTCCACTGATCTTCTAATCCTCTGGAATCCAGTTACAGACATTCCCCGAGAGATTCCTCTACAGCTCGAATCTTTCCAGAACCCAAACGATACTCCTCCCCAAATTACCAAAGCAGTTTGTGAACGAGAACTGATCCGTCTTTTTGATAAATAAATCATCAGTGTGAATGTGATCAAACAATTTGGAAGAGCTAATTTGAGAAAAGAACTGTTTGAGAAAGGAGGTGATTCTAAATAGCCGAATAGATTATTGACAGTCAGATTTTGTGTGAAGAAAGTTAGTAACAGAATCTAAAAGGAGAAAAATATGAAAGTATTCAAGAAAGGTATCTTGTGTTGCATGATTGCCACCATGCTACTTTTGGGTCTGGGTGTGGCGGGATTT
>Ga0209977_10000976_pt1 | contig 12086 bp, 11 predicted proteins | sample SumtaG_2_FD_183113 | JGI IMG/M metagenome (GOLD analysis project Ga0209977, IMG submission 183113) | Deep subsurface microbial communities from Indian Ocean to uncover new lineages of life (NeLLi) - Sumatra_00607 metaG (SPAdes) (version 2) | ecosystem: Environmental > Aquatic > Marine > Oceanic... | reverse complement strand
ATTCTGAAGGGTTGCTCTTAACGATTTTTAGCAGTTAAATAAAGAAGTATTTAAAAAATATAACTCCCTCAATTAATAATATTTAAATATAGATTTAACAATATTGTTAAAATAGAGGTGATGAAATTAAATGGTTAAAACTAAACCAAAATTGTTAATGGTCCTGCTTGTTGTAGGGCTAGTAATCACCGTTTTTCCTATGAGTGCTTTAGCCTGTAATCCTAAAAGTAAATTAATGGCGGGAGCATGTGCTTTACCGATAACACCTATGACGGATGAGTTTGGGACCCCTATTAATCCAGATGGGTCACCAGTTTTCCTAGCAGGATTTGGGGATCCGGGGGAAAGACCTGCTCAGGCTGTTCATGATGATGTTTATGCAAGGTGTTTGATCTTGGATTATCATGGGACGACTATTGTCTTCGTTGCACTTGACCTAATCGGTTATACGATTGATCAAGTCGATTTAGTGAGAAGTGAAGTAGAGGTTAAATACGGGATAGAGGCAGACAATGTCATTATAGCTTGTACACACACACACTCCGGACCCGACACCTTGGGACTCTGGACTCCCCCCTATCCCATTCCGGGAGTCAACTGGCCATATATGGATTTTGTAGCAAATCAAATCATAGAATGCATAGGTCAGGCCTATCAAAATATGGAAAAAGCTCGATTATGGTTTGCCTCGAGCAGTGTTCCGGGATTGATGAAAAATTCTCGTGATGCAGGCAGAGTATATCCAGATTTGGAAGTAATGAAGGTTGAAGGCAGAAGAGGTAATACGATTGCGACAATGATCAACTACGCGGGTCACCCCGAAGTCCTTTGGTCAAACAATCTGGAAATAACATCAGACTACGTAGGTTACCTCTGCGATAGAGTTGAAGAGGAGCTGGGAGGGATCGCAGTCTTCTTCAACGGAGCTCTAGGAGGGATGATAACTCCGGATGTGGAAGAACATACATTCGAAAAGGCAAAAGAGCTTGGATATTCACTGGCCGATGCTACCATCAAGGCTCTACGATCTCGCAGATTCTACCGTTGGGGCTCTTTTTTCCCCAGTTGGAAAAAAACCTTCAATTTGGAAAAACAGACTTTTGAAGTTCCGTTAGAAAACCCACAATTTTACGGTGCTATGTTGTATGGTATGCTTTATAGATCCGAGCCTTGGTACGTGGATTCTCCTGGTATGGGTATTATAATGTCGGAAGTCAATGTAATCAATATAGGAGCGGCTCAGATAATCACAATGCCCGGAGAGGTTCTACCCAGCATAGGATACCGCCTGAAAGAAGCTATGACGGGAAAGTACAACTTCCAGATAGGACTGGGCAATGATGAGTTGGGTTATATAATTCCCGAGGATGAATGGGATCCCACAAAATACGAGGAATCAATGTCAGTCGGCATACAAACCGGGATCGTTATGGAAGCAATTCTCATGGAGATGCTGGAGGGAACTTGAGTAAATTGAACAAAGTAAATTTCAAAGGAAATATTTCAATTATTTAATCCCTTTTTTTTTTATCTAATTTAAATTTAAATGTTTATGAATTAAACCTAAAAGATTATTAGGATTGTTTTGCTTTATTACATAATTATAATTAGAATAAGCAAATAAAATAAAAGTTTTATTTAATAAACCAAAAAGGGGAATTCTATAATTAAAATAACTATATTCCTGAAAAAGTAAGTGAGGTAAACATACAATGAGTGACGAGCCACAGCTTCCCCCAATCCCCGCGGTGGGAGATATATTAGACCGAAAGAAAAGATTTGTTGAGAAGAAGCATAGTGTTATAAAATGCAGTGGATGTCAAGCGGATTTCTTAAGACAATTCAAAGCTGGAGATTTTGTATTCAAAAAACTCACAGATGAAGAATGCGAGAAATGCCAGAGGAGTAAATCTTTGACAATTATAGAAATTTATTCTGAATGGATTGACCCCAAAAAGAAATCCTAATTGATCTATTTTTCAAAAAAAAGTTTTAAAATTTCTCCCGCTAAAGAATAAGGATCCAAGGACTTTTTAATTGCTTTTTCAATAAATTCCTCAATTTTATTATTAGAATTTATTAATTCTTCGGCTTTTTTGGTTAATTTATGTTTTAAAATCTGGATTGTTTCGCTTTTAATTCGATTTTTCATATAATTTGAGATAACTCCTGAATCTTGTAAAAAGGTTTTGTGTTTATTTATTAGTTTGAGTAGCTTATCAAAATTTTCTCCTGTTTTTGAGTTAACCTTCGTGATCTCTGGTGTCCAATGATTTATTTTGGCAAATTTATCACTGATATCTTCAGATTCATATTTATAACTCTTTTTGAATTCTAGCATCTGCATGATATCAGCCACTTTTTTATCTGCTCCAGGCAAGTCCATCTTGTTAACAACGAAAATGTCAGTAATTTCCATTATACCTGCTTTAATTGCTTGGATTTCGTCTCCTAATCCAGGAACTACTAAAACCACCACAGATTGGGCAGATTTAAAAATATCAACCTCTGATTGTCCAACACCGACAGTTTCTACAATTATAATGTCGCACCCATATGCATCTAAGATTTTGATTGCATCTTCAGTAGCCCTTGCTAAGCCACCTAATTGTCCACGATTAGCCATGCTTCTAATAAAAACATTATCTAATGAAAAATATTGTTTCATACGAATCCTATCTCCCAAGAGTGCTCCTCCTGTTATAGGAGAAGTTGGATCAACACAAATGATTCCAACTTTCTTACCTAAGTCGATATAACTCTTAGTTAATGTTGAAATAAAAGTGCTTTTCCCACTACCAGGTGATCCAGTTACACCTAAAATATAGGCTTTGCCTGTATGCTGATAAATGGAATTTATAATTTCTTCAGCAGCTTCGATATCATTTTCTACAATAGTAATTAACCTTGCCGCAGCACGAGTATTGCCTTTTATTAAGCTTTTAGTTAAATCAGAGTAATCCATTATTTTATTATCTTTTTAAGTTGTTTTTCACAAATTCAACAATCGTACTCAAATTAGTTCCTGGTCCGTAAAATCCCTTCAAGCCCTGTTCCTCTAAGAAAGGCTTATCTTCGTCAGGGATAATACCTCCAACAGCAACAAGGACATCATCGATACCTTGTTCCTTCAATTTTTGCATAATAATAGGACAAAGAGCATTATGAGATCCTGATAATATACTTAACATTACCGCATCAGGATCTTCCTGGATGACAGTATTAACGATGTCATCAGGTGTTTGATGGATACCTGTATAAATAACTTCCATCCCCGCATCTCTTAAAGCTCTTGCGAGAACTTTGGCACCTCTATCATGCCCATCTAATCCCGGTTTACATACAAGAACCTTTATTATTTTATCTTTAGACATTTAATTTCACCAATTTAAAAAATTGAATCTTCATGATAAGTTCCAAATACTTCTTTTAATGTATTAATAATTTCTCCAATAGATGCATAAACTCTGACAGCATCCATAATATAAGGCATTAAGTTTTCTGTTCCTTTAGCGGCTTCTTTCAATTTTAATAGATTTTCTTGAATCTTATCGTTATCTCGTTCTTGTTTTATTTTATTTAATGTATTCACCTGTTCTTTCGCAACTTCCTCATCAATTTTCAATAAAGGGATAGTACATGGTTCCTTTTGTTGATATTGGTTTACAGCGACTATTATTCTTTCTCTGTTCTCAATTTCTTGTTGGTATTTATAGGAGGCATTTGCTATTTCCTTTTGAAAGAAGTTGGCTTTTATTGCAGGAATAACCCCTCCCAATTCATCAATCTGCTGAAAGTAATTCTCAGCTTCTTCTTCCATCTTATTTGTAAGCCATTCCACATAATAAGATCCAGCTAAGGGATCAACTGTATCAGTTACTCCTGATTCGTGTGCGATGATTTGCTGTGTCCTTAATGCTATTTTTACAGCATTTTCAGTAGGAAGACATAAAGCTTCATCAAAAGAATTCGTGTGTAATGATTGAGTCCCTCCTAAAACAGCAGCTAAACCCTGAAGTGTTACTCTCACCATATTATTTTCAGGTTCTTGGGCAGTTAAAGAAACCCCCGCTGTTTGAGTATGGAATCGTAGTCTCAGGGATTCTGGCTTTTTTGCTCCGTATTTATTTTTCATATGCTTAGCCCAAATCCTTCTAGCAGCCCTATATTTACATACTTCTTCGAAGAAGTTGTTATGAGAATTAAAGAAAAAAGACAACCGAGGGGCAAAATCATCAACATCCAAACCTCTTTCGATTGCAGCTTCAACATAAGCAAAACCATCAGCCAAAGTGAAGGCTAACTCTTGAACTGCAGTTGAACCCGCCTCTCGAATATGATATCCACTTATACTGATTGTATACCATTGTGGAACATGGTTAGTACAGTATTCTATCGTGTCCACAATTAAACGCATCGATGGTTCTGGGGGATATATCCATGACTTCTGCGCGATATATTCCTTTAAAATATCATTTTGAATAGTCCCTCTCAATTGCTCAGGAGAATGGCCTTGTTTTTCGGCAGTCACTATGTACATTGCTAATAAAATAGACGCTGGTGCATTAATAGTCATGGATGTACTAATCTTCGATAGATCAATACCATCAAAAAGTGTTTCCATATCTTTCAGTGTATCAATCGCCACTCCTTCCTTTCCAATTTCTCCCAAAGCCTTTTGATCGGTTGCTTCAATACCATAAATTGTGTGCAAACTAAAAGCAACGCTTAATCCAGTTTGACCATGTTCGATTAAGAATTTATAGCGGTTGTTAGTCTGTTCAGCAGTTCCAAAACCGGCAAATTGTCTCATAGTCCATAATCGGCCTCTATACATATTAGGATACGCTCCTCGAGTAAAAGGATATTGTCCGGGAAATCCTAAGTCTAGTTCATAATTAAGCTCTTTAACATCATTTGGAGTATAGAGACGTTTAATTTCTATATCAGAAAGATTTTTAAAACTTTTTCTTCGCTCTTTTTTGGTTGGATAAGAATTCTGCCAATCTTCCATATCTTCTTTAATTTTATCAAATTCTGCCATAAAAATCGTTTTATTGAAGTATTTTGATTCTTAATAAAATTACATAAAAATGATTAATCTCAAATAGATAAGATTTTGTAATTATATTAATTTTTTTTAAAGATTATCTAATTGATAAAATACATTGAAATAAAAAGGAAGTTAATTTACCCCAAAAAATTCTTTCTAAAAACTTCGTTGGGATCAAGTTCTCTTTCAGTGAGAAATCTTATAGCCTGTTCTCTAGGATCTTTCGGAAAATCTTGTTCTCCATCGCGATGTACCATATAACTGGCATTTTGTTTACATTTATGTGCACATACACCACAGCCTATGCATCTATCTGGATTGAAAATAACTTTCTTATCTTCAAGTTCAAGTGCTTTCATCGGACACGATCTAACACAAACACCACATCCTGTACACTTTTCATCATCAGCTTCTCGTATATAATTTGAAGGCTGGTGTCCCCGGGGAACTATTCCAGGCATCTTTACTACTGATTCTAAGTACAAACAGCAACAGGAACAACAGTTACAAATAGTATCCATTCGACCCTGTGTATTTGAAATCCCATGGACCAACCCAGCATCAGCAGCTCGTTTCAGTATTTCTAGAGTTTCTTCTTTTGTAATTTCTCTGCCTAATCCATTTTCTACGCAATATTTACCAAGCGTATCAAAATGTAAGCACCGTTCTAATTCATGTTCGCATACTTCAAAATCAGAATCAAGATTATGTCTATGGCTGCATGGACATTTTGATACAGAATAGTATTTGAAATTATCAACAACTTTTATGATATCCTCATATGGTACAACTTGACGTGTATCTTTAATAGTTTCATTTATTGGAATTGCTCGGAGTCCCTGAGTGGGGTGGTCTAAAAACTCTATAGCAAAAGCATTAATATAATATTGATTTAGGTAGGGTGAGATCTTTCGATTAAATTTATTATCTTCCCCCTTCCAGCCAATAGATCTATAAAATATAAAATTTGAATCACAAAGTGAATAACGAATAGTAGATCCATCATCATAGCGAAAGACAATACCTTTTCTAGCAAAAATCTCTAATTTTTCTGTAAGTTCTTTTACAGGCATAGCTATCTTCTCTGAAAGTTGCTCTGCAGTATGTCCTATAAAAGGAATCTTCGCAAGGAACTGAGCTTCTTCGGGTGTAAACGCTATTTTAAGAAGAGGCATAAGTTGTTTGGAATCGGGTAAACGAAAGATCCAATTATTAAAACGTTCAATGAGATCTTTATAATATTTAGTTTTTGACATTATAACCATCTTTAGCTAATGTAACTTTTGATTCTGATAAATACTAGATTCTTTATAAAAATCATTATTGACTCATAAAAGAATTTGGTTTTAATTTTATTCAATCTAATTTAAGATTAATAAATATTAAAAATCATAATTAATCATGAGTAAACTTATCTATCTTGGATGTTTAAGCACTCGGTTCTATGATTCTACTTGTAAAAATGCAATTAAAATAATCCAGTTCTTAGATCGTGAATATCAAGTAATAGAAAATCCTCCTTGTTGTGGTTCTTTAGCATATAACATGACTTCAGATGAAATTATGAAAACACATGTTGAATTCGTGAACGATTGGTTTAAAACAAATAATATCACTGAGCTTGTAACAATTTGTGCTGGATGTTATTCCTATTTTACTCGTTATTATAAAGAGTTTTTAGGCTCTGAATTTACAATTAAAATACAGCATTTCCTCCAATTTTTAGCTGATCCTCAAAATTTACATAAATTAAATTTAAAATACTCGGGAAAGAGTCTAAAAGTAAATTATCATGACGCATGTCACCTAAGAAATTCATCTGTTCCAATAATTGAAGAGCCAAGAATAATCTTAAATTCAATTGAAAACATTGAATTAATAGAATCAGATTATAATAAAACCAAAAGTATATGTTGTGGTGCGGGAGGAGGCGTTTATTCAATATTCAAGGAAAATAGCGATTATAATGCAAAGACAATTTTTGAAAATATGAAAAAGGGTAAAGCTCTATTAACAGCTTGTCCTTTTTGTTATACTGCATTGAATAGAATTAGAGAGGATAATAATATTAGGAAACCCGTTATCAAATTTGAGGATTTTATTGCTAAATTAATGGAGGGAGTTGAACCGATAAGTGGGTGATAAAGGAAAAGAATTTTATGAAAAAATTAAGAGTAAGATCGATACTGTACAAAAAGAGGGAACGCTAGAAAATAAATTCGGAATGTTTTGGAAATTTGCATCTAATATAAAATTCCGACAACATGATCTAAGATACCTTTATGAAGATAGTAGTCGCGAATTTGTTGAAAAGTATAGAGATCAACTTATTGCAATGAAAGAGGAATTCGTTCAGAACATGGATTATTACGTGGAAAAATGTATAAAAGTAATGCGCGAAGCAAATAATATGACAGTATATTTGGCAAAAACTAATGAAGAAGCCCAAGATATTTTTATGAAGGAAATTGGAGAGGCTAAGGTGATCTATAAATCTAAGTCAAATGAAGCAAAAGATATTGGAATTATCGACGTTTTAAAAAATAATAACATTGAGATTAAAGAAACGGATCTAGGGGATGTTCTTGTTCAATTATTTGATTATAAATTACCTAGTTTTGGAATAGGCCCCGGTGCTCATTTTACTAGGGAGGAAATCGTTGCAAAAATAAAAGAGGTTCATGGAGTAGAACTAGAACCAAAAGCTAGCGCAATTGTCAAATATTATCGAGAAACTTATCGTAAAGAACTACTTAATGATGTAAAAGTATCATTAACTTCTGCTAATGTGATTTCTGCTGAAGATGGTACAATTATACTTGGTGAGAATGAGGGAAATATAAGTCTGTTAACGCGAGCAACTGAAAAGCACATTGTCGTATGTGGAATTACTAAAATCGTACCCACTATTTTAGATGCTGTACTTGTAGCAAAGCTACAAACAAGAATAAATAATGTGTCATTTAGTTATATTAGCCTTATTGCGGGACCCTCAAATACTTCTGATGTTCAAGGTGAAAGAGTCCTTGGGATGTATGGTGCTAAAGAGGTTGTTGTAATTCTTGTGGATGATTGGCGTACAAATGCATTGAAGAAAGATAAAATCTATAAAGATTTTCTGAAATGTGTAGGTTGTAGAACTTGTAATTATGCATGTACTGCTTCACGGGCATTTGGCAATATATTTGCTTCAAAATATGGATTAGGGGCTGATGGCATTATCCGAGATTACATTCACAATGGGATTGAAGCTGCGGTAAAAGATGGTCTGTTCTTGTGTACTGGTTGTGAGAATTGCCGCCATTGGTGTCCTGTATCTGTAAATTTAGGTGAAATTATGAAATCTATTAAGAAAGAAGCAACTAAAGTAGGTTTATGCCCACCCCCTTTAATGGAGTATCAACAGAAAATACTTAAGGATAAAAATCCCTTTAAATAACCAAAGGGATTTTCCATTTTTTACATAGCATAATAATTCTGTTCTTAAAATTTTGATAGAAGCGTAAGTTCTGCCATTTTAAGAAAAATTGCAGATGTAATCTCTCCTGTTAATGTTGAAGTTTCAAAAAATGGAGCATTTAACTCCTTTGAAAGATTCTTTGCTAGTGATAAGGGGATTCTCCTCTCCTCTTTTGAAGTATTTTTGATTCCAACTAAAATCCGTGGAATTTCTGAAAGACCGAATTTAATTGCTGTAAGATACCACTTAATTATGTGTGAAAATGAACTTGAATGCATTGCATTATAAACTAATATCATTCCGTCTGCGCCATTGAAATAGGGGCGATGTAGCATGTAAAATTGTGGTTGTCCCGCTATGTCCCATACCATCAAACTCATATCTGTATCTCTTCCCTTGTCATTCTTTACAGTGACTCTCTCTTTTGTTATATTTACACCTACGGTTGGAACATATTCATACATAAACTTGTCACCACAGAAATTTGTTAAAAGCTTCGTCTTACCAACATTGGGATCTCCAATTACAATTATCTTGTATATCATTTCAGTTCGTTCATGGAAAACCAAATTATCTACAGATTTATTACTCATATTCATTATTGTTGAAGATTTTGAAAAATTTATCTATACACAAGAAGAAATGTTATCATTATCTTTATATGTTTTTCTGATAAAGAAAGAGAAAATTGATATTAGCTATAGACAAGATCGCCCCTAGCATTTCTTAAGAAAGAAAACCTATTTTGAACGATTTAAAATAAATTCTGCTAATTTATTGAGTTTTTTAACATCATTATATAAGATAGGAGACTTCTCTTCAAGAAATTCCTTAAATGTCTCCCAATTCTCTCTTTTTTCTTCAGGTGTTTCCTTTATGATCATTTTTATGGCTTCAAATGAGCTTGGGTAAATTAGCTCATCATTAAGTCTGTTTGCATATTCTGAAAGAACAAACAAGTAATAGTCATTCAAATCTTCAGGATTCAGTACACCTGATGGTTTATTCCCATCACCAGCTCGTCTCCCTCTCAACAGTTTTGTATCTACCTGCATAGGAAGTATCATATTTACAAGTATATTTTCTTTTTTATACTCCGTTGCTAACTCCCTTTGCAATCCTACGACCCCATATTTCGACGCTGTATATGAGGAAAATCCCCCCATCACAGAGGGATAAACGGCACTTCCGGTTATTATGAACCTTGCTTTATCATTCTTATCGTCTCTTTTTAAATAGGGATATGCGGCTCTAAAAGTGTAAAAAACACCTAAAATATTAGTATTAATGACCATTTCAAATTTCTCTGGAGGTACTTCATGAACACTTGCCCGCCACGATGCTCCAGCATTAGCAATTACACCGTTTAATTGACCAAGTTCACCATGAAATGTCATAAAAGTTTCTAAAACTTCAGTTAATCTTGTAATATCTGCGGACTTTATTATACAATTTACATCAGTCCCTAAACCTTCGATTTCCTCTTTCACGGCATTTAACTGTTCAATCGTTCTTGAAGTTAATCCAACATTTGCTCCCTCTTTAGCACATGCTATTGCTACGGCTCTCCCAATGCCTCTACCTGCACCGGTAATAACAATATTTTTTCCTTTTAACAACATCGTAAGATTACTAATTACAATTTAATTTATTTATTAATTTATTAAAAACGTAAAAAAGATTTTAAATTTTAAGTGAATTTTTTAAAAGGAATGAATTCAAACTACAGCTTTATACGCTTCATTAATTGCTGAACATCCACTGCACCTAACGCATCCAGCCTTACTTTTTAATGGATTAACCCCATACTCCCTCATCAAGTCAGCACTTCTTTGATATATATCCAACAACTCATTGCAGTCAGTTAAGGGAAGGTTACGTTTTCCAGGAATAGATCTTACAGGAGTTATATACGGAATTACTCCAACTGAAATAAGTTTTTCTACATCTTCAAGAAAATTAGCTTTTTCTTCTCCAAAGCCGGTTAAAACATAGCTGCTAACTTGATTATCCCCAAACACATTAATTGCATGTTTCCAATTTTCTTCAAAAAGTTGATAAGATAGGTGAAATTTTCCAGGAGTTATGTCTCTTCTTAACTTCTCATCAAGAACTTCAATATGGATGCCAATTGTATCTGCTCCAGCTTCTTTTAATTTGTTAATGTACTCCAGATCTTCTAATGCTTCAATTTGTATATGTAATGGGAGATCAGGATGATTTTTTTTAACTCCTTTTAGTAATTCAATATATCTATTTGCACCCTTATCAATTGTTTCATCTGTCCCACTCGTTAAAGTCATATGATTGCACCTCCCTTCCTTTTTAGCGGCATCTATGACTTCTGACATCTGTTTGGCATTTTTTTCTATTATAGTTGAATCATTTTGTAAACTTACTTCAATGCCACAGAATGAGCATGCCTCACCACATCCCCAATATACACACTTTTGATAGATGGTGCTTGCGAGACAATCGATTCCATGAACTAAAGCAATTTTTTTCATTGGTATTCCATCTGAAGTTTTAAATTCAGGACTATAGAAACGAGGATTTCGGATTAGTTTCAATCGAGAAAATAATTCATTTCTTTTTTCATTATAGACCTGGAAGTAGCCTTCTTTATTCTCTTTTAAGAACAAATCTGTTCTTTTAGGATCATTCCATAGAACAACATTTGTTAAAGTAAGTCCATCTTCTAGTAAAAAATATCTCCCTCCAGAGGGACCAGCTCCTCCTTTTCTACCATAATCGATATTTATTCCTTGAGCTTTATAATGTTCGATTAATCCCTCATCCAGATATAAACCTTTACAAAGTAATTCTGTTTTTAGTGTTAATGCGGTGTTTATATCAATCATGATACTTTTAAGAAACAATTAGAAATATCTGAAATTCAAAATTTAACTCACAAATTCTTAGTATCTAACAAGATTTTTATATAATTTGTTAATCAATTATAAGTATATCTAAATTTTCTCTTCTGATTTTATAAATTCATTAACTTCTACTGTAACTTTCAAAAAACTTATTAGATTTAAATTATTATTAATAAATAACTAAAAAAACTGATTTTAATCAGATTAACCAATTTCTGATAAAGATAAAGGAAACTCTTCAAAAAGGTGATTGGGATGGCTTCAAGACGCCCTTGGCATTGTTATAGTAAATGGTCGAGGAGACCATACCAGCATAAGAGATCTGCAAATCATCGTAGGGAATATGCTCGTGGAGGCGCTCAGTCTAAGATTGTACGCTTCTGGGGTGGGAATAAAGAAATGCCGTGGGAATCTTTTGATTTAGTAGTGGGTCTTAAGGTTAACAGACAGATTCAAATCTCCTCTAATTCACTTGAAGCAATTAGGATTACGATAAACGGGGTTCTTCAACGTAAATTAGGAAGACAAAACTATCGATTACGAATAAGACCCAAGCCTTTTCAAAAAATTCGAGAGAATCGTATGTTAGCTTTTGCAGGTGCAGATAGAGTGCAATCAGGCATGAGAAATTCCTTTGGTCGATCAATGGGCGTGGCTGCCCGAGTTAGAGCAGGACAAGTTATTGTTGATGTCG
>Ga0209977_10000975_pt1 | contig 12087 bp, 10 predicted proteins | sample SumtaG_2_FD_183113 | JGI IMG/M metagenome (GOLD analysis project Ga0209977, IMG submission 183113) | Deep subsurface microbial communities from Indian Ocean to uncover new lineages of life (NeLLi) - Sumatra_00607 metaG (SPAdes) (version 2) | ecosystem: Environmental > Aquatic > Marine > Oceanic... | reverse complement strand
GCGAGAACTCATAAACTCCTTATTTAGACCGATAATTTCTCCCTTTTCGAGCTCGTATTCCATGCAGAGAGCAAAGGTTAAATTTTTCTTCTCACACGCATTGCGCAGCCCATCAAAAATTCCTTTTCTATAACTTATATCGGCATTGAGATACCCGTGGATGTTTTCTCGATAAAGTCTTTGATAATCCCATTCCATGGCCACTCCAAAATATTTTTTTATGGTCGAGAAAACATCTCTTTTAATTTTTACAGGAATATCCAGGATGCTGGTCACAATATGGCTAACTCCATGGGATTCTATCCTCTCAATCAACTCTACCAACTCTTTCATCTTATCAGTAACGTAAGGAAAGATCGGATCAATGCGGCAGACAGCAAAAATTCCCTCCTGGGTCAATTTCTCTAGATTTTGCAATAAAAGATCTGTAGAGGCACCCCGAGGAACCAGAATTTTTCTTAAATCCTCCTTAAGAGTAAGAAGGGAAACTTGCCCGAAGGAATGGCACTGCTGCTTTATAAGATCGATAACCTCCTCAGGAATGGGAGCTTTGGTAATGAACTCGATAGGAATGTTCCTTTCAACAAAGACCTTGATTATCTTCTCTGAAAGGTGATATTTGGCATTCAAGGATTGGAATGGGTCGGTAACCGGGCTCAGATACCCGCAGGCAGCAATATCTATGGAATCCAGTTGCTCGGCTACTATCTGATCAAAATCCTTAGCTACCGTAATTACACCGGAGTCTCGAAAAGTACGGAAATATCCAGGAAAGGCCCGGGCGTAGCAGAAAAAGCAGCCTATACCACACCCATTATAGGGGTTAATGAGCATTCGCTCTGAAGTACATTCTCTCTTTCCCGGCCACCAGCCGTGGAGCTGCTTTCTGGTGGGAACGAGGATATGTGGTTGAGGTGACTCAATTACCTCGTATTCTCTCTTATTGACGAGGATTTTCATCTTAGGTGAGAATTTGATCTTCTATACCCAAAACCCTTTTAATAAACCTATCTCCCTCTAGTAAACCCAGGCTTCCTCTACTGCAGGATGATTCGCTGAACTCGTCAACCTCATCACCCGTTTTTTCAGGATCGTATATTAAAAAAGGAACCGGGTCAGCAACGTGTGTTCTTACCGCAATCGGAGTAAGATGATCCGGCAATAAGGCAATACGTACTTTCTCGTGGATGCCGCCTAAAACTCTGCCCACTAATCTTTGATCAAAATACTCGATAGTTTTAATTTTTAGATTAACATTGCCTTCATGGCCAGCCTCGTCACTTGCCTCAACATGAACAAAAACAAGATCGTATTTTTCTAAAGCCGCAAGAGAAGCATCAGCCTTTCCCTCATAATTCGTGTTATATAGCCCGGTTGCTCCCTTTACTTGCATAATACCAAAGCCGGCATAAACTCCAAGCCCCTTGATCAGGTTGACTGCTGATATTACCGCTCCCTTTATGGCGAATCTTTCCTGAAGTGTCTTCATCACCGGTTTTTTACCGGGGGACCAGGGCCAGATCATATTTGCCATGTCCTTCCCTTGGTGATTCCTTTTCACATTAACTGGATGCTGTTCAAGAATACTGGCAGAATCAAGAATCAACTTATTAAGAAGCTGGGCAGTCTTCTTAGACTGGACATCTTTTGCCCTGACCAATACTCTGTCTATTGGTATACCTAAAACGTCATGAGGCGGAGTGCATTCAACATTGGCTGAGAACTTTCCCCCTTTTAAAACCAACAGATGTCGGTAACTAACGCCAGGATAAAATTTGATATGATCGCTTCCTAACTCTTGATCAATCGTTCTCATCAATTCAGCCGCCTCCTGAGTGGTAATGTGGCCACCGGAGTGATTCTTTATCTTGTTATTCTCAGCACAGATAGTGTTACATCGGAAGACAACATCTTGGAGATTTAACTTGATGCCCATACTGGCTGCCTCCAGGACGCCTCTTCCCTGGAAGTGAATTCTAGGATCATAACCTAAGATACTCAGATTAGCCACGGCTGAGCCAGTAGACATTCCCTCGGGGATGGTAATCAGCCTTCCACACCTCCCCCTCCGGGCTAACCAGTCCATCCAAGGAGTACTGGCTACCTCCAAAGGAGTCTTGCCACCCAACTCTGGCAAAGGATAATCGGCCATCCCATCTCCCACAAATATTATAGACTTCATTTTAGACAAAGAATTAATCTAGGGCCTTTCTAATGGCCTCCAGGCTGGCTTCAATTTGAATTGGTCGATTGGCATAAGTAGATTCAATCCCCTTTAGCTTGCCCAGATGATAATTAACTACGGCATCGGGGTCTTTTAAAAGGCTTCCCGTTAGAATAGCCACCACCTTATCTTCCTTGTCAATGATGCCGGACCTGACTAACTTCTTGATTCCAGCCACACTACAGCAGGAGGCTGGCTCAGCTCCAATTCCGGCCTGGTCAACCATAGCCTTGGCGTCCATTATTTGCTGTTCGCTAACTTCTTCTACCACTCCCCTACTCCATTCAATTCCCCTGATTGATTTCTTCCAGCTAATGGGATTTCCAATTTTTACGGCAGTAGCAATCGTGACTGGCTGAACCGGTTTAAAGGAGGTTTTTTTCTTCCACATTCTATAAAGGGGATTCGCCCCATGAGCCTGTATCACCGCTATCCTGGGGACTCGACTAATTAATCCGATTTCGTATAATTCTTTAAGACCCTTGCTCAAAGCAGAATTATTCCCGAGATTACCACCGGGTAAGACAAACCAATCAGGGACTTGCCACTTTAATTGTTGTAAAACCTCAAAGCCGATGCTCTTCTGCCCTTCAATTCTAAAGGGGTTAATTGAGTTCAGTAAATATATCTTTAGTTGGTCACAGATCTTTTCAACCAGGTTCATAGAATCATCAAAATCACCTTTTATCTGCAAGGTTTTTGCCCCATAGGCAAGGGACTGGGCTAATTTGCCAAAGGCAATTTTGCCCTGAGGGATAAAGACAATGGCCTTTATACCAACCATGGCAGCATAGGCAGCCATGGAAGCAGAAGTATTTCCGGTAGAGGCACAAGCAACCTTTTTAAAGCCCATCATCTTTGCCACAGTAATTCCAGTGGTCATTCCTCTATCTTTAAAAGATGCAGTAGGGTTTTCTCCTTCATGCTTTAGCCATAGGTGCTTAACACCGACCCATTCTCCCACTTTTTCGGCAGAGTATAAATTGGTATTTCCTTCCGGTCGGGAAACAATGAATTTATTGTCTATATCTAATATTAGCTCCTTATACCTCCAGACACCAGAATTATAAGGAAATTCTCTGGTGGATAATCTTTGGTCAAAAGTCTTTCGAGAAATCTTGCCTCGAAGCGATTCTGTATCATGCACTACCTCCAATAAATCTCCACAATCACACCTATATCTGACCTCATTTACTGGATAATTTCTTCCGCATTCGATGCACCGTAGTATCATAAATCCTCCCAAAAAATTGTCAGTATTCGCTAAATCTTCTAGAATAATAATGACAAAGGGCCACCGCAAGAGCATCAGCGGAATCAGTGGATCTCGGAACACAAGATAAATGAAGTAAATCCTTAACCATATGTTGAATCTGATGTTTGGTTGCTCGTCCGTATCCGGTTATAGTTTGCTTAACCTCTAACGGACTATAATTGAAAACCCTAACTCCTTCATTAGAGGCGGCTAACATAATTACACCTCGTGCCTGTCCGATGGATAGAGCTGTTTTGCTGTTTTTACTGAAATAAATCTGTTCGATAGCCACCTCTTTTGGATGGAATCTGTGGATGATCTCACTCATTTTCTGGTAAATGATTTTTAAACGGTCCGCCATTTCCATCTGGGATGAGGTATATATGCAATCACACTCTATCATCTCAGGATTTTTTCCGGTGTTGATTAATCCATATCCAGTGGCAGCCGTACCAGGATCAACCCCTAAAACAATCATTGATTATACCTCTAGCTCTGGATAATAGCCTGGGTTAGATCTACTGCCCGGCGTGTGGGTTTTACGTCGTGAGTCCTTATAATTTTTGCCCCTTGCATCAGCGCTAAACATGCCGCCGCCAGACTACCCTCCAACCGCTCTTCTAAAGGTAGCTTTAAGATGGCTCCAATAAAGGATTTCCGAGAGACACCAATTAAAATGGGCCTGCCTAAACTCCTCAGCTCCCCCAGATGGTTTAAAATCTGAAGATTATGTTCGGGGGTTTTGCCAAAGCCAATCCCCGGGTCAACAATTATTTTCTCTAGATCTATCCCGGCTTTTTGAGCTAATCTTATACTATCTGAGAGGTAGGAGATTATCTCCCCCATTAAAGATTCATATCGGGGATTACTCTGCATATCTCGCGGAGTTCCCTTTATGTGCATCAATACCACTGCTGCCCCAAACCTGGCGACTACCTCTTTTAACCCGGGATCGAATCTTAACCCGCTTATATCGTTAACCATGTCTACTCCTGCTTCCAGAGCCTCTTTTGCTACTTTTGCCCTGCAGGTATCAATGGAAACAGGTATCTCAAAGAGCTCCCTTATTTTACTTATAACAGGGATGACTCTTCTTATCTCCTCTTCTATCCCCACCTCTTTTGCTCCTGGGCGAGTAGACTCTCCCCCTACATCAATCAAATCAGCCCCCTCCTTGACCATTTCTTCCACTTTCCTCAAGGCCCGGGCCTGGGTAGTATATTTTCCTCCATTATAAAATGAATCCGGGGTTAGGTTCAATACTCCCATCACTGCCACTTTTCTAGTCAAATCCATTTTTTTCTCTTTAAAAGAAAGAACGAATTTACCCTTTTTAAAGTTTTTGAGGAGCTTAGAGAGCTGTTGGGAAACCTCGGGTAGATTAAAGGGCTGTCTATTTAATCGAGGAAGAACTTTTTTTAACTGTGCCTCAGTACCTATAAGTAAAACACCGCTTTTTTTAGAGGTGAAAGAGGCTACCTCCTTTGAGATGGCTGCATCGGCCATCACGGAAAGCATCTCCTGTTTAAGAAGGTTGGCAGTTGGGGAGGGAATTCCCTCTATTTTAATTAGATAATGGAAGGCCTTGGGGGCAAGAATTTTTACCGCTTCCTGACTAACTCCTATCTTCTTTAGCTCGTCTTTAACACCTCTTTCATTTCTCAGGATTAAAACTCGAGGATTTATGCGCATTTGTCTTTTTAAGCACCAACTTTGTCCTATTTCTTCTTATCTTTTTTTCTCCTGGGATCTTTTCTGTTATTTTTTCTCCCAGAATTTCTTTTATATCCTCTTCTACCAATACCTCCTTTTCCTCCAGCTTTTCGGCTAATCGTATGAGTTTACCCTTATGCTCCCTTAAGATTTTAAATGCCCGGTCATAAGACTCCTGTATTATCCGATGAATCTCCTTGTCTATATCAAAGGCTAACTCCTCGCTATAGTTTTTCTCTTTAAGAAAGTCTCGCCCCAGAAAAACTTCAGCATTTCCCTTTCCTAGAGCGACCGGACCTAATTTTTCGCTCATTCCATAATCGCAGACCATCTTTCTTACAACGTGAGTAGCCTGTTCGAGGTCATTTTCAGCCCCGGTACTAGCCTCTTTGAAAATGAGCTCTTCGCTGGCACGTCCAGCAAGAAGAACGCTGAGCTTATCCAGCAGTTCTGATTTAGTTGCCAGATATCTATCCTCAAGAGGCAACTGCAAAGTATATCCTAATGCTACCGATCCACGGGGGATAATGGAAACCTTGTGGATCGGATCAGCATGGGGGAGTAGATTACCTACCACAGTGTGGCCGCTTTCATGATAGGCAATAATTCTCTTTTCTTTTTCCCGCATAATTCTTGATTTTTTTTCTGGCCCAGCAATTACTCTGTCAATGGCTTCCTCCAATTCCGCCATACCGATGCTATCCTTGTTTCTTCTTGCGGCTAACAAAGATGCCTCATTAACCAAATTCTCTATATCTGAACCCACAAATCCAGGGGTCCTGCGAGCAAGAACCTTAATATTCACCTCTTTGGCAATGGGTTTGTTCCTCATATGAAGGGCAAGAATATCTTCTCTTTCCCTTATATCGGGGACATTGATGGTAATTCTTCTATCGAATCTTCCCGGTCGAAGAAGAGCCATGTCCAGAACATCCGGGCGATTAGTGGCCGCCATTGTTATCACTCCCTTACGAGGGTTAAAGCCATCCAGCTCCACCAATAGTTGATTCAAAGTCTGTTCTTTTTCATCATGTCCTCCACCAATACCAGCGAATCTCTGCCTTCCCACGGCATCTAACTCATCAATAAAGATAATACAGGGAGCGTTTCTCCTTGCCTGCTCAAACAGATCTCTTACCCTCGCTGCTCCCACTCCTACAAACATCTCCACAAAATCTGACCCACTAATGCTCAAGAAAGGAACGCCGGCTTCTCCGGCTACAGCTCTAGCCAGAAGAGTTTTTCCACAGCCAGGAGGTCCAACTACAATTACCCCTTTAGGAATCTTCGCTCCCAGCTTCTGAAATTTCTGAGGATTTTTTAGAAACTCGATTATCTCCCTTAACTCTTCCTTGGCTTCTTCTGCACCAGCAACATCGTTAAAAGTAACTTTAACCGTGTCTTTGGAAACAAGTTTGGCTCTACTTTTCCCAAAGGAAAGAGCTTTACTCCCGGTTATACGCATCTGTCTCATAATATAGATCCAGATAACCACAAATATCAGAATAGGCAAAAGTCCCCCCAGTACATTCAATAACCAAGGGGAACTTTCAGGACCAGCTTCAATCTCCACCCCGTTTTGCCGCAGGATTTTAATTAACTCAGGGTCTTCTGGTGCATAGGTCTTAAATGGCATATTTGTACCCAGCTCCCCTCTTATGATATGTCCCCTGATAGTAACCTTGGTTATCCGCTGTGATTCCACCATTTTCATAAACTGGGAATAGGAGAGCTCAGTCTCCTTAACACTGGAGCCTAGACGAATGAAATTGAAAAGAGAGATAACCACCACAAATACAATGAAAAGAAGAAACAGGTTCCGGCTAAACTTATTCTTCTTTATGGATTGCTTTTTCTTTGGTATAGATTGTTTTTTCTTTGGTATGAATTGCTTTTTCTTTGGTATGGATTGCTTATTCTTCTTTATGGGTTGCTTTGGGACTCGACCATCCATCTTAACTTCTTCTCCTTATTTTAATCTCAAGATTAAGTTCCACGTTTTGCTACTGCTTTTATTCTAGCACAAAAATACAAAAAAGCAAGTCTTATTTTCTCTTTAATTTTTTATTTTCCCTATAATTGCTTCGGCCATCTCTTCTGTTCCGGCAGCCGTAGGATCATAAGGATGAGCTTTGAGATCATAGGTCACTTCATTTCCCTCCAGAATTACTTCGGCTACTGCTCTTTCCAGCCTATCAGCGGCTTTTTCTTCTCCTAGAAACTTAAGCATCATTACTCCGGAAAGAATCATCCCTGTGGGATTGACTTTATTCATCCCTTTATACTTGGGGGCACTTCCATGGGTAGGCTCAAATACAGCATATTCATCCCCTATATTTGCTCCCGGTGCTACTCCCAATCCACCCACCAGGCCAGCACAGAGATCAGAGATAATATCACCATAAAGATTGGGCAGTACCAGAACGTCATAATTCTGTGGCTTTTGAACAAGCTGCATGCACATATTGTCAACTAATCTCTCTTCAAACTCTACTTTTCCTTCATACCTCCTAGCAACTTCTCTGGCTACCTTCAAAAATAATCCATCGCTGAACTTCATTATGTTGGCCTTATGAACAGCGGTTACCTTTTTTCGACTGTTCTTAAGGCAATAGCGAAAGGCAGTTTCAACTATCCTTCTTGAAGCAAAGATAGAGATAGGTTTGATGCTGATCCCAGAATCATCACTTATCTTGACACCCTTTAGTGAGTGGATAAAGTCAATGAGCTTTTTTGTTTCAGGTTTGTCATATTCAAACTCGATTCCGGCATATAAATCTTCTGTATTCTCTCGAATAATGATCAAATCAACATCTTGGAACCCACCTCGCACTCCTGGATAGTACTTATAGGGCCGAAGACACATATATAGATTGAGACTCTTTCGTAAAGCAACGTTTACACTGCGAAAACCTTCCCCAACCGGTGTGGTAATGGGACCCTTCCAGGCTACTTTATTTCGTTTTATGGATTCAATAACTTCGGAAGGAAGAGGACTACCGTACTTTTCCATGGCTGAAGTTCCGGCGCGTACTACTTCCCATTTTATTTTTACTCCGGTAGCCTCCAGACAATGTCGGGCAGCCTGAGTAATTTCCGGACCAATTCCATCACCCGGGATCAAAGTAACCGTATGCATCGCTCTTTTCTTGGCTATGAATATTCCCTTGCTTTTAACTTTTTCTTTCCCGCGTAGACAGCGCGGTCTCCCAATTCATCCTCAATCCTAAGAAGTTGGTTATACTTGGCTACTCTTTCACTCCGTGAGCAGGATCCAGCTTTAATCTGACCCGTTCCCATGGCTACTGTCAGATCAGAGATAAAAGTGTCTTCTGTCTCTCCTGATCTATGGGAAATTACAGCGGCATAGTCATTCTTTTTGGCCATCTGAATAGCCTGGATGGTCTCGGTAAGAGTACCAATCTGATTTGGTTTAATAAGAATGGAATTGGCAACTCCCATCTCTATTCCTTTTTTGAACCTCTGAGTATTGGTAACAAAAATATCGTCGCCCACTAATTGGATCCTTTCCCCCAATCTTTGAGTTAACAGCTTCCAACCCTGCCAATCATCTTCTGCTAATCCATCCTCTATAGAGTAAATTGGGAAATCTCTGACCAGACTTTCGTAAAATTCTACCATCTCCTCAGTGGTTTTTTCTATGATCGCCTCAGCTCTTAACAGGTATTTTCCCCCCTCATAAAAACTGGAGGCAGCCGGGTCCAAGGCCAGGGCGATGTCGTCTCCTGGTTTATATCCTGCTCTATCGATAGCCTCCATAATCACCCTTATGGCTTCCCTATTAGAAGATAGATCGGGAGCAAAACCACCTTCATCTCCCACTGCAGTACTATATCCTTTTTCCCTCAAAACTGACTTCAAGTGGTGGAAGACCTCTGAGGCCCAGCGAAGAGCTTCCTTGAAACTGGAGGCCCCTACCGGCATAATCATAAATTCTTGCAGGTCCACATTATTATCGGCATGTTTTCCTCCGTTGAGGACGTTCATCATGGGAAGAGGAAGCAACTTCGCTTCACTACCTCCCAGATAACAGTAGAGAGGATGACCTAGGGTCATTGCCGCAGCTCTGGCTGTGGCCAAGGAAACACCCAGAATAGCATTCGCCCCTAACTTCTCTTTATTGTCCGTTCCATCTAATTCAATCATCAATTGATCGATCTCGGACTGATGGGTTGCATCCATCTCTTTAATCTTTGGATTAATAATCTCGTTAACATTCTTTATGGCCTTACCTACTCCTTTACCCATCCATCTTTTTCCTCCATCCCTTAGCTCCATCGCTTCATATTCTCCGGTAGAAGCTCCGGAAGGAACAGATGCTCTACCAATAGATCCATCCTCCAGTCTTACCTCTACTTCCACGGTAGGATTTCCCCGCGAATCCAGGATCTGTCGTGCCTCTACACCTTTAATATTTTTACCCATGGTAGCTAGACCTCCTCTATCCTTACCGGATCATGATCCTTGATGATTTTAAATCCCTCTGGATCTGTCTCTATTTTTCCCACAACAATCACCTCGCTGGCCGGTCTGATTTCCTCCCCCTTACTTACAGGAGTGGGACCAAAGAATATGCAAAGAGCACTTCCGGGAGGCCAAAAAGCTATATCCCCTCTGTCCACCACGTTTCTCTTCTCCCCTCCTGCCTGCTTTAAGGATACGGCAAAATAAATCTCATCTCCCCAGCGATTAGCAGAAGCCTCGATAGGAAGAGCTTCTACCAAAGCTTCTGCCATAGGCGAATCATTTAAGATGGCCATTCTTTCCACTGCGCCTGCTTTTATCCTGATTCTTTTACTCATATCTTCCTCCGTCAATAGGGAAACTCGGGATATTTAATGGGATGATGGTGGAAAGGATCCATGGGCAAGCTTGAGCTTGTAATCCTTTAATTTTTTCTCAATCTCAGGTGATGATAAAGCCAGTATTTGAGCTGCTAACACGGCCGCGTTTTTTGCTCCAGCAGCTCCTACAGCCATGCAGGCTACTGGCACCCCACTCGGCATTTGAACGATTGAGTATAAGGAGTCCACGCCCTGTAAGTTTGAGGTAAGAGGCACTCCAATTATGGGTAAGGTTGTATGAGCAGCCATTGTCCCGGGCAGGTGAGCTGCTCCTCCTGCTCCCGCAATAACCACCTTTATCCCCCGAGACTCAAGATGTTTGGCATAGTCCGAAGTTGCTTCAGGCATTCGATGAGCGGAGAGAACTTTTACCTCATAGGGAATGGCAAATTCGTCGAGGAGAACCAAACAATTTTTCATAACCTCCCGGTCAGATTCACTCCCCATTACTACACTAGCACAAGGTTTGGCCAACTAATACACCACCTTATTAAGGGGATATTCCACGATTCCCTCCCCCCCTATTTTTTTTATCCTGGGGATTAACTGCCGTGCCTCAAGCTCATCCAGAACTACCTCCACTGCCCACCATCCCTCTTCACTGAGCTTAGAGATAGTCGGTTTTTTTAAAGCAGGCAGGACGTCAAGGAGTTTCTTTAGATTAGCCTGGGAGATGTTCATTTTTAAGCCGACCTTTCCCATCCCATTTAGTGCTCCTTCTAAAAGAATAGCTATATTTTTAATCTTCTCTCTTTTCCAGGAATCGGTCCAAGCCGTTGGGTTAGCAATTAACCAGGTCGTTGACTCCAGTACCGTATCTACCTCACGAAGATTATGAGCCTTTAGAGATCTTCCTGTTTCGGTAAGCTCGACGATGGCATCTACCAGAGAGGGAGGCTTCACCTCTGTAGTTCCCCAGGAAAACTCTACTTCAGCGTCAACACCTTTTTCCTTTAAATAATTCCGGGTTACATTGACGAGCTCAGTAGCGATCCTTTTTCCTTTGAGGTCCTGCACCACCTTCATTGGCGAATCTAAAGGAACGGCCAGAACCCATTTCACTCGATTTAGGCCCTGCTTGGAATAAATTAACTCCTTCACCCTCTTCACCACGGCTCCTCTTTCCAGAATCCAGTCATGACCAGCCAAACCTACATCCAGCATCCCCTTTTCTACATAAACCGGGATCTCTTGAGTCCGGATCAATAAACCCTCCAACTCTTCGTCATTTATGGAGGGAACATAGGACCTTTCCCCCCGGGTGATTTGATAACCGGCCCTGGCAAATAGATCAATGCTCATTTTCTCCAAACTTCCCTTGGGCAGTCCTATCTTAAGTTTTCGCATCTTTAACTACCTCTTATGGTAAACCCTGTTAGATGTTTACTATCTAACAGGGTAAATCTTTAGCCCGAGAGAGGAATATCGAGCAGCCTAATAGTAGTTTCTACTTTTTGCTGATAGAAAGGGGTATCGATAACGAATATTTTATTTCCTCGACTAACAATTTTACCTTTATCTGATAAAAGAACTCGAACCACTCCCACCATCTTTTCAGCCCCAATATATTTTAACTGATAAATCCTTTCTTCCTTTTGTTTTTTGAAGGTATCTATTTTTTCAATCTCTTCTTTAATGAGCTCGAAAGAATAGGAACTCTCCTCTAAAGTGAGTGAGTTCGAAACTTCATCTTTGCTTATAATCCGGGCCTGGGAAGACTTCATTCTCTCTACTATTTCTGTGACTTGAGGAAGGGAGGCGTATTTTAAATAGATGGCATTTCCCTTCTTTTGCTTTTCAAAATCATCGAGAGCAGCGATTTTTTCTCCAATCAGTTCCAGGTGATATTGGGAATCCGTCACCGAGAGAGTATTTTCCTCCGGGATTACCTCAAAGCTACCTTGGTCAGATAAAAGGCCCTCTAGTTGGCGAGTTAGAGAAGAGGCCAGGGCATACTTTAACTGGTAGATCATCTTCTTGGGTTGATAGGTGTCAAAATTGGCTACCATCTCTTTTATCTGAGGAAACTT
>Ga0209977_10000974_pt1 | contig 12089 bp, 12 predicted proteins | sample SumtaG_2_FD_183113 | JGI IMG/M metagenome (GOLD analysis project Ga0209977, IMG submission 183113) | Deep subsurface microbial communities from Indian Ocean to uncover new lineages of life (NeLLi) - Sumatra_00607 metaG (SPAdes) (version 2) | ecosystem: Environmental > Aquatic > Marine > Oceanic... | reverse complement strand
ATAGGAGGTTTTATGGTAGAGAGAAGGAGAGGGAGGCCTAAGAACCCGCCTAAATTTAGAGAATTAATGGAAAATCTAATACCCGCCGAAGAAATCCTCGAAAAAGATGAAGTAAAATTATATAAAGGTCTAATTGATATTTATTTGAAGGACTTTGATGAGGACAGCCTTACAGCTAACGATATGGATGATCTGATGGGAATATCCTTGAACAAAGTTCTTGAAATTCGTTTATTGAAAGCTAGTAAATCCAATAGCACTGATTTGTTAGACGCTTCTGCTGCCATCGAAAAAATAAGAAAACAAACAGAAAAATTGAAAGAAAATTTGGTCTCACGAAGAAGAGACAGGATAGATCCAAAGAAATTTAGTGGATTTTCAATAGTAGATTTAGCAGTGGCTTTTGACATGGATAAAAAGAAGGAAATGTTGTCTAGATCTTTTGAATTTAAAGAAGAAGAGAAAGAGACGCTTAAGTCTGAATTATTGATTGGTAATAGACAGGATCTTGATGCTACAATAATAGAGGAAGACGACTAGATATAAAAATAGGGGGTTGTGTTCTTGGATATAGATTTTCGCGATAATATAGATGTTATAATGGATCAGGGCGCTGGGATGGTGGAACTGTATCGTGGCGACCCTGTTTTGGCAGCTTATGATCTTTTAAAAGTAGACCTTGCTCCTATTCAGCGTGCTATTTTGAGAGATATGTGGTTTAAAAGTTTTACTATCACCGTGATGGGTCGTGGTGGAGGTAAGACTTTTTTATTGGGGACAAACGCTGTTTTACATTGTTTACTATATCCCGGCTATAGAGTTGGATTAATTTCTAGTTCTTTTAGACAAGCAAAATATATTTTTGCAGAAATTGAAAAATTATATACTAGATCTCCTATTTTTAGACAGGCGTGTGAAAAAAGACCTATTAGAGGATCTGATAGTTGTTATGTTAAATTTAAAGGCACTGATAATTCTAACGGTAGTTATATTGAAGCATTGCCGCTTGGTGTAGACGGTGCTAAAATTAGAGGTAGTCGTTTTTATTTAATAGAAGTTGATGAGTTAGCACAAGTTCCGTCAACTGTTCTTGATATGGTTGTTAGGCCAATGGCTGCCGTTACATTAGAGCCTATGGAGAAAGTACGATATATAGAAAGAATGAATAGGCTGATAGACGCAGGTTTAGCTACAGAAGATGATGTGATTGAAGGATCAACCAATAAAATGATAATGGCTTCTTCTGGTTATTTTAAATTTAATCATATGTGGAGAAGAATGAAAGCTTATTGGCGAGCGATGGCTGAGGAAGGCGAAGAAACTAAATACGCTGTACATCAAATACCCTACCAGATGATGCCGCCGGGATTTCTCGACGAAGAAAACATAAGAGAAGCTAAAAGAACTATGTCATCTATTGAATTTACGATTGAATACGAAGCTTCCATGGTTTCTGATAGCGATGGTTTTTTTAAAGCTTCTTTGTTGGAATCATGTACTTTGGGCAGCAATTTTAGCCTTTGTTCGTCTGGAGAGCCGGGTAAAAAATATGTATTAGGAGTTGATCCAAGCCAAGGCGGCTCAGCATTGTGTGCGATGATTGTTGTTGAGCTTGGTAGCCCTAACAAAATAGTGTATGCAAAAGGCATTAAGAAAAAGACGACACAAGAGATGACGATAGCAATACAAAATTTAACAGATAAATTTAATATTATTAGGATATTTATGGATTCTCAAGGTGGAGGAAAGGCTATTAGGGACTTATTACAAGAAGGTTATAACAATCATGCATTAATAATAGATATGGATGATGAAGCTACAAAAACTAAAAAAGGCAAACATATATTACAATTGGTTAATCCTACCCCTGCTTGGATTTCTGATGCCAATTTTGACACGTTAGCTTTATTGGAAAACAAAGACCTTAGATTTCCAGCCCTGCCGGATTCTGGATCTAATATAGAAGAAAAATTATATGAAGGGGTGGATCTTTTAAAATCTCAAATGCTGAATATTATAGTTACGGAAACAGCTAGAGGTATACGGCATTTTGATACTCCGAAAAAAGGTCAAAATAAGGATTTATATTCGGCTTTGATACTTGCTGCATGGGGCGCCAGGGAGTTAAGTAGAGAAATAGAAGAGCAGGAACCAGTTTTATATGGTAGTGGATTAATTAGGCCGCATCAAGCTGGCTCAAGGTTTACAACTGCTATAGCCGGTGCTGCTACTGTTCCAACCAGCAAACACGCATTATTATCTAAAAAGAATTAACTAACCATATTATTATAGGAAGTTTTATCAAAAGGAAAAGAAATAGATAAAAAGGAGTAAATGAATGATGGATCATACAGAATTAGGAAATATAACGAAAGAATTACAAACTAAATATCCGGATATTGGAATACATAAAATAGAAGTAGATTCTAATACTGGTAAAGCAGCGTTTTTTATAAAGCCGACTAGTAAAGTGTTAGCTTCTTTGCCGAACGATAAAGCTGTGCAGCTTAGAATGTCTGAAACTGCGTCCACTTTGAGAAGAGATGCTGTAGATAGAACGGCTTTGGATTTAATAAAGAAATCCCCATATGAAGATGAGCCTAGAAATTTGTTTACACGAGCTATGAAGTATTATGTTGAAAACGATGCTTATGGCGCACATATAGATATATTAACAAACTTTGCTGCAAAAGGATTTGAAAACGATATCGATGACGATAAAATCAAAGCGTTTTATGATACATGGTGTTTTGATTTGGGTTTCAAACAGATATTGGATTGGATGTTTTTTGATTTTTTTAGGGTTGGCATGGTAAGGACTTATAAAATTATAGGTAAATATGAACCTGGTATTAGTTATTTATCTCCAATTCCTGGCAAAAAATTGGAGCGTGGTATTATTAATCAGATGATTGAGAGAGCTGAGAGGATTCAAAAAAAGAGAGAGGAGAAGGCTGCTAAAGGCTTGGAGGGTAAAAAAGCTCGGGCTGCAAAAAAGAAAATATGGTCCAAGGGTTATTTGCCCATAGCTTATACAATACTAAATCCTCTGTTAATAACAATTGAAGGCAGTTTATTGTTTGATAATACTACAGTAATATTAGAGCCATCAGCTGAATTAAGAAAAATGCTAGCCACGTCCCCAGCGGATCTTACCGATGAGGAAAAAATAGTTGTAAAAAGTCTTCCTACAGAATTTAAAAAGCAGGTAGCAGCTGGTAATATTAAATTAGATCCTCAATATATCGGAAGCGTTGATTATCGAAAAATGCCTTATGAAAGATATCCTAGACCTAGAGGCGTAAAAGCATTTGATTCGTTGGAGTATAAAAATTCATTAAGAGAAGCTGATCTTAGTACATTAGATGGAATTTCAAATTATATTTTAAAAATAACTGTTGGTAGCGATGACTTTCCTGTTACTGATCAAGCACAGTTAGAAACTGTGGCAAAACTGTTTGATACTCCTAGTAAAGCATTTGACGTTGTATGGAATCATACGTTACAAATAGAAAGAATAGTTTCGCCAGAAATAGGCGACATTCTTGGGCAGGATAAATATGAACAGGTAAATGAAGATATAACTGGTGCAATTGCGTTCTCAAGAGCACTTATAGATGGCACTACTGATGTAAGTGTGGCCGAAGCTGGTTTAATAGTTAGAACTGTAATTGAGGAAATTAATTATGCCAGGCGTCAGGTTGCAAGATGGGTTTATAATGAATATAGACAAATAGCTGATGCGATGGGTTTTCAAAGATTTCCAAAAATAAGATGGGATAACACAGTATTAAGAGATATAATTTTGTATATGAGTACAATCAGTCAACTTGTAGATCGTCGTATGTTATCATATCAAACCGCTCTTGAGCAACTAGGGTTTGATTACGATAATGAATTTAATAATATGCAAGAAGAGCTGCCTTCTGTGTTAGAAGGAGTTTTAGGTATAATTGGCAGCCCGTTTCAAAAAGCTGGTGGTACACAGCCGGTTCAAGGAGCGCCTGTGGGCACGCCATCTAGTGGCAGGCCAAAAGGAAAGTTAGGTAAGAAGAAACAGCCGGCCCCGCCACAGAAAAAAACCAAAGTAACGAAAAAATCACCAAGTCAACAACCAGGTACCGCTGCAAATTTGAAGCTGGCAGAGATGGTTAAGAATATGAATAATGAGGAATTTGATCTATTAGTTGAAGAAATGACTGATTTAAGAAACAATGAATAAACTAACCATTATAATATAGAGGATTCTTATTTTAATAGGAGGGGTGTGTAGTGAAATATAAATTTAAGCCAGTAATGGTCGAAGCTAATATAGAAGTTATGGAACCAACTGATGATCTTAGAAAATCTGTAGCCTCTATTATAGAATTTCCTGATAATAAAACGCCAGACTTATTATTTTTCTCTGGCAATTTTGTTAATAGCGGAGAAAATTTAAACCATGCTTATTTTTTACCATCAGAAATGGTAAAAGCTGCTCCTACTATAGATCATAAAGCTCTGGACATAGAGCACGCAGAAGATCAAATAGTGGGCCATATTTATTCCAGTAAATTCATTGATGGAAGCGGCAAAGCGTTAGACATTGAAGAGCTTGCTTCGATGGGCGAGTCTGAATTAAATGGAATGAAGATGGGCGTTTTGATAGCTGGCATTTTATATAAAAGTAGATTTCCAGAACTTGCTAAAGAGGTAGTTGGTGGTAAATGGAAATTATCAATGGAGACATTTTTTCAAGATTATGATATCAAAGTTGGAAATGTAATAATGTCTCGAAACGAAGCTGAATCGCTAGGCTTCGCTTTTGAAATAATAGGAAAAGTTGCTAAAATTTTGAAAGAAGGCAAAGAAATAACAGTGGGTGCGATAACCAGAGTATTAAGAGGTTTATTATTTTCTGGCTGTGGGCTTGTAAAGAATCCAGCGGACCCAAAATGTGTAATTTTAGAAACAGCTAAAAAAGAGGAAGTTGAAATAGTTATTGATCTTGACAAAGGTACTATAGCTAAGGAGGAAGAAAAGGACAATAAAAGCGAGGACACGGAGGAGGAAGCGGATATAAACACGGAAGATGTTCGTACGCAAACTAGCGTTGGTATATGTGTGAGTTATCAGAAAAGAGTTATTGATGCTACATATGAAGGACCAGATGCAAAAGTTCTTCATGAAAATTGGTGTACTTTATATGATAAAGGGTGTACATCTAGTTCGCGGGACGTTACTGATTCTAATTGCCTTAGGCGTAAAGCTGAAAAAAAGGCAAAAAGTTATGCTGAATCAAAGTTGAGAGAATTAGAAAGCAAAGATAAAAGAGGTGCTTTGCTGTCAGAATTAAAAGATGTTTTAAAAAGAAATAAAAAATAAAAGGAGGTAACCGCTCATGCCACAATCGCTAAAAACAAAAGGTCATACACCTAAAGTTGTTAGAATTAATGGTGATGATAATATGACGATTATCTATAGAAATTTGGGTAATGGTCGCAGAGTTCCTTTTTTAATTGGAACTAGCGTAACTGTAGCATCCGGTAGTGTTACTGCAGATATACTCAGCGGCACCGAATTTCACGGTTATAAAATTTCTGATGCTGTTGTTCAAGTAACACCTACAAATGAAGTAGCTGCTGGTAGGTATTGGATAGAGAAAGATGCTAGTACCCCCAAGTTAATACTTCATCAAACGAACACTGTATCAGGCACTGATGCTAATTATGATGTTTATGTATTCTTAGGCGATGCTGCTTCAAGTACTTTATATAGCGCTACGTCTACTAATCAAATTTGGAGTTAATGGATTATAACGAATTAATATAGAATTAGAACTCGTATATAACAAAGCAAAGGACACGGTTTGTTTTATAATTAAGAGGTTGGTAAGCTATTATTTTGTTGTATGCTTGTATGTTTTGTAAGAAAATCATTAAGGAGGTTTAACTTTATGAGTGATCAACTTAATAGTGATGTCACCAAGATCGTTGACGATATTTTCAGGAAAAAAGAAGAGTCTGAGATGATTAAAGAGACTGAAAAAGCTTTGACAAAGTCTGCCAACACTATTAATGAGTTGACTGAGTCTTTGGAGGCAAAAGACCAAGAACTTGTTGATAAAGAAGCAGAGATTTCAGGTCTTAATGAAAATATTTCGACTCTTGGGGATAAGGTCGAAGAGTTGGAAAGTGATAAGACGACTCTTGAAACAGAAAAGACTGATCTTGAAAGTGAAAAAGCTGACATCGTTAAAAGAGCAGAAGAAGCCGAGTCAAAGATTGAAAATATGGAAAAAGATAAATTGGCTGAAGCCAGATTTGATGAATTGAAAGAATCCGGCGTTGCTGCTACTAATGACAAAGCTGTTGAAGACCAGACTTCTAAGGTTCGAGAGATGTCTGATGAAGATTTTGTATCTTATAAAGACGAGCTTGTTGCTATTAGAGAAGCTATCGTTGCAGAATTGAAAGCGTCTGAAGAAGAAGTGGACTCTACTAAAACTGAAACCGAAACCAGTGAAGAAGACGGTGAGACTGATACCGAAACTGAAACCGGCGAAGAAGAAGAGTCTGAAGAAGATGAAGAAGCTGCTGCTGATTCTGAAACAGCTATTAGTACAATGCATAGCGTTGCCGCTGCTCTTAATATGGAAATCATGCCTAATAAAGACGTGATGGCTAAATATAAAGAGTTAGGCAGTCAGATGGCTGAAAATATTAAGACTCAGAAGAGCGACGAGTAATTTTTTTAAAAATTTGTTAAGGAGGAAATATAATTATGTTTATTCCTAGACATCCAGTTGTGGAAAATCAATTCTGTCAGTTTACTACATATAGTGGAGTAGCTGGGACTGGTGGAGTTGGTGGTGTGTTAGCTTATGCTGGTGCGGTATGTTATTTGGATGAAAATGCGACTAATCAGGATGCTCTTGTTGAAATTTATGCTGCTAATGAAGCCAATATAACTAGTGATACGGACGAAATAATTCCTTTTGGTTTCTTGATGCAGAAAGTTAAAATGGGATATCATAACGTTCATCCTACTGGTTTTATGATGCCTGGAGATCTTGGGTCTTCTGACGTTATTGCTCAGCCATCATATAGCTCTGCTGGCGTTATTAATGGAGTTAAGAATGCTCCTGTTGGCGTAGCTCATCTAGGTATTTGGGATACTGTGCATTATGTGGTTAAGTATGGTAGTACTATTCCGAATGCTACTGTTGCTGCTGGTGATGGTATGTTACCTGGTCAGCATCTCCATGTTAATAATGATTCTAATGGCGTAGATGGTGCTGGTACTTCTAAGGTTACTAATTACATAAATGATAATGAAACTGATGGTATGTATTCAACCGTTGACGTTGCTGTTGCAAGAGTAGTTAAAGGCGCGGCTGCGGGACAATGCCAGGCTAGTGTTAACAACACCACGCTTTATCCTATCAGGATTAAGCTATTGGTATAATTTAAAAAGACTAAAATTGAATTGTGGATTAATGCACTAAATTAAAGTGCGTCCAAAACTACTTGAATGGGAGGATAGTTAAGGTTATGGATAGAAAAGAAATGCAAGAACTTTTCAAGGCTACTGCAGCTATCAATACTCCAGAGGGTATTGCTGCATATAGAGCTTTCGCTGCTGCTTTGACTACTCCGATTCTTCAAAAAATCGAGCAAGAATCTATTATGCGAAAATTATTCGCAGTAGAGAGGTTAGGACCGGGGGCACAGGCTAGTTATCCTGTGGCTGAAGATTTTGAGATTCCAGTTTGGGTATTACCTGGTCTTGGTTATGTTGCTCAGAACTTTATTGAAGGAATCGGCGAGGAAGTATATGTACCTACATTTACGATCGATGCTTCTGGTGATTGGAAAATAACTTATGCCAGAGATTCAAGAATTGATATTCCTCAGAGAGCTGCTGAGAAAGCTGCTAAAGGACTAGCTGATTATGAAGAAGAGTGTGGTTGGAGAATTATCCTACCCGCTGCTACTTCCTCATTTTCTGGTAAGGGACTACTTGGTTCACGTCCTGCACCTATTTATGAACTCGATCCTGCATCTACAGGTGCTGGATATTTGTCAAAAGAGCTTATTAACAAGATGATAGTCGGCTTTAAGAGAATAGGTCGTACACTTACTGATCTATATGTTGCTCCTGAAGACGCTGCTGATATTCGTGAGTGGACAGATACAGATATCGATCCAGTGACAAGAAGAGAAATTTTTCAGGCCGCTGGTATGGGAAGTATTTGGAATGTAACACTTCATGAAATTCAGCATCTTGGCGCTACTGGTTTATATAACATCAATGATGATGGATCGCTTTATGGTAAATTTATAGCTAATGCTAGTCATGAATATAATGACTATACCATCGTTAATGGTAATACTACTGCTGCTGATGGTACTATAAGTGCCCTTGGCGAAACCCAGATTATTGGTTTTGACCACAGCGTTAATGATTCGCTTGTTATGCCTATCCGTAAAGACTACGAAGCACATGATGATCCAACTCTTCTTAGAGTACAGAAACAAGGATTCTTTGGTTGGGAAGAAATTGGATTTGCATGTCTAGATTCTCGTATGTTGGGTATCGGCGTTATTGACAGAAGCTTATAATAGTATATAATCTATGGCGCCTTACTTTTACGTGAGGCGCTGTATAGATTATTATGGAGAGTGATATGAGTTTGATTCTGCAAGTGTTGATTATTATCGTGTTGATAGAAGCTATTACTAATATTTTAAGCAAATCTATTTTGTTTGAACCTGTCAGAGAATTTTTTCACAAATATAATAAATTTATATATAGATTGTTGGGCTGTCCTTATTGCACGTCAGTATGGGTGAGTATGTTTTGCGTAGCTATGTTATATTTATATAATATAAGTGTATTGCCTCTACCCCTGGCGTTGTTTTTTATGGGGATAGTTTTTCATCGATTATCTAATATATTGCATTTTATTATAGATAGAATTGATTCTAATTATATTGTTTTTTTGGATAAGGAAGACAAATAAAGAAAAGGTAAATTAAAGGAGGAAAAGGTTATGAACGGTTATATTAAAAATAAAACTCCCGTGTGGAGACACGCGATGAAAAGGCAGATTGGCCCAGGCGCATCAGTAAGTTTAGATGAGTTATATGGACAGTATGGTGAAAAGCATGGGTTAGAAGAAGGAGAGCCTTTTGTAGCATGGCTTAGAAATATTAAATTAATAAATAAGGATATATGGCAGATCGTTTATGGGGAAGAAAGCCTAGCTGAGCCTGAAAAGGCTAAAGAAGAAGCAGCTGAAATGGTCGTGCCGCTTGTTAAAAAAGAAATAGAAGTAAATGAGGTTGTTAATTTTTCTGTTAGAGCAGCCCGCGAAAAATTGCCAAAAATAACTAATTTAAATCTTCTTAAATATGCACTTAAGAGCGCTAATCAACTGGCAAATAAGGATACGTTGTGTAGGATGCTTAGAAAAAGAGTTGGTGAATTAGAGCTTTCTAGAAGATAATCAAAATAGGGGTATAATAAAATGGGATATAACGACTTTGGTAATCCAAGGAGTACAGCTGATCCATATACTATTGATGACAAAATAGGGAGAAGCGATAGTAGAGATATTGTACAATCTAGCGTGATGACCGTATCTGGTACAGCTTCGCTTTTACCCCCTAACCCACTAGGCAGAAGAAATTTTATAAGAATTAAAAATATTAGTGGTGTAAGTGTATATGTAATGTCTGATGTAGTTGGTAGTGGGTATGAAGTGCCTACAGGCCAAGAATGGGAAGAAAGTACTGATGCAGTATTATACATTGCTACTGCCGCTGGAACGGTAGATATTCTGGTATATGAAAGAGCAGCTAGATTTAATTATAGCTAATAATATAGGAATTTGCTACCGTAAGTTTAGATTTTGTAGTAAGGAGATAAATGAATGAATTGTGATGGATGTACTTTATGTTGTAAATTATTACTGGTTTCCTGGATGGATTCTCCAGCGGGAGAATATTGTAAAGAATGCGACCCAGGAGCTGGTTGTAAAATTTATGATACTATACCAGAAGGCTGTTTAAAGTTTCGATGTGCGTATAACCAGATGGAGAAAGCTTCTATTAATCTACGTCCAGATAAATGCGGTATTGTATTTGAAAAAATTTCAGACGACGTTTTTATTGGAACTGTGGCTGCGAGTGTAAAACAATTAAACAAATATGCAAATGGGCAAATAGAATCTTTTCTTAACCAGGGATTTTCTGTAGTTTTATTTCATCAAAATATTAAACGTCCTTTCATATACCCATCTCAAAGCAAAACAGAAGCTGAGGTTTGGGGTGTTATTAAAAAGAAGAGGGCCAAAATAAATGACAGTTCCTTCATACACAACTGATTTATCAGATATTACCACAGCCGATACTGGTGGTTCTTGGGATGAATTTACCGGCTTAGAAGCGGGGGCTCAGAGCGTTGGCGAGGAGGATTATTTTATCCAAGGCTCGGCTTGTACTACTGAAACTATGCCCAAATCTGGTTTGTGCTCAATAGCTTTTGACTATACTTCTAATATAACTATAGATTCAGGAATTTGCGTATTTCTGTGGCATATTTATCTGGCACCAAATAGTACCCAAACTTTTGATAATGGTGGTATGCGATTATTAATCGGTTCAGACCTTAATAACTGGGATGGTTGGAAAGTTGGTGGTAGTGATTATGCTCCTTTTCCTTATGGTGGTTGGAAGAATGTAGCCGTTGATCCTACTTTTTCCCCAGACTATACAGGCGGTGCTGGAAATCTCGGTAGTTATCGATGGTTTGGCAGCGGTATTAGTACAACTGCTGCTATGTCTAAAGGTGACCCACACGGCATGGATGCTACAAGATATGGCCGCGGAGAAGCCATTATGGAATATGGTGAAACTGATGACTATTGTACGTTTGCCGGTTTTGCTGCTACAAACGATAATCAGTCGTATAGGTGGGGTTTGTTTCAGGAAGTTGCTGGCGGATTTTTGTGGAAGGGTTTAATGAGTCTTGGGACGATATCTAATCCAGTTGATTTCAGAGACTCTAACAGAAACATAGTAATTGATGATACTCCAAGAACTTACACAGCGTTTAATGGTATAGAAGTAACCCATTCAGATTCAAGAGTGGACTGGACATCTATTTCATTTCAAGCGCTCGGAACGCTTTCCAAAGGAAAATTTGAATGTATTGATGACGCAGATATTAATTTCGATTCATGTGCATTTACCGATATGGGTACGTTTATATTCAAAAGTAACAGTACAATAAATGATACAACTTTTCGTAGATGTGGGCAAATTACGCAGGGGGATGGCGTCTTTGATGGCTGTATATTTGACGGTTCCGCTCCTTTATACGCAGATGATTTAGCGAATATAGATTATTGTGCTTTTACAAGCAGCGGTACAGGGCATGCTATGGAGCTGACAATTAGTGGTACATATACATTTACTGGTAATACTTTTACAGGATATGGTGTATCTGGGACGCTGGATGCCGCTTTATATAATAATTCTGGCGGATATATACTGCTCAATGTCGGAGGCGGGGGAGACTCACCGACTTATAGGAATGGAGCAGGAGCAAGCACGTTAGTTCAAAATACTGTTACTCTTACGCTAACAGACTTAGTAGCAAACAGTGAAGTAAGAATTTATTCAGCGGGAACAACAACAGAATTAGATGGTATAGAAAACTGCGGCACAGAGTTTGAATATTCTTATAATTATGTTGCAAGCACATACGTTGATATTGTAGTACATCATTTAGAATATGAATGGTTTAGACAGAAGGATTATCCATTAGCATCTACTGCTGCAGATTTGCCTATAGCGCAAAGAAAAGATAGATGGTATGATAATCCATAAAGGAGATTAAAATGATTGTAGAAGCCGCAGAAAATGCGAAGAAAAAAGTAATAGCATTAATAGATGAATTTATAGAACATTATGGACCAAACGGTAGAAGTTTAGAGGTTTTGATTAAAATTACTAAACCGAACAACATGGATACACACGAAGAGGAATTTAAGTTTAGCGATGAGGTTAAGGTTAATTGGTGTGTTGAAATAGGCACTAAAA